>OIDT01000881.1_pt1 | contig 14794 bp, 15 predicted proteins | sample 1581601 | NCBI WGS metagenome assembly OIDT01 (sample SAMEA3882515, study PRJEB24775) | human gut metagenome | biome: human-associated habitat; feature: intestine environment; material: feces | place: Netherlands | collected 2009/2010 | reverse complement strand
CCGCAGATGCAGCACACTTTCTTTTCTTCTTTCTTTTCCATCACTTCAAATCTTTAATGTTTATTTGGCAGGACGGATGCCATACCTGAATATTCCGGGCAAACATCACATCCCTGGTTTCTATCACTACGTGTCCCTTTGTCTTGGCCCTGCGCAGACGGAGGTCGCTTTGTATGTTACGTTCTACCCAATCGTCCACCACGGCCTCCGCTTCCTGTCCTTTCAGGAGTATCTGGTACAGCTTATTCTCCCATTCCATTCAAATAATCCTCCATATTATCGTCCTTCAATGTTTTGGCAGCACCTTCTTCCCAAATCACATAGGGCTCACCGGGCTTTTCCATAAAGCGGCTCTTGCACCAGGCCTTGAAGCAGCTCACCATGATTTTCACATCGGCATCATATTCCACCTTGCGGGCGCTTCTGCCTGCCGGATGTGACCCTTCAGCATGGCTGATGAAGATAAACAGTTTCTTGGGGTGGCGCTCCTTAAACTCCTTGTAGGTCTTGTAGTTCAACCCGCTGTACTGGAAACTGTCGATAATCACAATGCCGGGACTGCCCCGGCGCTGCAGACGTTCCTCCAGCTGATCCATCGACTCGCGGTCAAGGATAACCAACCGCTTGCGCACCTCATCCATCTTATGCCGTTTCAGGCTCATCTGAAACGAAAGGCCGGTGCTTTCTTCCAGACTGTCATAGATCACGCGTCCGAAACCGCACAGGTACTTGGCCAACTGCATCACAAAGCTGCTCTTTCCGTTCCCGCTGTTACCCCAGATAATCCAAACGCCGCTTTTGGCAGGGTTGCCTATCGAGGCTTGCCAATCCCCGGTAAATTCATACCGGGGTATCTTCATATTCAGTACCTCACCGGGGCTGTAGGCTCTTTTCAGTTTCATGCTTGCATCCTCCTTAATTTTTCGATTTCGGTATATACGCGCCGCAAGCCGCCTCCGGTGCTGTGAACGATCTTGGCAATGTCGGTACCGTCCGGGGCATTGATTTTGGCTACAATGGCAGCCTGTGCCTTCAGGAACTTTTCGCGTTCCTGCGCATCATCCGGGGTCACCTTGCTGTAGGAGTCACCGTAGCGGCTCAACATTTCGGTATAGCCCACCTTCTTGCCTTCGATGGCGCGGTTGATCTTTTCCTTCAGCCCGTCTGCACCCATCATATACCACGCACAGCAGCGCTCGGTGGCGTTCCACAGGGCCTTCAGTTCAAGGAAGGCTTCATACTGCAGGTCGCCGGCTTCGTCCAGAATAACCAGGGGCGTATCTATCGTGCGGAGGTAGGCTACCAAGTCCTCATACACGTCGCTGTAGCGTCCGTTGCTGGTCACGCCGAATTCCTTGGCAATGTAGCGTATCAGCTTTAACTTGGTCTTCACCTGGCTGCAGTCCACATATACGGCGTGCTTGTGCTGCTTCACGTAAGCTTTCGCTGTAAAGGTCTTGCCTATATTGGGCATATCGCACAGGATGGCGCTCAGCCCGCTTCCCTGGCACACTTCCAGCTGCTTGCTCACAAACACATAGGTCGGGGTCTGTGCTGCCAGCCAGGGCATTTCTGTACGCAGTTGCACGCCCAATCTTCGGGCTATGCCTACCCAGTTGGCATCACTGACCTGCTTTTCATAATTGCCCCGCTTGATGGTATTGTACACACTGGGGGCTATGCCCAGTGCCGTAGCATGGCGGTTGTCACTGGGATAATTTTCACGGTCGGCGGCTATCGCTGCCACAATACGTTGCTTTACTTCATTTGTTATTTCCATTTGAATGCTGTTTTAAATTCGTTCTAACGTCGTTAATTATATCTTGGCTACTGCATCATGCTCGAAGGCACTGATGTCCATATAGGCTGAGTAATCTTCTTCCTCGGCTTGGGTAGGAAGGGGAACGGCTTCCGCCTGTACCTCTGTTATCAGCTTTGCTTCCTCTTTGGCAAGGATGCCCACACGCTTGATCTTGCCGTCCTTCATCATCTTGTCGAACTTGGCTACATACTTGGCCTGTTCGGTATAGGCTGCCTTGTCGTACTCGGTCTGCTCGGCTGTATTCTCATTGTAACGGGCTACGGCCTTGCAGGTGGCGATATATCGTCCGTTCTGGTAGATATATACCTCGTTGATGGTTCCGTCGGCATCGGGCAGATAATAGGCATCTACCTTGTAGTTTCTCGGCTCCAGCTTTTCGATGATTTCCGGGCTGGGCAGTCCGTATTGGTTGTACATCACCGTACAGTAGGTATTCTGCCGGATGGTCGTTTCGGTGTGCTGACCGATGAACCGGTAAAGAACGGCCTTGTCCCAAGGCGCAAGGTTCGGGTTCTGGTGGGCGCAAAGCACATCCCATCGGCTCATGCCAGGATAGCGTTTCTGGTTGGGGTGAGGCTGCGCGTTGAAGGTCTGGATGGCGCGTATATCATCGGCTACCAGTTCTTCATAGCTGTAAGTCTTCACCTTGTAGGTGTTGTTCTTTTCGTCATACACTTTCTCTTCCTTCGGGCGGTTGGCTTCCAGCTTGGCCCACCAGCGACCGATACCTACCTGCGTGCGTTTCTCCACGCCGTACTTCTTTTCGCGGTTCTTGTGCTCGGCACGTTTTTCACGCGAGTTCCCGGGGTTACACCAGCGGATCAAGGGGAAAACGGTACCGGCTTGCATCAAGCCGTCGGCAAAGTCACTTACCAGGTGGTGTTCCACTTCCAGCTCGGCAGGGATATACATGCCGTTCCGGTCCAGGGTCTGGAACATGTTTCGCATGCAGTCCAAAAACAACTCGGTAGTCTTGTACCGGTTGTAGGCATATCCTACCACAGCGCCGCTCACCACATCATAGGCATAATAGGCTTTCACACGGTTGCCATCCTTCATCGGGCGAGGCAGGTCGCGGTCATCAAGGCTCACCTTGCTCAATGAGAACTCACCGATGCTGCGCAGATGGTAAGGGCGGTAGGCGTTATTGAAATCCCATTGGCTCATGTGAAGCTTGGCTCTAAGGGCCTTGTTTTTGGGGTTGTTCAGGTAGTTGGCTACCGTGGCCGGACTCAATACCAGCGGATTTCCGTCCTTGTCGGTAAAGTCTGCCGGGTTCAACACCTCGCCGGTCTCGGGGTCATACAGTTCCAAATCACCTTGTACAAACATATTGTACTGCTCCCACACGGTGGTATTGAAGGGCTGCTCCGGCTGGGCATCGATGCTCAGCAGCAGGCGCTCAATGTCGTAGGTCACCTTCCGGCGGTTCTGGTTCATGAACTTGCGGCTGATAAGGCTTTCATAGCCGTTGGCCTTAAAATCATTTACACGCTTCTTGAAGCGGTTGGAACTCACAGGCAAGGTATGGCCGAACTCTGCTTGATAGTAACTGATAGCTCCAGCCAGTTCTCCCCAGTTCACTGGTCCTGCCTTCATGGCCTTACGCATAAAGGTGGCATCCTCCATGGCACGCATCACAGCTTCAATCACCGAAGCGTTTACCGTATATTCCTGGATGTGTTCCGGCGGAAGGGCATCACCGTTGTCAAAGCGGAATCGGGTGTAGAACTCCCGGGCTTTCGCATCGATGTGGTAATGGCTGCCGAGCCAATTTCTTATAACGTCCTCTTTCATGTCTCCGTATTTTAGTTTTATCCTTTCCTGAAACCGCAGTGGCATGGTCGCTATCTCTACCAGTGCATAGCTTCCAAGCCCCTTGCCGGGTCGCACTACGTTGATTTCTTTCTTGGCCGCTAATTTCTTGTAATTGGGTACCGACAGGATGGGAGCAAGTTCTTCTTCGGAAAGAGTGGAAGGATGAACGCCTTTCAGCGTGCGGCTTCTGCTGTAGTCAGCCTTCCCGTTCACCATCACCGGTCGGTCGTCGTAGGTCAGGTCATTGTAGGATATGCACAATATCTTTCCATAATACTCCATTTCATTTCTGTTTATAAGGCGGCTGCCATCTGTTGGGTCTCGTGCTGCAGCTGCATGAAGTCTGATACAAACTCACATTGGTAGGTTTCGGTCCGTTTTCCGTCCACGTACACGTCCACATCGTTGGTCTTCCGTTGGACTACCAGTTTTACACGGGGACCGAAGGTGCAGGTCATGGTTTTCTCGCACTCTTCAAAGGTGGTTTCGCAGTTCGGGATGAAGTTCCCGTCGGTCAGTTTACCGCCTCGCTTCAGGGCAAGGGTACGGATCCGACGGGCCTGGTCGCTGTCACGGACAAAATTCAGTGCCTGCCACACAGCCTGACGGCTGCACTTAAAGGTCTTCATCAGGAAGGTCTTTGTCTCGTTATCTGTCAAAATCTGCTTTCTCATATCGTTTATCTCTTGATATATTGCTCATTTATAATTCCTCAATCGCTTTCCGCTTGATGTCATCCGAATCATCCGGAAGTATCTCGTAAAGGCGTGTTCCCTTCTTCAGTTCCTCAATCAGCACCTGCATGGCTTCCTCGCACACACAGCTCACATTCTCTATCACCCGGTAGGCATCCGAGTTGCTGATCGCATCCTCTGTCATGAACTGTCCGGCCAAATCCATAGCCTGGTCGGCAATGTTCTGTGTATGGGCCGCACTGCTTATCATCGTGCGAAGCTTCTGCTTGAACTGGCGTTCAGCCCTTCTTCCTTGGTTGAAATTCTTTGCCATAAATCTAAATTTTAGAGGTTTATATCGTGGGGCGCGGGGAATCGAACCCCGCGGCTTTCTACGCTTTCTTATTTCGCTTTCTCATTTTCTATTTACCAACTTTCCGGCCGTGCCTGCCGCCCCTGCCCGTCTTTCCGGGCTGCCAGTTATCCGGCAATCTCTTTGCCCTCTTGTTTCTTCTGCTCGTGTCACCTTAGTGTCTGAAACGCATCATAGTTCATCACGAGTAAAGATGTATATAATTCATCTCGTAACCTTTCATTCTTGTTAGGTACTGCATCCTTGATTTCATCAAGAACATCACCAAACGCACTGAGGAGTTTTTCCAATGTTTCCGGTTTTACCTTTTTCAATAATGTCTCTTTCATAATCTTATACTTAAAATTCGCTAATCACACGCCTTTTTTGTATATTTGGCGCGCTGTTTACATCTTAAACACGCTGCAAATATAGTGATAATTTTCAACCCTCGAAATAAAAACGGGGATAATTTTCAATTATGGGCAATATTTTATCAAGAATACAAGAAATAGCCTCCAATGAGGGGATAACTATTGGCGCCATGGAAAGGACTATTGGCGCAAGTAAAGGCGTGCTTTCAAGAGCAATCAATAACGGAACCGACATTCAAGCCAAATGGCTTAGTATAATAGTTGAAAATTATCCCCGATATTCAACAGGATGGTTGCTTACTGGTGCAGGTAGCATGTTGAAAGATGATTTGAAAGGCATTCAAACAGCAGACGAAGCCAATCCTTCGACTCTGCCTACAACATCTATGAACCCATCTGTCGGCACACCATACTACGATGTTGACTTTATTGGGGGATTCGATGAGGTGTTCAACTCTCAGGTAAACATACCCGCCACCAACATCGTAATAAGGGGATTCGAAAAAGCCAGCCTCTGGTGCAATGTCACCGGCCACTCCATGGAGCCCAAAATAAACCATGGCGACATCATTGCCCTTCGTCAATGCACACTCAACGACATCCAGTATGGCGAAATCTACGCAGTGGTACTGGACACCATCCGTACCATTAAAATCCTGCGCAGGTCTCCGGATCCAGGCAAACTGCGCTTCATTCCTATCAATACAGAGGACTATGATGAGCAGGAATTCGACAAATCGCGCATCGTGAATGTCTTTGAGGTCATTGGAAGCATCAGCAAATTCTTCTAATGAGGAAGCACATGCGTCATATCACCCAACAGGCACAATAAGACGCACGCACACACTTTTAGAGGCATTTACAGGGCATAAGGAAGTAAAACAGCTGTATATCAAAGGCTTCACGCTATATATATAATGTGTATCAATAAAATAAGTGTCGTTTTTCCTATCTGAAAACAGCGAAAAACGGCACTTATTTACATTTGATACATTCTTTCCTATTTCGGACGAACCCTCCAAAATCCGAAAAAGTAACCCTGAAAGTAACCCTAAACTCATTAAAGTAGTAACCCTAAACAGTAACCGTAATAGTAACCCTAAACCCAAAATTACCATCCGTAAGGGCATAAAAAAGGGGAGCCATAAGCTCCCCAATCAGCATTCAAAGAAATAACGCCTAAAAGCCTTTCTAACGGCGTTATTATGTCGTTCTAACCATTGCCCTTACTACCGCCCGAAATGAGCGTAGATTGCTTAATTATAGCCTTTTTCGTGCATATTGTGCCGTTACCAGACAGTCCGGCATGAAGCAGGTAATTCTTGGTTGCACCCACCTGATCTGCCGTCAGAACCGTATAAACAGCCGATATACTACTGAAATACCAGTCTTTCTGCTTCGTTCCATCTATTTTATGCAGCAAATGCACATGAATCACTTTGGCCATATTCGTTTCTATTATGCTGCAAATATACCAAATAATACTTATTTGGAAGAATTTCAAGGAATCATATTTAAAAATAGGCACAAAAAAACGGCCACACAGCCGTTCACACCATCATATAAAAAATCCACCTACCCAGCCACAAAACGGCCACACAACCGAAAATAAAGCCCTTCCAGGCCGTTTTAGCCCCATCTGCAAGCCCAATGTAAAGCAATCGCCCGAAGATCCGCAGAAAAGCCCCTCAAACGTAAAGCAGATGTAAGCCCATGTAAAGAGAAAAACCGCTTCGAAATATTCAGCCCATTTTTCCGACCATGCCTAAACCCTTTGGTTCTCAAAGCTTTTCACCCATTTTCCCCGATCATTGAAAAAACCGCTTCGTTCTATGCCCCATATATCAGCCAACTGAGCGTTCTGCATAAAATCTCTTTTGTTTTGGTACAAGTCGTATAAATCAGCAACTCCACGCTGTCTGAATGCCCTGATTTCACCTTGGCTTTCTATTACACATGAGCAACCTTCCGAATGTAATAACTCAATGAGGCGTTTCATACTATACTTAGAGTGTTTCCTGTTTAAGTTGTTCTACATATCGGTCTATCCGGTGCAACTCCTTCGGTATATCGATTGATTGTGGACAATGAGGGTTGCATTGTCCGCATCCGATACAATGGCTTGCCTGACGTAATTTGGGAACGCTTCGGTCGTAACCAACCAGAAAAGCACGTCGTGCTTTGGCATAATTCTCGTCTTGTCTGCTTTTAGGCATATATCCTTCGTTTACGCATTTGTTGTAGTGTACAAGGATACCCGGTATATCAATCCCATAAGGGCAAGGCATACAATACTTACAGTCATTACACGGAACGGTCGGGTAACGTAGCATCAGCTGTGCTGTTTCTTCAAGGAAGTATTTTTCTTCCTGAGTCAGTGGTACAAGTGGAGAATAAGTACGTATGTTATCTTGCAAGTGCTCCATGTAAGTCATTCCGCTCAATACCGTCAGAACCTTTTCGGGTGAACCGGCGAACCGGAAAGCCCACGAAGCTACACTCCCTTCCGGATTCCGTTCCTTCAGGCGTGTGAAAATGTGTTCCGGTATATTCGAAAGTCTTCCTCCCAGCAAAGGTTCCATTACTACTACCGGAATATCTTTTTTAGCTATCTCACTATACAGATAATCAGCATTTATGTTATTTCCAGAAGCATGCTTCCAGTCCGAATAGTTCAACTGTATTTGGATAAAATCCCAATGATACTTGTCGTGCAGGGCAAGTGCCTTGTCGAATTCTTCCTTAATGCCGTGGAACGACCATCCTAAATGACGGATTCTTCCGGCTTCTCGCTCTTTTAACAAGAAATCAAGCAAACCATTGTCGAGAAAACGTCCTTCCAGTCCTTTCTTTCCCGGAGCGCCTAACATGTGAAGCAAATAGTAATCGATGTAATCTACTTGTAGTTTCTTCAGTGAGTTATGGTACATCTTTACTCCGAAATCATAATCGGAGTTTGAAAAGTTTGACATCTTGGTGGCTACAAAAAACTTTTCCCGTGGATGGCGTTTCAGGGCAATACCTGTCGATGTTTCTGACCATCCTTGTACATAAACCGGAGCAGTGTCGAAATAGTTTACGCCATGTTCGATAGCGTAATCTACCAGTCGGTTCACCTCTTCCTGGTCGATGACATTTCCTGTTCCGTCAGGAGCAGGAAGGGTTGGCCAGCGCATACATCCGTATCCCAGCAATGATACCTTGTCTTCGTATGGAGGAAAATTACGGTAAGTCATTTTACCTACAGGTACAGTGGTATTTTCTTCTTTTTCCGAATCTTTTTTGGGGGAACATCCGTAGAGAGAGGCGGTTGCTCCTAACGTGCTGATACCTACTATCTTTAGGAAATCTCTACGGTTTATATTATGTTGCTTGTCCATTTTCTGTAATTTTTGAAAAGAGTTGTTTGAAGAAAGATTAAATCATACGATGATGTTCGTGCCCTTCTACATAAATGGCACTGAACGGACGTGCCGGACAGAGATTTTCACATGCTCCACATCCGATACATTTCTCTGTATTGATAGCAGGAATCTTGAGTGATTCAGGATTTCCGGCTTCAGAGGGTATCATGGATATGGCTTCTGCCGGACAGTGACGGGCGCAGTTGCCGCATCCTTGTTTGTCTGTAAGTGGAATACAGTTTTCCTTAACCCATACAGCATGACCGATTTGTATGGATGATTTTTCTGCTTTGTCTATCTTCAGGATTGCACCGGCAGGACAAACTTCCGAGCATTTTGTACATTCCGGACGGCAGTAACCACGTTCGTATGATAGCGTAGGCTGCATGAATGTGTCAAGTGACTGAGAAGGACGTAAAACGTCATTCGGACATGCAGAAACACATAGCTGGCAAGCTGTACAGTGTTGCTGCATATTGCGTGCGCTCTGTGATCCCGGAGGAGTTATCGGTGTCTGGCGTTTAGGAGCTTTTTTTTCGATGATATCTGCCAAACCTCCATCCATCTTGATTTTTTCCGCTTTTTCTATTACTTGTGCCTGAAGGGAGGAGGTTACCAGAAGCAGAGAACTAGCGAGAAACTCTCTTCTGTTTTCGCCCTTCGGCTGGCTGACTGGTTGTTTTTTGTCTTGTTTGGCATAGGCAAAACGATAATGAATAGCGTTCTTCTTGCATTTCTCGATGCAATTCATGCAGACAACACAGCGGCTGCTGTCTACCTGATAGTTTGTGGTATCAATACATGAAGCCTTACAGTTGCGTGCACAGAGTGTACACTGGTTACATTTTTCTTTGTCAATGCAGATACGGAACAGTGAGTAACGTGATAAGAAGCCCAATATCGTACCTACAGGACATATTGTATTACAGTAAGTTCTGCCGTTTCTCCACGATAATACGACGACCAATACAGCCATTGCTATTGCAACTATAAAGGTTGGCAGGCTTTTGAGCCATACTTCAGTCTGGTAGAATGCATAACTGTCTGCCCGTTCTGCAATACTAGCCAGCAGATTATTCCCCCACATCCATACGGGTTGGAATAAATTGTTTGCCATGCGTCCATAGATTCCATAAGGGTCGAGCAGTGCTACAAATGCATGTATACCGGCGACGAAAGCTACGACGAGCAAAATCAGCATGGTATACCGTAACCAGCTTTTAGGTTTGGAATAGGAGTAAGGCATTTTTTTCTTTCTTCTGCCTATTCGTGCCACGATGTCCTGAAATATACCTAAAGGGCATATGACCGAGCAATAGATACGGCCGCTTACAAGAGTAAGCACAACTAAAAATAAGATAACTCCGGCGTTAAGTGCCAGCACTGCGGGAAGAAATTGTATTTTGGCGAGCCAGCCCAGCCAGGTGTGCAACATTCCCGTGAAATCGACGAACAGTAGTGTAATAAGCAGGATACATATCGCTGCCAGTATCGTTCTGATTTTCCGTAGCATGATTTTGAATTTTTAAGTTTACTTGTCAAAACTGTTTGAAAGCAAAAGTACGCAAAAACTTGTATTGTTGAATATCATTCACAGGGAAAAAGTGAAGGATTATTACTGCTTGAAGCAGAATTGATAACTTTTGAAAAGTATTCGTATTATTTGATGAGTGTGCAGACGAAAAGTTATGAGCTCTTTTCATATCTCATATTTGGGCATTTATGTAGCCATGAAAAACTCTTTTTTATCTTTTATTTAAAAACAATCTAAATAACTTGCACAACATGATTCAATGATTTATCTTTGCCGCAAAATAAAAACAAACATGAGATTATCGGAACTACAAACAGGAGAGAAGGGTGTGATAATAAAGGTAATGGGCCATGGAGGATTTCGCCGGCGCATTATTGAAATGGGCTTTATAAAGGGTAAGACAGTTGAGGTCCTTTTAAACGCTCCATTGAAAGACCCTATCAAATACAAAATTATGGGATATGAAATATCACTTCGCCGGCAGGAGGCTGCCATGATAGAAGTGATGAGTGAAGAAGAAGCACGTGAATCCATGCAGGAAACCCACTTCCATGATCCGATAGCGGAAGATATTCCTGTGTCTGAAGCAAAACTGAAGGAAATTGCCAGCGGGAAACGGCGTACTATCAATGTAGCCTTGGTGGGAAATCCGAACTGTGGAAAGACATCACTTTTTAATGTCGCTTCCGGTTCGCATGAACATGTAGGTAATTACAGTGGAGTGACAGTTGATGCCAAGGAAGGACACTTCGATTTTCAAGGTTATCATTTCCGTCTGGTTGATTTACCGGGTACCTACTCACTTTCGGCTTACAGCCCTGAAGAACTCTATGTGCGCAAGCATATCATTGACGAAACTCCTGATGTGATAATCAATGTGGTGGACGCAGGAAATCTGGAACGTAATTTATACTTGACTGCTCAGCTTATTGATATGAACGTCCGTATGGTTGTGGCGCTGAATATGTATGATGCGCTTCTTCATAGCGGAAATACGCTTGACCATAAAAAACTGGGACAGTTGTTTGGAGTGCCTATTGTTCCAACAGTAAGCCGTACAGGAAAGGGTATTGATAACTTGTTTCATGTAATTATCGGTCTTTATGAAGGCGCTGATTTTATTGGCCAGAAGGAAGAAATACAAGATGAGGCTATGCGCGAGTATCGTGAATGGCATGATAAGTATGTTCCCGACCATAAATATGGCAGTCATGATGAGGAAACTCATGATTTTGATGGAAAGAGTTATATTCGTCATATTCACATTAATCACGGGCCTGAACTGGAGCGGAGTATCGATGCGGTAAAGGAAGTGATATGTAAGAACGAAAATATCCGTTACAAGTACTCTACACGTTTTCTAGCCATTAAGTTGTTGGAAAATGATAAAGATATTGAGCAGCGTGTCATTTCTACTTTGCCCAATGGTGAGGAGGTGATAAGAGTTCGCGATAAGGAAGCTGAGAGAATACGTTTATCGATGAACGAAGACAGCGAACAGGCTATTACTGATGCTAAATATGGATTTATAACCGGGGCTTTAAAGGAAACATATACAGAGGAGAATCAGAATACGGAAATGTTTACGCGTATCGTAGACAGTATTGTGACACATAAAATATGGGGATTCCCTATTTTCTTTGTCTTTCTTTATCTGATGTTTGAATGTACTTTTGTATTTGGAGAATATCCGAAAGAATGGATAGAGTGGCTGGTTGAGCAGATAGCATCGTTGGCTGAAACATTTATGCCGGCAGGTCCGCTGAAAGATCTGATTGTAGATGGTATAATAGGAGGAGTAGGAGGGGTTATCGTGTTCTTGCCTAATATTTTGCTTCTCTATATTTTTATTTCGTTCATGGAAGACTCCGGGTACATGGCGCGTGCAGCTTTTATCATGGATAAGATTATGCACAAAATGGGGCTGCATGGAAAATCGTTCATCCCGCTGATTATGGGTTTTGGATGTAATGTTCCTGCTATTATGGCTTCGCGTATTATCGAAAGTCGTAAATCTCGTCTGGTTACAATTCTGATAAATCCGCTTATTTCGTGTAGCGCACGTCTGCCTATTTATCTGGTGATGATCGGAGCATTCTTCCCTTCAAAGGCTAGTCTGGTACTTTTGTCGATTTATGTAACAGGTATTTTGCTGGCGGTGTTGATGGCACGTATCTTCAGCCGCTTTATTGTGAGGGGAGATGATGCTCCTTTTGTTATGGAACTTCCTCCTTATCGCATGCCGACTGCTAAATCTGTACTTCGACATACGTGGGAAAAAGGAGCACAGTATTTGAAGAAGATGGGAGGTATTATTATGATTGCTTCTGTCATAATCTGGTTCCTGGGGTATTATCCTAATCATGATGCTTATTCTACGACGGCAGAACAGCAGGAAAATTCGTATATCGGACAAATAGGAAAAGCTATTGAACCTGTAATAGAACCATTGGGATTCGACTGGAAGATGGGCATTGGTATTCTGTCGGGAATAGGTGCGAAAGAGCTTGTTGTAAGTACTTTGGGAGTGCTTTATACGAATGATGATGATATCGAGTCGGTCAACCTTGCTGATCGTATTCCGATTACTCCGCTGGTTGCCTATGGTTATATGCTGTTTGTTTTGATTTATTTCCCATGTATTGCAACAGTAGCAGCAATTAAAAATGAATCAGGCAGCTGGAAATGGGCTGCGTTTACAATCTGTTATACTACTTTGCTGGCATGGATTGTTGCTTTCCTGGTTCATCAGGTAGGAGGTATATTTTTATAAAATAAAAAATATGAGTGTACAGGATATTATAGTTTATATCATAGTGCTTCTCTGTGTGATGTACACAGGGAAACACTTCTTTAAATTTTTCAGAAAAAGAAGAACTGGGGTAAGTGGCTGCGGTTGTGGCTGTTCGGGCTGTGCTATGTCGAATAAGCAAAGTTGTAAAGACATGGGAAAAGCAAAAAAATAGCCCTTAAGTATTGCAGATTCGAAAATTAGTTATACCTTTGCAGTGCAATCGGGAAAAAACGGTTACTTTTAGGAAATGGTTCCTTGGATGAGTGGCTTAGTCAGCGGTCTGCAAAACCGTGTACGGCGGTTCGAATCCGCCAGGAACCTCATAGGGAAGGTCGACTGATATATTCAGCCGACCTTTTTTCGTAATGGGAAAACTATTATTCATATAAAATCAATAAAACATGAAAACATTATTTTTTTCTGTATGCTTGTTTCTGGCATCAGTTTCTGCAACAGCACAACAACGTTATTCGCAGGAAATGGCACAATCACAAGGTAAACAATGGACTCATGGAAAGTCATGGGATTATGTAAACGGTCTTGTAGCTAAATCTCTTCTTAATTTATGTGAGCAGTATCAATATGCTGACTGGACTGGTAACTATTATCAGTGGGCAAAAGAATATGCGGATAATGCCATTAATCCGGATGGTACGTTTAAGAATTTTAAAAAAGGAAATATTGACAATATAAATTCAGGAAAAGTTCTTTTTGCTTTGTATAAGCGGGAAAAAGAACTTGACAAGCAAAATGGAACGGATAATGCAAGCCGTTATAAGAAAGCTGCCGATTTCTTGCATGATTACTTGGTGAATGATTATTCTCGTATTCAGTCGGGCGATGCAAAAGGATGTTTTTTCCATAAAGATATTTATCCCGGTCAGATGTGGCTGGATGGACTTTACATGGGGGCTGCTTTTTATGCTGAATGGCAAGCTAATTTTGAACCGGACAATGAGCAGGCTTGGACAGATATCGCTCACCAGTTTAAAACAATTGCTCGCCATACATATGATAAGGACAAACAACTTTATTATCATGCCTGGTCAGCAAATCCGGAAGACAGCAATTCTTTCTGGGCGAATAAGACTGAGCCATATAAAGGTTGCTCAAAAGAGTTTTGGGGACGTGGTATGGGATGGTACTTTGCTGCTTTAGTAGATGTATTGGAAGTGATGCCGAAAACTCATGCTGACTATAAGGAGTTAGTAACTATTACAAATACTGTAGCAAAAGGCTTAAAGCGTTGGCAGGATAAAACTAGCGGAGTTTGGTACCAACTTCTTCAATATGATAATTCGTATGTTGGAGAATGTGGTATTGCAAACTATCTGGAATCTTCTGCTTCTAGTATGTTCACTTATGCATATCTGAAGGGAGTTCGTCTGGGTATTCTTCCAAAATCATATGAAAAAGTTGCGGAAAAAGCATATCAGGGACTTCTGAAAACATTTGTTACATCAAATAATGACGGGACTATTAATTTAAATCAGAGTTGCCGTTCTGCTGGTTTAGGTCCGGCAAAAGATCCTTCTCGTGATGGTTCAGCTAGCTATTATTTGTGTGGTAAGGATGTAACAATTGTAAGTAATGAAGGTAAGGCGATAGGACCATTCATTATGGCAAGTTTGGAATATGAATTAAAAAAATGATATTTATCATATATTTGTAAGAATTGAACATGCTTCTTTTTTATTTATCGGCAGGTAAAATCTATATTATAGATGTAAGTTTTTTTAAACTTTTCTGATATCTGCTGGTAAGTGAAGAGGAAGCATGTATTTTGTTGATTCTTAATACTAAAGTCTGTAATGCTTAGATTCCAAAAATCTCTTTTTTATTTAAGATAATCCTTGTCTGCTAAAAAAATAATATATTTCTTTTTAATATTTTTCAGTTAAAGTATTGTTTATTCCAAAAATAGTTGTACCTTTGCATCGCAATTGAAAATAACGGTTGCTGAAAATAATGGTTCCTTGGATGAGTGGCTTAGTCAGCGGTCTGCAAAACCGTGTACGGCGG
>OIDT01000871.1_pt1 | contig 14947 bp, 10 predicted proteins | sample 1581601 | NCBI WGS metagenome assembly OIDT01 (sample SAMEA3882515, study PRJEB24775) | human gut metagenome | biome: human-associated habitat; feature: intestine environment; material: feces | place: Netherlands | collected 2009/2010 | reverse complement strand
CTGACGACCTCTAGCGTGACAGGCTAGCGTTCTAACCAACTGAACTACCGGGCCATACCCAGCCTGCGCGGCGTTGTGTGACGTGCACCTCACGACCAGCGCAGGAACTATTATAAGGGATACCGACAGAAAAGTCAAGGGATTTTTGCAGATTTTTTTATTATTTTTGCAGCTGCTTTGTAGGGGCGGATGCTCGCATCTGCGCGCGGGTCGATGCAAGCATCGTCCCCGGCAAAAGTACAATCACTGCTTCTGCATCCGAATCAGGCTGTACGCCATCAGCGGCGTCTCGCAGGGGATGGTGTACTGCATCATCGGGTGCGGGGTAGCGTCCACGCGCTCGCCGTCGGCGTTCTCGATCCACGCAGGCGTCAGCTTGACGACGCTGCCGTCGGGCTGCAAAATTTCGATGCTGTCCCCCACTGCGAACTTGCCGCGCTGGGTGCAGTGGGCAACGCCGTTCTCCCATCTGTCCACCGTGCCGATGAAATCCCAGTCGCGCACATAGGTGTGGCTGGGGGTCTGCTGGGCCTGCTCCTTGCCGAAGTAGAATCCCGGCGAGTAGTGGCGGTGGCTCGTGCGGTTCAGCTCCTCAATGACGTCGTCGGGCAGCTCAAAGCTATCGTTGTATGGGTCCGCCAGGAAGGCGTCCAGCGCGCGGCGGTAGGCGCTGACGACAGATGCAACGTAATAGAACGTCTTGGCGCGGCCCTCGATCTTCAGCGAGTCAACGCCCGCTTTACAAATCAAATCTATAAACGGCGCGGTGCACAGGTCATTGGCGTTCAGGATGTAGCTGCCGTTGTCCTCGCTCTCGCCGATCTCCATGTACTGACCGGGGCGGTGTTCCTCCACCAGGCTGTACTTCCAGCGGCAGGGCTGGGCACACTCGCCGCGGTTGCCGCTGCGTCCTGCCATGTAGCTGGACAGCAGGCACCGTCCGGACACGCTCATGCACATGGCGCCGTGGACGAACGCCTCCAGCTCCAGATCCTGCGGGCAGTTGTCGCGGATCTGCGCGATCTCGGTCAGCGGCAGTTCGCGGGCCAGCACAACGCGCTTGGCTCCCAGCTCGTAGCAGACTTTCGCAGCCTCATAGTTCGTGATGCCTGCCTGGGTCGAGACATGACGCTCGACCTGCGGGGCGTATTTTTTGGCCAGCGCCAGCACACCCAAGTCGGCAATGATGAACGCATCCACGCCCGCCTCGGCGGCGTCCTGAATGTACCGGGGCAGCTTGGAAAGTTCCTCGTTCGTGGGCAGGGTGTTCAGCGTCAGATAGACCTTTTTGCCGCGGGCATGGGCAAAGATGCAGCCCTCGTGCAGTTCGCCCACGGTCAGGTTGACGGGTGCGGCGCGCATGCCAAATTCCGGCAGGGCGCAGTAGACGGCATCTGCGCCGTACATGACGGCATATTTCAGCGTTTCCAGGCTGCCCGCGGGGGCCAGCAGTTCCGGCTGTTGCAGCATAGTGATTTCCTCCGTTTTGCGTAAAAAGCGCCCGGTAGGAAGCGGGCGCTTGGGGATTTGATGTGTGGTGTGCCGTGGGTCCGTGCTGTAGGGGCCGGGCATGCCCGGCCCGCGTGTTTGCCAAAGCACAGCATTCCACGGGAAGTTGCGGGCCGCACATGTGCGGCCCCTACAGGGCAGCTTGCGCGCTTACGACGCCCACCCGGCCTTGACGCAGTTCTGGTAGTGCTCGTCGGCGGTCTTGGCGTAGAAGTACTGCCCTGCCACATCAGTGCCGGGATGGCCCGTGACAAAGAAGTAGTACCCCTCGCTGATATACTCCTCATCAGGGTTCAGCGCGGCCTCCATGGCGGCGTAGCCCGGGCAGGAGATGGGGCCTGCGGGCAGGCCGCTGATGGCGTAGGTGTCGTACAGGGCCAGCACGTCATCGGGGATCGCGCCCTGCTCCGGCCAGCCGAAGTACTCCGCCGTCGGGGAGTTCCACAGATAGTTGTTCTCGCTGTCCTGCATGATATAGCTGCTGGCGTTGGATTCCAGCTTGTGCTCGGCCCACTGCGGGTCGCTGGATTCCAGGCGGTTGTGGAAGCAGGCGCTGACCCTGGCGTCCTCGCTCTCCAAACCGGCCTCCTCCTGAATGAAGCTGGCCAGCTTGACCACGTCGTCCAGGCTCGTGCCCTTGGCGGCGACCGTGTCGGCCAGCGCGGCGGTCTTGGATGCAAACTCGCCGTAGAGGGCATCCACATAGTAGGCGACGCTCTCGTCCTTATAGAGATTGTAGGTGTCCGGGAAAAGGTAGCCCTCGCACTTCATCAGGCGGTCATTGTCGGGGATGGCGTTCCAGAAATCGTACTTGCTCCAATCCGTGCCGTCGTTGCCGTTGGCGCAGGACAGGAAGGTGTCCACGTCGTCCACAAGGCCCGCGTCCACGAAAATCTGCGCCACACCGACGGCTGTCGTGCCCTCGGGAATCGTGACGTTCACCGTTGCACGGCGGGTCACGACGGACAGCGCCTTGATGATGTCGTTGTAGGCCATGCCGGACTGGACTTCAAAGTCGCCGTACTGGATCTCACCGGCTTTGCCGCTGTACTTGACGTACTGCTTGAACAGCCAGTCATACTCGATGACACCGGCGTCCTTGAGCTGGGTCGCAATGCCGGCGACGGACGAACCCTCGGGCACAGTGATGGTCTGGGTCGGGCCCAGCGTTTTCTGGCCATCCAGCTCGGCGTAGAACTGGCTGACCTTATAGCCGCCAAAGCCGACCAGCGCCAGAATGACGAGCACGATCAGGCAGCCAAACGGGAAACGGCGGCGGGGCTGCTCGTTCTCCTCGTCGTCCTCGACCTCCTCCACCGGCTGGCGGCGGGGCTTTTTGGCGGGCTTTTCCTTTTTGGGCTTCGGCGGCTTTGCAGCCTTCGGGGGTTCCTTCTGGTTTTCCTTCGGGATTTCCTGTTCGGGCAGTTCAAAGCCGTTTACCTCGGTCTGCGCCTTGAGCGGTGCATGGCTCTGCACCGGCTGAGCCGCAGGCTGCTCCGGATTTGTGCGATTGATCCTCATGGGAGACTCCTAACTTTTTTATAGATTCCTTGCTTTTTGCAGCCAATAAGAGCGGCAGTCTGTAGGGGCCGCACATGTGCGGTCCGCAGCCTTTACCGAAATGCCCGGCCCCTACGGTACAGGCCTTCCGTGGCTTGCCGGTAGGGCCGCCTCTTACAGCAGCATCCTGAAATACGCATCGGTCACGGAGAAGGGGCGGCCTAAAAAGGCGATCATTCCGTAGCCGCAGCGGCGGCCTGAGCCGAGGTAAAGCGTCTGGTTCTCGGCCAGCAGGATGCGGGCGTTGGCCGCACCGGTCTTTTCCCGCGCGGCCTGCAAAAGCTGGTCGGCGCAGTGGTCGTTGTCGGCCTGTAATTCCAGAAATTGCAGCGTGTCGCCCTTGGTAAAGTACAGCCCGTAGCCGCGCCGGGTGGACACCACGGTCAGCCCACGGCGGTAGAGCTGGGTCATGGTTTCGTTCATGGCCTCCTCGGGCAGGCTGATGCAGCCGGGCTGGTAGATGTGCCGCCGTTCCAGCAGCTTGTGGACGGTCAGACTGTCAAACGCCGCCTGGGCGAACAGGTCGCGGCGGATGGGCGTCTGTATGACCCGCAGCGGCAGCTGGCTTTTGAAGCCCAGCGTTTTCAGGTCTTCGGCGCGCCGGGCGTCGTCGGGCGTCGTGACGGCAAAGTCAAACCCGCTGGCCCCGTAGGCACGCAGGCAACCCTCCATGATTTTGGGCAGCAGGCGATCCATCGGCACGCCCTGCACCCCGGCTGCGCCGCACAGCCAGACGCCGCGGTGCTGGCCGTACTTGACCGGCACCGCCGCCAGCATGGCCGCGGGCTGGCCGCCTTTTTCCAGCACCAGAATATTTTCCAGCCCGGCGACGTTTTGCAGCCAGCCCGCTGCATCGACGGGGTTTGCTTTGGCAGCCCCGCAGCGCAGCGCCGTCAGCGCGGGCAGATCATCAGCGGTAGCCTTACGCAGCATGGGCATCACCTCTTTTTGTAAAGTAAACTAAAACTATTTTTATTGAGCGGTAGGGGCCAAGCATGCCCGGCCCGCAGGTTTCCCTTTGGCGGGTGTTTATGGGTAGGTGCAGGGCCGGACATGTCCGGCCCCTACCGGGTGGTTTCCCGGCAAGTTTTCCCTGCCGCGAACCCCCGCGGGAGGGATAAATTCCTCCCCCTGCGACACTCCCAAAACATACCTATTTATTTTACAGTATTCCCGCCAATTCTGCAAGGATTTCTGCGTTAATATCCTCCACGGAGCGCATGGATTTTGCGCCGTTTGCGTCGGCGGTGCATTCAATGCGGTGCCAGCCCAGCGTGCGGGCGCAGTACTCGGCGGCGGCGCGGCTGCGGGCCAGATACTCGGTGTCCTTCTCCTGGATATCCTTCTTGCTCTCGTCGCCGTGGTATCGCTCGGTGATGAGCCGCTGGGACACCTCGGGGTCAACCGCTAAATAAATCACCGCGTCGGGCGCGGGGATGCCAAACTTCTTGTACTCAAAGTCGAACAGCCAATTCAGAAAACCGTCCCAGTGCATCGGCGGCAGCTTCGAGCACTGGTGTACGGCGTTGGACGTCGTGTACCGGTCCGACAGCACCAGCCCGCCCTCACGGTAAAACTCGCCCCAGTCGGTCTTGTAGCTGGCAAAGCGGTCCACGGCGTAAAAGCTCGACGCCGCATAGGCGTTCACGTCGTCGGGCTTGTCGCCGAACGCGCCGGATAGGTACATTTTGACGAGCGCCGAGGACTCGCTGTCATAATCCGGGAAGGTGATCTGCCGCAGGTCTCTCCCCTGTTCTTTTAAACGCTGAGCCGTCAGTTTTGTCTGGGTGCCTTTTCCGGAGCCGTCCAGCCCCTCAAAAATGATAAGCTGTCCCATTTATACTGCCTCCTCCTTGAGTTTGGCGTATTTTGCGCGTACCTCCGTTTGTTTGCCGCAGCACATGCGGCCCTCCGGGCAGGGGCCGACGAGGCACCGCGGGCCGGCGCTCGCAAAGATGTGCGGGGCCAGCGGCAGCACCAGCCGCAGCATCTCGTCCGCAACGGCGCGAATCTCCCACTGGGCGCGGTTGCAGCAGCGCAGGTTGAAGAAATTCTGCAAGCTGCGGCAGTTCATCGTCATGACCATCTTCGTCTCACAGGCGTTGGGCAGCACAAAGCGGGCGTCCTCGTTGGCCTGCTTGGACGCCTTGCCGCGGGCGGCCTTTTCATCGAGACCATCCGCCATAAACCGCGCTGTGTGGGCATTTTCGAGCGTCTGCACCAACTCAAGATACTTCTTCGCGTCGTCGTTCATCGACGCAATGAACTGGGCTCTGGCCTCGGGGATGGCCTCGATCTCCGGCGGGATGACATAGCGGAAATCCTCCAGCCGCACGTAGCGCTGGCTCTGCACGCTGAAGCTGCCGATGCGGTGGCGCGTCACCTGCGCCAGGAACGTGCGGGACACGCCCTCGATGCCGAACGTAAAGCTGGCGTGCTCGATCGGGCTGGCGTGGCCGACGTCGTTCAGTCGCTGCAAAAACGCCTCGGTCTTTTCGGGCGTCAGGCCGTCCAGCAGCGTCTCAATGTGCGCATCGGAGTAGCAGAGCTTTGCCGCTGCAGCGATTGTTTTTTCCGGGTCATTTGTATGGGCAATGAGTTGTACCAGCATATCATTCCTCCACTTTTTTCAGCGGCGCATAGTTTGCCATCGTCTTTTTGACGCCGACGCGGTCAAACTGAATCTCGACAATGCAGTCCCCCGCAATCGGCGTGGCCTTCAGCACCTTGCCGCGGCCAAACACGCGGTGCTCTACAATGTCCCCCGCCGCGTAGCTGGCGGCAGCCGACTTCTTCTGAGGGGCAGCGGACGGCGCACCTGCCAGCGTGGATGTGCCCGCGCCCGCGGGGGCCGTGTTGCCCGCGCTGCGGCTGCGTCCGTAGCCCGAGCCAAAGCCCGTGCTCTGCACTTGATGGCGTCCGCCGTAGGAGTTGGGGCTTTCGTGGCCGCCGCTGGCAAAGCCGCTGCTGTAGCCGCCGCCAAACCCGCCGCGGGGCTTGGCGTTGTACTCACTGTTCAAATATCCGCGCGACGCACCGGAGTACCCGCTGCGCCCGCCCGGTACGTTGGTGCTGTAGCTGCCGTACCCCGCACCGAAGCCGCCACCGTAGCCGGTCAGCTCGGGGCTCTGGGTCTCGTCCAGCAGACCGGGGTCGATTTCACTCAGGAAGGCAGACGGCGGGTTGCGGCGCGTCTGGCCGAAGATCATCCGCGTGCGGGAGGTGGACAGGTACAGCTCCTTCTTGGCGCGGGTGATGGCCACGTAGCAGAGGCGGCGCTCCTCCTCCATGTCCTCCTCATTATACTTGGCCATCTCGCCGGGAAAGATGCCATCTTCCATACCTACGACAAAAACATACGGAAATTCCAGGCCCTTCGCCGAGTGGATCGTCATCATCGTGACGCTGTCGGCGTCGTTGTCGTAGCTGTCCAAATCGGAAATCAGCGCGACCTCCTCCAAGAAGCCCGACAGCGTCGCGTCCTCGCCGTTCTGGTCGGCGTAGGTCTTGATGCTGCTGACCAGCTGGCCCAGGTTCTCGCGGCGGGTCTCGCCCTCCTCCTTCATGGCTTTGAGCATTGCCTCGTAGCCGGACTTGGCGATGACGTCACCCACAAACTGGTCCAGCGGCTCACTTACCGACAGATCGCACAGCTCGCGGTACATCTCATAGAAGCGCTCGAGCGCCGCGGCGGCGCGCTGCAATTCCGGGTAGTCCCGCACATGGGCGATGATCTCCATCATCGGCACGCCCTTGGAGGCTGCCAGCTCACCGATCTTTTCAATCGTCGTCATGCCGATTTTACGCGCAGGCTCGTTGATAATGCGGCGCAGGCGCACGTCGTCCCGCGGGTTTACGATGACGGCCAGATAGCTGTTGATGTCCTTGACCTCCTTGCGGTCAAAGAAGCGCTGGCCGCCCACAATGCGGTACGGGATGCCCGCTCGGGCAAAGTAGGTCTCGATCGGGTTGGACTGAGCGTTCATGCGGTAGAGCACGGCGTGGTCCTTCAGGCTCGCGCCCTCTCTCAAATGCTCGCCGATGACGTCCGCAATGTGGCTAGCCTCGTCCTGCTCGTTCGTCGCGGTGTAGTGGTGGACCTTCTCGCCGTCGCCGTGGTCGGTCCAGAGGGTCTTGCCCTTGCGGCCCATGTTGTTCTTGATGACACTGTTGGCGGCGTTCAGAATATTGGCGGTGGAGCGATAGTTTTGTTCCAGACGGATCGTTTTTGCCCCGGTGAAAACCTTCTCAAAGTTGAGGATATTTTCAATCGTAGCACCGCGAAATTTGTAGATAGACTGGTCATCGTCGCCAACGACGCAGACGTTGTTGGTGCCGCCCGCCAGCAGCCGCACCAGATGGAACTGCGCAATGCTCGTGTCCTGGTACTCGTCCACGACGACATAGCGGAAGCGGTTCTGGTAGTATTCCCGCGCTTCCGCGTCATTTTGCAGCAGTTTGACGGTGTGGAAAATCAGGTCGTCAAAGTCCATGGCGCCCGCGGCCTTTAAGCGGCCCGCGTAGGCCGTGTAGATTTTGGAGACGAGCTGTGCCTTCGTATTGGCGAACGGCTCCCCCGCCACATCCTCGGCGGACAGGAGCTTATCTTTAAAGGAAGAAATCTGCCCGATGGCCGACTTGACGGGCAGGAATTTGTCGTCGATCATCAGGTCTTTGTAGATCTGCTTGATGACGCGCTGCTGGTCGTCGGAGTCGTAGATCGTGAAGCTCTTGGGGAAGCCGATGCGCTCGGCGTCGCGGCGCAGCATCCGCACGCAGGCGGAGTGGAAGGTGGACGCGTTGACGTCGCCGCCCAGCGTGTCGCCCAGCATGGCACGCAGACGCTCCTTGAGCTCGCCCGCAGCCTTGTTCGTAAAGGTGATGGCCAGCACGTTCCAGGGACGCGCGGGGCGCACAGCCAGATAGGCGGTCTCCCGCGGCAGGTCGCGGCCCGCGGAAACGGCATTGCGCAGGTCGTTGAGGTCGGCCTCGGTCACGGGGCGCGGCAGCTCGGTGCTGCCGTGGGCGGAGCCGAAGCGGATGATATTGGCAATGCGGTTGACCAGCACGGTGGTCTTGCCGGAGCCCGCGCCCGCCAGAATCAGCAGCGGGCCCTCGGTGGCAAAGACCGCCTGCCGCTGCACGGGGTTGAGCCGCGCAAACCGGCTCTCAATATATTGGTCGCGCAGCGCGAGATATTCCTTGGTGATGTCAGCCATGGAGTTCACCTTTCGTTTTGATTTTATTTAAAAATGCGCAGTAGGGGCCGGATATGTCCGGCCCGCGGGTTTCCCGGTATCGGGCGTTTGCGGGGAAGTACAGGGCCGGGCGTGCCCAGCCCCTACGTGCGCAGCGTATGGTTCACGCGCGCTCCCGTCGGCATAAGCCTCCCGGGTCGGCCACGCAGTCAACGGTTCCTCACTCCCCCGTAAACGGGTCGTGACTATGGTTCAACCTTCTATTCCACACCTTCGGCGTGGCATCCCGGAACCCGGCGCTCAGGTACTTGCCCTCGCTCAGGCTGATGGCCGTGCCGCGGGCCACGCAGTTCAGCGGGTCGGGGGCGATAGCCACATCGGTGTGCAGCTCGCCCGCGATATACCCGGCCAGCCCGCGCAGCAGCGAGCCGCCGCCCGTCAGCAAAATGCCGGTGCCGGACACGTCCGCCGCCAGCTCGGGCGGGGTGCTTTCCAGCACGTTGCGGGCTGCGTTGGCAATGCGGGCGGCCAGTTCCTGCACGGGTTCGTACAGGTCGCGGGTATAGATGATGCGCCGCGCGGGCAGGTTCGTCTCCCACGAGTGGCCGCGCACCTCCATAACGCCCTCAAACTCGCTCCTGGTGCAGCAGGCGACCTGCTTTTTCAGTTGCTCGGCGGTCAGCGGGCCGATGGCGATCTGGTATTTTTCCTGCACGTACTGGGCAATGCAGCTGTCAAAGGCGTTGCCCGCCACAGGCAGGCTGGCGGCCTTGACCCGCCCGCCCATGCTGATGACCGCAATGTCGGTGGAGCCGCCGCCGATGTCCACGACCATACAGCCGTGGGGCTGGCGGATCTGCAAGCCCGCGCCCAGTGCCGCTGCCACAGGCTCGTCCACAAGGTAGACCTGCCTGGCGCCCGCCGCCATGACGGACTCCACAACGGCGTCCGCCTCGATGCCGGTGATGGCCGCGGGCACGCAGACCGCAATGCGCGGCTTAAAGATGCGCGAGCGGCAGACCTGATTGACAAAACGGACGATCAGCTCGTTCGTCATGCGGTGGTCCTGGATGATGCCGTCCCGCAGCGGGCGCACCAAGTCAATGTGCGCGGGTGCGCGGCCCACCATTTTTAATGCCTCGTCCCCCACCGCAAGGATGGAGTTCGTCCGCGTGTCCACCGCACCGATGGTCGGCTGGCGGAACACAACGCCCTGCTCCTCGGTGGCAATGATAATGGAGGTCGTGCCCAGGTCAATTCCGATGTCGTATTGTTTCATGGATAGTTCTCCATTGGTAAAATATCGTCGTTTTATCGCCAGTATGCCCCTACGTGCGTGGCTTTCCCGTCAACCCCAGCCCCCCTGCGGAGCGGTCAAGACCGCTCCCTACAGGCCGGGGTGAACGGGCGGTCGTAGGGAGGGGTCTTGACCCCTCCGTGCCCGTTCACGTCGCCGAGAGCTGTTTCTGCTTCTCCTCTGTCGGTGTCGCCGCGTCCTTCAGCAAATACCGCAGCCCGCTGTACCGCATATTCTGCCGCACATTCTCGACCATGGTCTGCTCGGTGCGGGCGGTGCCGGTCAGAACGCAGAGCTTCCGCGCGCGAGTCACGCCGGTGTACAAAAGGTTGCGGTAGCACAGCCGGGCAGGCACGTCGGCCACGGGCAGGATCACCGCGGGGAACTCCGAGCCCTGGCTCTTGTGGACGGTCACGGCGTAGGCGGGCTCCAGCTCGTTGAGCTGGTCGGCGGTGTAGGTGTACTTTTTGTCATCCATCTGGACCGTCACGCTGCGCGCATTCACGTCCACCGCCGTGATGATGCCCAAATCGCCGTTATACGCGCCGACACCGGCCTCGGCCCCGGCACGCTCAAACGTGATGTCGTAGTCATTCTTGACCTGCATGACTTTATCACCCAGACGTAATATTTTGGCACTCTCCGCCGTGCCGATCTGCCCCTTGCCCTTGGCGGGCGGGTTCAGAATATCCTGCAGCCGCCTATTCAGCTCAACGCTGCCGGTGGGACCGACCTTCGTCGGGCAAAGCACCTGAATGTCCCGCACGGGGTCAAAGCCGTAGGCTTTCGGCAGCCGCGTGCTGACAAGGTCGCAGACCAGCTTCTGGCAGGCAAGGCCGTTGGACTCGATCAGGAAGAAATCGTCCTTCGGCCCGCCCTTCTGCGGCATCTGCCCCTCCACAATGCGGTGGGCGTTCTGGACAATCAGGCTGCGCTGCGCCTGGCGGAAAATATCAGTAAGACGTACCGTCGGCACGACGCTCGCCTTTAAAATCTCGCCCAGAATGTTGCCCGGCCCGACGCTGGGCAGCTGGTCGGCGTCGCCCACCATAATGATGCGGCAGTGGTACCGCGCCGCAGCCAGCAGCGCCTGAAACAGCTTGACGTCCACCATACTCATCTCATCGAGGATGATGACGTCATATTTTAAAAGGTTCTTTTCGTTGTGGATGAACCGCACGCTGCCGCTGCTGTAGTCCACCTCAAGCAAGCGGTGAATCGTCGATGCAGCGTGGTTTGTAAGTTCGCTCAACCGCTTGGCGGCGCGGCCCGTGGGGGCACACAGAGCCACACGGTCATACAGTGCCTCGTACAGGCTCAGAATCGCGTTGACGGTGGTCGTCTTGCCGGTGCCGGGGCCGCCGGTCAGCACCATGACCCGGCTGGACAGCGCCAGGCGTATGGCCTGCCGCTGCAGCGGCGCGTACGCAAAGCCCTGCGCCATTTCCAGCACGCGGATGTCCGCATCCAGCGTCGGCGGAGCCTCGGTGGGAAACGTCGAAAGCTGGCCGAGCCGCGCGGCAATGTCCTCCTCGGCGGAGAGCAGGTCGGGCAGGTAGATGTACTCGACGCCGTCAAACGTGCGGGTGCGCAGCTCCTCGGAGGAGAGCAGCTCGTCGAGCGCGGCTTCCAGGTCGCCCAGCGGCAGGCGGAGAAATTTCGACGTAGATTCAAGCAATTTATCCCGTGGCAGGCAGGTGTGGCCGTTGCCCGCGTTGTGCCGCAGCGCGTAGAGCAGCCCCGCCGCCACCCGCAGGCGGCAGCCTGTCTCAAATTGCAGCGCCGCCGCGATGGTGTCCACCTGACCGAACTTTAATTGCAGCGGCTCGCCGCAGAGCAGATACGGGTTCTGGGTCAGCGCCTCGACGGTGTGCGGCCCAAGCGCACGGTAGCAGGTCACGGCCTGCTGGGCGGTCATGCCGTACCGGGCAAACCAGGCCACGACCTCCCGCACGCCGTACATGCGGCGGAACTCGTTGGAGATGATAGCCGCCTTCTGCTCGGTGATGCCCTTGAGTTCGCAGAGCCGTTGCGGGGTCTCGGCGATGACCGTCAGCGTATCATCGCCGAATTTTGCCACGATTTTTTTAGCGGTGGACGGCCCGATGTAGGGCAGCACGCCGCTGGACAGGTAGCTTAAAATGGCGGTGCGGTCCTCGGGCAGGCGCGCTTCGATGGTCTCGGCGCGGAACTGCTCGCCGTAGCTGGGGTGGTTGACCATGTGGCCGTAGACGGTCACGCTCATGCCGTTGTCCACCCCGCCGACGTTGCCGGCGACGACCACATCGGTGCCGCCCGCGTCCACCTCGAACACCGCGTAGCCGGAGTCGGCGTTCTCGTAGATGACGTGCTCGACGGTGCCTTCCAGCTTCATAAGCTGTTGTTCCTGCTGTTCCATAGCCGCCCCCCTTCCCGCAAAATCGCCGCACTTTCACAGATAAGGATATTATACCGCATTGCGCGGCATTTGGCAAATTTATTTGCAGTAAATGAATGTATCGGCCGCCCCGCGCCGCCGCACACGCCCCGGGCGGATATGGAATCCGCCCCTACCGTAGGGGTCGGCGTCCCCGACGACCCGCGGACATTCATCGTGCCGCCAACATCCCGGAGCGGTCAAGACCGCGCTCTACAAACCGCCCGTTTACCACAGCCCGTAGGGCGGGGTACCCTCACCCTGCCGTGGCCGTTCCCGGCCCCTACCGGTGCGCAACCCGGTGCGCTACGCACAATCAAAAATCCCCCGCGCATACGCTGCACGGGGGACCGGAAAATTCCTGCTGATTTACTCTGCCACGGCGGCCTTCAGGGCGTCCACGCGGTCGGTGTTCTCCCACTTCACGCCCAGGTCCTCGCGGCCCATGTGGCCGTAGGCGGCCAGCTGGCGGTAGATGGGCTTGCGCAGGTCAAGGTCGCGGATGATGGCGGCGGGCGTCAGGTCAAAGACCTTCTCGACAGCCTGCACGATCTTCTCGTCGGCAACGGTGCCGGTGCCGAAGGTGTCCACCATGATGGAGACGGGCTTTGCCACGCCGATGGCATAGGCCAGCTCGACCTCGCACTTGGTAGCCAGGCCCGCGGCAACCACGTTTTTGGCGACCCAGCGGGCGGCATACGCGGCGGAACGGTCCACCTTGCTGGGGTCCTTGCCGCTGAACGCACCGCCGCCGTGGCGGCCATATCCGCCGTAGGTGTCCACGATGATCTTGCGGCCCGTCAGGCCGGAGTCACCCTGCGGGCCGCCCACAACAAAGCGGCCCGTGGGGTTGATGTAGTACTTCGTGTTCTCGTCCAGCAGCTCGGCGGGAATGACCTTCTCAATGACCTCGCGGCGAATGTCCTCATGCAGCTGCTCCTGGCTGATGTCGGGGCTGTGCTGGCTGGAAATGACCACCGCGTCGATGCGCACGGGCTTGCCATCGTTGTACTCGACGGTGACCTGGCTCTTGCCGTCCGGGCGCAGGTAATCCAGCGTGCCGTTCTTGCGCACCTCGGTCAGGCGCTTGGCCAGCTTGTGGGCCAGGCTGATGGGCAGCGGCATCAGCTCGGGCGTCTCATTGCAGGCGTAGCCGAACATCATGCCCTGGTCGCCCGCACCGGCCACGTCGTCGTTGGTGCCCAGCGCAATGTCGGGGCTCTGGCCGTCGATGTTGGTGATGACGCCGCAGGTGTCGCAGTCAAAGCCGTACTTGGCACGGTCATAGCCGATGGAGCGGATGACCTCACGCGCCGTGCCGGGGATGTCCACGTAGCAGCTGGTCGTGATCTCGCCCATGATGTGGACAAGACCGGTGGAGCAGGTCGTCTCGCAGGCAACGCGGGCACCGGGGTCCTGCGCCAGGATGGCGTCGAGGATGGCATCGGAGATCTGGTCGCAGATTTTGTCGGGATGCCCCTCGGTGACGGATTCGGACGTGAAAAGAACTTTGGACATTGGGAAAAGCCTCCTAATAAATATTCGGCAGAAACGCAACCGTGGAAACAAAAAGCGCGCAGCCGGAAAGACTGCGCGCGAAAACGCTTATCTTTCGGTTTCCCGCAGGACTTGGCACCTTGCGCATACGCGCAGGTTGTCGGGCTTCATCGGGCCTGTTCCCTCAGCCGCTCTTGATAAGTTGCTATTCTGTTGTTGTGAAGCTAGTGTACCACAGGTTTTTGGCAAAGTCAACGATATTTCGTTGTGCAGTTCAGACGGTTTGCACAAAAGTGGGGCAGATGCGGCAGCGTGTGTGGTTTTGGAGGAGAGCCTTCCCCATCGGGGGAAGGTGGCCGAGGCCCGCCTGAGGCCGGATGAGGGCAAAGCTCTCCTTGCCGCCCATAGACGAGTGGTTGCGTCAACCCGGCCCTCATCAGTCACCTTCGGTGACAGCTTCCCCCTGCGCGGGGGAAGCCTTTCTCACTTTCTCCCGTGCAGCACGCCGGACAGCGGCTTGTAAATCAGGAAGCAGAGCGCCGCGTCCAGCAGACCTTTAAACAAGGTAAACGGGAAGTTGAAGGTGATCAGGCAGGTCAGCAGGCCGTCCACGCTGGGGTTGATGGCCTGGTACATACCGATGATGGCCTCGAGCGGCAGATGATACAAAACTACATAGGCCGGGTAGACGATGAAGTAGTTGTACGGCACGGACACAACGGCCATGATCAGTGCGCCCAGCCCTGCGCCGATGAGTGCGCTGCGGCGGGTCTTGCTGCGCTTGTACACAAAGCCGGCGACGCCCACAAACAACGCACCCATGACGAAATTAAACAGTTCACCCACCGCAGCAGTGCTGGTGCTGGGCAGCTTGATGAGGTTTTTGATCAGGCACACGGCGATGCCGGACACCGGCCCGTAGGCGTAGGCGGCCAGCAGCGCGGGCAGCTCGGACACGTCCAGCTTGACGAAGGACGGCATGATGGGGATTGGAAACTCCATGTACATAAGTACGGCGGCGACAGCGCCGAGCATGGCGGTGCCGGTGAGCTTGCGGATGTTGGTAGTCTTGTTTTGCATGAGAAGATGCCTCCCGTAAAAATTTGTGAAAGTCAGCTCACGAACCCGGGAGGCCCTGCCCTGCCCTTGCGAAAACGAAACGCCCTGCCGCAAAATATACGACAGGGCGCAAAAAAGCAAAGCAAACAGCTTTCCGTTTCTTTCATCCGGACTTTAACCGTCGGCCCCGGAATTACACCGGGTCAGCAGCCGCATTTGCAGCTGGTCGCGGGCTTGCGGGCCATGCCGCTCACCGCCGGTGGGGAATCACACCCCGCCCTGAAACAGACTTTCCGGGAAGTATTATAGCATAGATTTTACAAAATGCAAGGGGGTGTGGTATAATTAAGAAAATTCTTGCCCACCACCTTCTTGCCTCCCTCTGCGAGGGAGGTGGCCCCGCAGGGCCGG
>OIDT01000863.1_pt1 | contig 15196 bp, 10 predicted proteins | sample 1581601 | NCBI WGS metagenome assembly OIDT01 (sample SAMEA3882515, study PRJEB24775) | human gut metagenome | biome: human-associated habitat; feature: intestine environment; material: feces | place: Netherlands | collected 2009/2010 | reverse complement strand
ACACCTTTGTTCTTTTCTTACCACAGCTGTGGTAAGAAAAGAACAAAGGTGTGGTATGCATAAAACACAGCTGTGGTAAGATTAGCTTTTAGCAAATACGACCTTAGCCGATAGAGATTCTGAAAATAGATACTTGCAGATATGGCAATAAAAATCGTTTGCACTATCTTTGCACCACTCTATAGTTGAATATGCAGAAGGTAGTACAATACATCGAGCGCCACAAGCTCTTCTCGCCGGACGACAAGATACTTGTGGCACTGAGCGGCGGGGCGGACTCCGTGGCGTTGCTGCGCCTGCTCCTCAGCCTGGGATACACATGCGAAGCCGCCCATTGCAACTTCCATCTGCGCGGAGCGGAATCCGACCGCGACGAGCACTTTGTACGCCAACTCTGCCTGGAGCACCGGGTGACGCTGCACACCGTCCACTTCAACACGGAGCAGGAAGCAAAGGAACGGCATATCTCCATCGAAATGGCTGCAAGGGAATTGCGCTACGCGTGGTTCGAAAAAACAAGGGAAGCATGCAGTGCAGCTGTCATTGCCGTCGCCCACCATCAAGATGACAGTGTAGAGACATTGCTGCTCAATCTGATTCGCGGTACCGGCATCAACGGATTGCGGGGTATACGCCCCCGAAACGGACATATAGTCCGCCCCTTGCTCTGCCTGGACAGAAAGGAAATCGTCGGTTATCTGGAAAGTATCGGGCAAGCCTACGTGACGGACAGCACCAATCTGCAGGACGAATATACCCGCAACAAAATACGCTTGAACCTGCTTCCCATGATGCAGGAGATAAACCCCTCCGTCAAGGAAAGCATCCTCAAAACGGCAGAGCATCTGGACGATGCCGCCTCTATATATAATATAGGTATAGAAGAAGCCAAACTGCGAGTCAAGACACCGGAAGGCATAAGTATCGGCGCCCTGAGGCAAGAAGCGGCACCGGAAACGGTCTTATTTGAAATTCTGCATCCGCTTGGATTCAACGCCGCACAAGTAAGGGACATCTGCCGGACATTGGACGGACAGCCCGGCAAAGTCTTTGCCACCCCCGGCTGGCGTGTCATCAAAGACCGCGGCTCGTTGTTGATAGAACCCGTACAGGAAGCCGTAAAGCCGTTATTGGAAATGAAAGAGCATCCCTATGCACCGGATTTCATGATTCCACGCGACAAAGCTACCGCCTGCTTTGATGCCGACAAACTCCAGCATCCCCTATCACTGCGCCTTTGCAGGCAGGGAGACAGCTTCGTGCCCTTCGGCATGAAAGGCCGGAAGAAGGTAAGCGACTACCTGACCGACCGCAAGTTCTCCCTTCTGCGCAAAGAACGGCAATGGGTGCTTTGCTGCGGAGATGACATCATCTGGCTGGTGGGAGAACGGGTGGACAACCGTTTCAGAATAGACGAAAAAACCCGGAAAGTGCTGGTCGTATCAACCATCGACCAGTAGCCATCACAGAATGATTCTGTCCTCCTTCTGTTTCTTGAAGCAATCGGAAAGCAATACGGCAAACGGCGTGTCATACGTGCGCGCCTTCTGCGGACAGCCTTTCACACAAGCACAACATTTGATGCATTTCTCTGCAACCGTATTGCACTCGTCTCCTTTTATAATGGCTCCTGCAGGACAATGCTTCACGCAATATCCGCAATGCGTACAACGTTCCGCATCCACTTGCGGAGTACGGGGCATAGGCACCCCACTCTTACGCAACTTGACGACTCTGCGCAAAAAGCGGAGCAACGGGAAGAAAGGCTGGCGCGGACGCTGGATACGGGTCACATCCACCCCATACAGTTTCTCCATATCTTCGGCCGCCGCAATTTTAGCACGTATCTTTTCACCAAAAAGCTTTGCATACTCCAAGTCGTCCGCATCCGGACGTCCGGCTGCCACCGGATATTTCTCACTGCTATAAGAGTGCTCTCCTACAAACGTAGCACCTGCAATTACCTTGAAGCCCAACCTCGTGACAAAAGCATCCAATTCCACCAAAGCCTTCTCATAGGCCCGGTTGCCGTACACCACCACAACCACGGCAGGTGCACCGTCAGCATGAAGCTCCTTCATCCGCTCCAATGCCAAAGGAGCCACATGACCGCCATATACGGGCACCGTGATGACCGCCAAAGCATGGGAAGGCACCTCCCTTTTACCCGCCGCCTCCAAGGTGAGGTCCACTTTGGAGACAGACGAAATTCCCGTTCCGTGAACAATTGCCTCTCCCACTTGTTTAGAGGTACAAGTAGGTGAAAAAGTTATCAACTGTACTTCATCTATATTCATAAACCAATCCTTCATGTTGTTGTTAATACAGCAAAGATAAAGTTTTAAATTTAAAAAAAAGATGATTTGTTTATGAAACCAAAAATATTTATTACCTTTGCACCGTTGAAACATTCTGCGACTTCTTGCTGTGGCAAGAATTGTTTATCAGATTTCCGGTTCAATAATAAATATCCCATATAAATCATATATCACAAGGTAAACTTGCCCAAGTTGCTTCCTACAACAACTGCAACTGTGCACTTATGCCTTTCAATAAAAGTAAATTTTAAACCATTCACATATATACTGTATGTATAACATCATTCAACTGAACGACAAAAATTTGTCGGAACTACAAACTATTGCCCAAGAACTGGGTATAAAAAAAACAGACTCACTCAAAAAAGAAGAACTTGTTTACAAGATACTTGACGAACAAGCTATCGCAGGCGCTACCAAGAAAGTTGCCGCCGACAAGCTGAAGGAAGAGCGTAAAGGGGAAAAGCAAAAACGCTCGCGCGTCACTGTAAAGACCGTAAAAAAGGAAGGTGCCGACAAAGTGTTCTCAGCCAATAAAAACGGAGACCTCACCAAAGCCAAAACAGAGGAAGCACCGGCTGCGAAAGAACAACCCAAAACTGTGGAAGCACCCCAAGAACCGACCATAGAAGCTGCAACGCCGGCGCCAGCCAAAGAAGCCGCCGTACCCAAACGCAAACCGGGACGCCCCCGCAAGGTAAAGGAAGAGACTGCTGCACCCCAAGCAACAGAAACCCCGAAGGTTGCCGAACCGGAATTGAATTTCGAGGCTAAAGCTCCGAAAACAGAACCTCAGGCAGAAGCCAAAGCAGAAAAGAATATCGTACCGGACGAAAGCCCTATCTTGGCCGAAGCGGCAGATGACTTCATCCCCATTGAAGACCTCCCTACGGAAAAAATAGAATTGCCATCCGAACTCATCGGCAAATTCGAAGCGACCAAAGCAGAAACTCCCGCCACTCCCACTCCCACTCCTGCCGCTGCCCCAGCCGAACCGCAACAGCCACAACGCCCGCGCCTCCGCGCCCGCGACAACAACAACCCATACAATAACAACAACAATAACAACCGCAACGGTGGCTATAACCAACAGCGCCCCGCGCAGCAGCGCCCTGCACAACCCTATAACAACGGAGAGAACTATCCCGCCGCTCCGGAACGCAAACCTGTAATAGAACGCGAGAAGGCGTACGAATTCGACGACATCCTCACCGGAACCGGTGTACTGGAAATCATGCAGGATGGCTACGGCTTCCTCCGTTCCTCCGATTACAACTATTTGTCCTCACCGGACGATATTTACGTATCACAATCACAAATCAAATTGTTCGGCCTGAAAACCGGTGATGTGGTAGAAGGCGTAATCCGTCCCCCGAAAGAAGGCGAAAAGTACTTCCCGCTGGTAAAAGTATCCAAAATAAACGGACGTGACCCGGCTTTCGTACGCGACCGCGTACCGTTCGAGCACCTCACCCCCCTCTTCCCGGACGAGAAGTTCAAGCTTTGCAAAGGCGGATACTCCGACTCTATGTCGGCCCGTGTCGTAGACTTGTTTGCTCCCATCGGCAAAGGTCAGCGTGCCTTGATTGTAGCACAGCCCAAAACCGGTAAGACCATCTTGATGAAAGACATTGCCAACGCCATTGCCGCCAATCATCCGGAAGTCTACATGATTATGCTGCTCATCGACGAACGCCCGGAGGAAGTTACCGACATGGCGCGTACCGTCAATGCGGAAGTAATCGCCTCTACCTTCGACGAACCGGCAGAACGCCACGTGAAGATTGCCGGCATCGTCCTTGAAAAAGCAAAACGCATGGTGGAATGCGGACACGATGTTGTCATCTTCCTCGACTCCATCACCCGCCTGGCACGTGCCTACAACACCGTATCCCCGGCTTCCGGCAAAGTGCTTTCCGGTGGTGTGGATGCCAACGCATTACATAAGCCCAAACGCTTCTTCGGTGCAGCACGTAACATCGAGGGCGGCGGTTCACTGACCATCCTTGCCACTGCCTTGATTGACACTGGCTCAAAGATGGACGAGGTTATCTTCGAAGAATTCAAGGGTACGGGTAATATGGAGTTGCAGCTCGACCGCAACTTGTCCAACAAGCGTATCTTCCCGGCTGTCAACATCGTTGCCTCCAGCACTCGCCGCGACGACCTGCTGCAAGACAAGCAGACACTGGACCGCATGTGGATTCTCCGCAAGTACCTTGCCGACATGAATCCGATAGAAGCCATGGACTTCGTAAAAGACCGTCTGGAGAAGACCAAAGACAACGACGAATTCCTGATGAGCATGAACAGTTAACAGCAACTGCATACAGATATTGTACAAAAGCTTCCATTTACGTTCATAAACGTAGGTGGAAGCTTTTTTTATATCCGTTTTTTCATACATTTGCCACCATACAATAACCTTGAACAAATAAAATCCAAATCTGATGAAAACGATTCACTCTTTTATGGGAATGGCATTGTGCAGCTTTCCGGTAATGGCACAGCAATCGCCCAATTTTCTTATTATCCAATGCGACCATCTGACCCAGCGGGTAGTAGGCGCATACGGTGCCGACCCCAGCTGCACTCCACCTATAGACCGAATTGCCTCCCAAGGTGTAACATTTGCCAACGCATACGTGGGATGCCCCCTCAGCCAACCGTCACGCGCTGCCTTATGGAGCGGACTGATGCCGCATCAAACCAATGTACGTTCCAACTCGGCCGAACACATCAATCCTCCGCTGCCCGACAGCATTCCGACCCTGGGAAGCCTCTTCACCGCCAACGGTTATGAGGCCGTCCACTTTGGCAAAACCCATGACATGGGTTCCCTAAGGGGATTCCGCCACAAGGAACCGGTTGCCAAGCCCTTCACCGACCCCGAATTTCCCGTCAACAATGACAGCTTTCTGGATGTAGGAACCTGCGAGGATGCCGTGGCCTATCTCAGCAATCCACCGCAAGAACCTTTCATCTGCATAGCCGATTTCCAAAACCCGCACAATATCTGCGGATATGTAGGCGAAAATAAAGGGGAGCACATAGATAGCCCCATCAGTACCCCACTCCCGCTACTACCCGAAAACTTTGAAGTGGAAGACTGGGAAAAACTTCCGTTGCCCATTCAGTACATCTGCTGCAGCCACCGGAGGATGATGCAAGCCGCCCACTGGAACGAGGACAATTACCGGCACTACGTCGCCGCCTTCCAGCATTACACGCGGATAGTGGCCAGACAGATAGAGAGTGTACTGGAAGCCCTCTACTCCACTCCCGCCGGCAAAAATACAATTGTCATTGTACTGGCAGACCACGGAGACGGAATGGGGTCACACCGCATGGTAACCAAGCAGGTCAGCTTTTACGAAGAAATGACAAATGTGCCCTTCATCATAGCCGGTCCCGGTATTCATCCCCGTCAAAAACCGGTGGAAGATTTACTGACCCAACCCACTATCGACCTGCTGCCCACTCTCTGTGAACTGGCAGGCATTCCGGTGCCTTCCTCCAAGCCCGGCATCAGCCTTGCCCCTTTCCTGAAAGGCGAGAAGCAAAAGAGACAGCACCCCTATGCAGCCTCCGAATGGCACAGTGAATACGAAGTGACCGTCAGCCCGGGACGGATGATACGCAGTCCCAGATACAAATACACACACTATCTGGAAGGCAACGGGGAAGAACTGTATGATATGCTGAAGGATAAAGGAGAAAGACGAAACCTTGCCCATGACCCCAAATACTCAAAGATTCTGGCCGAGCACCGGGCACTGCTGGACGACTACATCCGCCGCACACAGGACGACTACCGAAGCCTGAAAGTTGAAGCCGACAAGAGATGGCGCAGCCACGCACCGGGATATCCCAACCACGAAGGACCCTGCGCCAGAGACATTATCAATAGAAAGTAAGCAAAAAGAACTAAAAAAAACAGAATAATATAGATGATTATCAGTGCCTTGACCGGCACTTCCATTCTTTTCGCCCATCCCGCTGCAAGTCTTCAATAATATTCTGCTTCAAAAGAAGGCAGTTAAAGGGATTTTTTGTACTTTTGCGCCTCAATAAGAGTAATTTGTAATTTAGTAATTGTAATTAGATACTATGTTCGATAATTTAAGCGAGAGACTTGAAAGGTCGTTTAAAATTTTGAAAGGTGAGGGCAAAATCACCGAAATCAATGTTGCGGAAACCCTGAAAGACGTACGTAAGGCACTTTTGGATGCCGACGTGAACTATAAGGTAGCCAAAAACTTCACCGATACCGTTAAGGAAAAAGCCTTGGGACAAAACGTGCTGACAGCCGTTAAGCCCAGCCAGCTGATGGTAAAAATCGTACACGATGAACTGACCCAGCTCATGGGCGGCGAGACTTCTGAAATAAACCTCGACTCCAAGCCTGCCATTATCCTAATGTCCGGTTTGCAAGGCTCCGGTAAAACAACTTTCTCCGGAAAGCTGGCCCGCATGCTGAAGAGCAAGAAGAACAAAAAGCCGTTATTGGTGGCTTGTGACGTGTACCGTCCTGCCGCTATCGAGCAGTTGCGTGTACTGGCTGAACAGATTGACGTACCGATGTACTCGGAACCGGACAGCAAAAATCCGGTAGCCATTGCCCAAAATGCCATCCAAGAAGCCAAAGCCAAAGGTTACGACCTTGTAATTGTCGATACAGCCGGTCGTCTGGCAGTGGATGAGGAGATGATGAACGAGATTGCCGCCATCAAGAAGGCCATCAATCCGGACGAGATTCTGTTCGTAGTGGATTCAATGACCGGTCAGGATGCAGTGAACACCGCTAAGGAATTCAACGAACGGCTCGACTTCAATGGTGTAGTATTGACCAAACTGGATGGTGATACCCGCGGTGGTGCCGCCCTTTCTATCCGTTCGGTGGTAAACAAGCCCATCAAGTTTGTAGGTACCGGTGAAAAGCTGGATGCCATCGACCAGTTCCATCCCTCACGTATGGCCGACCGTATTCTCGGTATGGGTGACATCGTATCTTTGGTGGAACGTGCGCAGGAACAATATGACGAGGAAGAAGCCAAACGCCTGCAAAAGAAGATTGCCAAGAACCAGTTCGACTTCAACGACTTCCTGAGCCAGATTGCACAAATCAAGAAAATGGGTAACTTGAAGGAACTTGCCTCCATGATACCGGGCGTAGGCAAAGCCATCAAGGATATAGACATTGACGACAATGCCTTCAAGAGCATTGAAGCCATCATCTACTCCATGACTCCGGAAGAACGCAGCAATCCGGCCATTCTGAACGGTTCACGCCGCCAGCGCATTGCCAAAGGTAGCGGTACGAATATTCAGGAAGTAAACCGCCTGCTGAAACAGTTTGACCAGACCCGCAAGATGATGAAGATGGTCACTGGCAGCAAGATGGGTAAGATGATGCCGAAACTTAAAAGATAAGATAACAGCCTATGACACTGATTGATGGAAAAGCAATTTCAGAGCAAGTAAAGCAAGAGATTGCAGCAGAAGTAGCCGAAATAGTGGCTCGTGGGGGTAAACGCCCGCATCTGGCCGCTATTCTTGTAGGACACGATGGAGGTAGCGAAACCTACGTTGCCGCCAAAGTAAAAGCATGCGAAGTTTGCGGATTCAAGTCCTCACTTATCCGCTACGAGGCAGACGTTACTGAAGAGGAACTGCTCGCCAAGGTACACGAATTGAACGAGGATGCGGATGTGGACGGTTTCATCGTACAGCTTCCCTTGCCCAAGCATATCTCCGAGCAGAAAGTGATTGAAACCATCGACTACCGCAAGGATGTGGACGGCTTTCATCCCATCAACGTGGGACGGATGTCCATTGGCCTTCCCTGCTATGTATCCGCTACTCCCAACGGTATCCTCGAACTGCTGAAGCGCTATCAGATAGAGACTTCAGGCAAGAAATGCGTGGTATTGGGACGCAGTAACATTGTCGGCAAACCCATGGCTGCCCTGATGATGCAGAAGGCTTATCCCGGCGATGCCACAGTGACCGTATGCCACAGCCGCAGCAAAGACCTGGTAAAGGAATGCCAGGAAGCGGACATCATCATTGCTGCGTTGGGACAACCGAACTTTGTTAAGGCGGAAATGGTCAAGGAAGGCGCTGTCGTTATTGATGTAGGTACTACCCGTGTGCCCGATACCTCCAAGAAATCCGGATTCAAGTTGACCGGTGATGTGAAATTCGACGAAGTAGCTCCCAAATGTTCATTCATTACCCCCGTACCGGGAGGCGTAGGTCCCATGACCATCGTTTCCCTTATGAAGAATACATTGCTCGCCGGCAAGAAAGCAATCTACCAATAACAAGGCGATGAAAACGCTCGCCGTCTTCATTGTTGTCCTACTGTATAGCGTAACCCTTTCCTCGCAGGAAAGGATTACGCTATTATTTGTCGGCGACCTGATGCAGCACCAGGCACAAATAGACGCTGCACATGTATCTGAAGGAAAATATGACTACTCCTCCTGCTTCTCCCTCATAAAAGAGCAAATATCCCAGGCAGACCTCGCCATAGGAAATCTGGAAGTCACATTGGGGGGCAGGCCCTATCGGGGCTATCCTATGTTCAGCGCCCCCGATGAATATCTTCAGGCCATAAAGGACGCCGGATTCGATATTTTACTGACAGCCAACAACCACTGTCTGGACCGTGGAAAAAAGGGAATGGAGCGTACCATACAATTGCTTGACTCCTCCGGTATTCGTTACGCAGGCACCTACAAGAATCTGTCGGAGCGCAGGCAACGCTATCCCCTGTTCATCAACAGAAACGGCTTTCGCATTGCCCTACTCAACTATACTTACGGCACCAATGGTATCAAGGCTACCTCTCCCAATATCGTAAACTATATTGATAAGAATACCATCCTGCAAGATATCCAAAGTGCCAAGGCACGCCAACCGGATGCCATTATTGCCTGCATGCATTGGGGAGAGGAATATCAGTCCCTTCCCAACCGTGAGCAACGCGAACTGGCCAACTGGTTGCTCCAACAAGGCGTAACACATATTATCGGTTCACACCCTCACGTCATTCAACCGATGGAACTACGTACCAACGGTACCGAACAGCACATCATAGTCTACTCCTTGGGAAACTTCATTTCCAATATGAGCAAGGCTAACACTGACGGCGGCCTCATCTTCACTTTGCAGTTGGAGAAACATCCTCTCCCCCAACCCATCCGTCCCTCTTACACCGGTCAGAGTCAGACGCCCCTGCCAGACTCCAATCCTCTGCCTTTTCCATACTGTCGTGTTTCCTATTGTGGATATAATCTGGTCTGGACCGGCCGGCCGGAACTTACTAAAGAAAAAAATTACATTCTTTATCCTGCCAGTTTTCCTACAGAACATTTAACGCCGGAAGCTCGTAAACACCTGGAAATCTTTGTCAAAAGCTCTCGAAAGCTGCTCCAGCAGCACAATATAGGTATCTACGAGAAGAAAAAATAATGCAGAAATCTCAAAAAATTTCGTCTCATTCTTTGCAATATTAAAGATTATCCCTATCTTTGCACCGCATTTAAGAAATGCACTAACATGGTGGCTGTAGTTCAGTTGGTTAGAGCGTCAGATTGTGGTTCTGAATGTCGTGGGTTCGAGTCCCATCTGCCACCCGCAAAGAAGAGGAAATTCGAAAGAATATTCCTCTTTTTTTGTTATTGTCCAAACAATCCCCCAAAGGGAGGCAAAATTGTAGGGATACTCCTCACAGAGTATCCCTACATCATAGGAAGGAATCAATTACCTAAACCAGTCCTTGTACAAAAGAGTTTACTTTCTCAAAATGTTCAAAATAGCTGGAAACTTATTCCGATATTTTGCATTCTGTATCAATCACACTTAATAGTACTTCCTTCCTTACTTTATCAAGCCAGTGATAAGACAACCCGTTATCACCTTATAGAAATAAGAATACAAAAAGAATATTTCATCTTTCAAAAAACATTCTATACCAATAACTCTACTATTTTCGATTTCCGACATGCAAATATAACCCTTTTTGTTTATACGAAAAGCAAAATCAGTTATCTTTGCAAAGATGAAATTCAATCAAATATGAAAATTCTCTGGATAGACCTCAATAGCTCGTATGCACACTCTTCGTTGGCACTCCCTGCACTGCACGCACAAATAGCAAAAAACAATTCCGTAAAATGGGAAATCGTATCTGCCACCATCAATGAAAACGTAGGAATGATTGTCGACGAAATATACCGGCACCAACCCGACATCATTGCCGCAACAACATGGTTGTTCAACCACGAACAACTGTTGCACATAACAGCGAGATTAAAAGCATTGCTTCCCAATAGCTGCTTCATCTTGGGCGGACCTGAATTCTTAGGAAACAATGAAGACTTTCTGCATAAAAACCCTTTCATCGACTGCGTATTCAGGGGAGAGGGAGAAGAAGCATTCCCCCAATGGCTGTCTTGCTGGAACCAGCCGGAAAAATGGAACAGTATTCCGGGACTCTGCTATATGAATCCTCAAAAGCAATATATAGACAACGGCATAGCCCGTGTACTTAACTTTTCCCGGCTCGTACCACCGGAAAACAGCAGTTTCTTCAATTGGAGCAAACCATTCGTACAACTGGAGACTACCCGAGGCTGTTTCAACACATGCGCATTCTGCGTCAGCGGTGAAGAAAAACCGGTGCGCACACTGTCCATTGAAAGTATCCGTGAACGCCTTCAAATTATCCACAGTCATGGAATAAAAAACGTACGCGTCCTCGACCGGACCTTTAATTATAATCCGCGCCGTGCTAAAGAATTACTGCAACTTTTCCTGGAATTCAACCCGGACATATGCTTTCACTTAGAAATACACCCTGCACTATTATCCGAAGAGCTGAAAAATGAATTGAAAAAGCTACCTCAAGGATTGCTCCATCTCGAGGCCGGTATTCAAAGCCTGCGCGAACCGGTCCTCCAGAAAAGCCGTCGGATGGGAAGCCTGGAGGACTCACTGCAAGGTCTTCGTTTCCTATGTTCCCTACCCAATATGGAAACACACGCCGACCTCATTGCCGGCTTGCCTCTATACCGCCTATCCGAAATATTTGAAGATGTGCGTACACTTGCCGGATACAATGCCGGCGAGATACAGCTTGAATCCCTGAAGTTACTTCCCGGCACAGAAATGAGAAGAAGAGCGGAAGAACTAGGCATCCGATATTCTCCTCTCCCCCCTTATGAAGTGCTTCAAACAAATGAAATCAGTGTCAACGAGCTTCAAACAGCCCGGCAACTGTCACGTCTTCTGGATGGATTCTATAACACAACTGCTTGGCAAGCCATCACCCGCAAGCTGATTCTGGATGACAACGACTTCCTACGTCGCTTTCTGGAATTTTTAATCGATAAAAATCTTATAGACCAGCCCATGAGCCTGGAAAAGCGAGGCCTCGTACTCTATGAATTCTGCAGTATGCATTATCCGGCCTATAAAATCATGGTCACCATTGCCTGGATAGAGGCAGGCATGTCATTAAAGAAAAAACCAGCAGAGAAAGTCAAGACCAAGCGCCAGATGCCACCGGAATATTGGGAAGTCATCTATGGAAACTACAAAGAAAGCCTCCGCTTATGTTTTCTACCCATTGACGACAATACCCAAAATGGTTATTGGTTCGGCTTCGAATCGGAAATACAAAAAGCAGAACCAGTATTCAAAGCCAAAGAAATAATGGAGAGGTGTCAAAATACACAATCACCGCAGATTAACACAGATAAAAGTTCCTGATTATCAGAAATTCTATAGCAATCTGTGTAACCTGCGGTGAGTTATGCCCTCATTTCTTCTCCTATCCGCAGTGGAAATACTTCTCGACCAGTTTCAGCATCTCCTCCGGACTGTCTTGTATCTCTGCACGCAAGGTTCTATCCTCGTAAGAACGCAGTTTGGAAATAACCCCATCAACCATTGCAGGACTGAACACATGATATTGCTCAAAGACAGCACGCTGTCTTTCCAAACAATCGGCAGAAGCGGCACAACTATCAGGAAGCTGTTCCAGTTGTTTCAACTTATCTTCATTTTCTTTCTTGTGGATATTTACATTGACATATGTTTTTTCTGCAATTCCTAAAGCATCGTCTATCTCAAATCCATAACGGCAAGCTACAGCAAGTCCGGCAATCAATTGATACAAATCGGCCGAACCGTCAGGCGAACGCATTTCCACCGTCTGTTTCTGTGTAGTATCATAATGACTTGGGGTCTCCAACGGATTTGCCAACATGCACATATCCGTTTTTGCCGACCAGCCCAACGGAACGCGTACCAATACCGAACGGTTGCGGTCGCCCCAGCAAATGTTGGTCGGTGCTTCCTGATGAGGAACCAGACGAAAATAGGAAGTAGGATTTGTATTACCGAAAGCCGTAATGGAAGAAGCCAGCTTCATCATGCCCGCAATGGCCTTACGGGCTGTTTCAGAAAGTGCCCCATCTTTCAGCATCTGGTTCTGCCCGTCCTTCATGATACGCATATGTATATGTAATCCGGAACCGGCTTTTCCTGCCGTGATTTTCGGTGCAAAAGTAATGTTATATCCATACTGGCTAGCCAGATTACGAATAACCCATTTTGCTATCACCAGTTGGTCAGCAGCCTCCTCGGCACGCACCGGCAGGAACTCTATTTCATTCTGCTCATAAATCTTATCGTCCAGCGTAAAATTACCGACTTCAGAATGCCCATACTTTATCTGTCCGCCTGCCTGCGCAATATATGACATACATTCCGTACGGAAATCATTGAACTTGGCATAAGGGGCCGATTCGTGATAACCACGCTGGTCGGTAGCCGGGAACAATCCGTCATTTTCAGAAATGACATAATATTCCAATTCTCCCATAGCCTGAAATTCCATCCCCGTAACCGTAGTGAATGCCTGACATGCCTTACGCAGGGTATATTCCGGAGAACTTTCCAGCGGTTCACCATCCTTATTGAAATAAGAACAGAGCATTGACAGTGTGGGCAATTCAGAAAAAGGGTCTATAAAAGCAGTCCGAAAACGCGGCACTACATACAAATCACTGCTACCGGCCTCTATAAACGGAAACAAGCTGGAACCGTCTACGCGTTCACCACATGTAAGTATGGCATCAAGGTATGCCTCATTATTGATGACAAAGTTCAGTGTCTTCAGTCTCCCGTCTGCCGCAGGATACATGAAGTTCACCATACGAATGTCATTCTCCTTTATATAGGAAACAATGTCTGCTTTCGTAAATTCGGAAGCCGGTTTTTGAAGGGCAGCCACCAATAAATTGGGGCTCATGGATAATTCCTGGTTCATAATACGCTGGTTGTTTTTAGTTTTCTATATGGTTAACAAAACACATGCAATTTTTTGTCACAATAAAAAACTGCTGTTTCGCAAAGATACTAAAAGTTGTATCAGAAAAAAAACAAACAACCTAAATCTTATCAGAGAGCCTCAACCTTTTCCGTCGTATCCCCACTTCACGTAAATAGCCCCCCAAGCAAATCCTGCTCCGAATGCTGTAAAAATCAGTTTATCCCCCTTTTTCAGCTTATCCTCGAAATCCCATACACACAATGGAAGCGTGCCGGCACTTGTATTTCCATACCGTTCTATATTGACCATTACCTTTTCGGGAGATACTCCCAAACGTTGCGAAACTGCAGTAATTATACGCATGTTTGCCTGATGGGGAATCACCCAGTCAATGTCCTCCTTCGCCAAGTGATTCCTCTCCATGACCGCCTCACAAGCATCTGCCATATTGGCCACAGCATATTTAAAGACTGTACGTCCTTCATGATAAATATAATGCATCCGATTGTCCAGTGTATAGTAAGATGGAGCACATACGGAGCCTCCCGCTTTGATATGTAAAAAGGGCAGACCTTTCCCGTCTGTTCTCAATACGGCATCCATTACTCCCATATCCTCCCGGGTGGGTTCCAGCATGAAAGCGGCAGCACCGTCACCAAAAATCGGACAAGTGGCACGATCGGTATAATCAATCACCGACGACATTTTATCAGCCCCTACTACAATGACCTTCTTGTATTTTCCCGAACGGATAAAATTGGCTCCAGTTTCCAATGCATACAAAAAGCCACTACAAACAGCCTGCATATCAAAAGCAAAAGCATTCTTAAGCTTTACTCTCTCACATAATATGGATGCTGTTGAAGGAAAATGATAATCGGCCGTTGTAGTGGCCACAATCACCAAATCAATATCATCAGGATTAGATTTTGTACGTTGCATTAATTGTTTTACAGCTTTACGGGCCATAAACGAAGTCCCCAATCCTTCTTCGTGCAAGATACGTCTTTCCTTTATACCGATACGCCCCATTATCCACTCATCTGTCGTATCTACCATTTTGGATATTTCTTCATTGGTCAGAATATAGTCAGGAACATACCCTCCCACTCCCGTAATTACTGCATTTATTTTCTCCATTAATTCTATCTAGTTTAGTATTGGAATCGGCTCAAAGATAATATTCTTAAAACGCCGAGCGCAAATATAATGAAAAGAGGGTAAAATCCAATAAAGGAAGAACAAAAAGACACTCCCGACAAACTATCACATGGATATACAAAAAAAATCAACTGTCCTTTTTCTATCATTCTTTTGTCAATTTTGTATCAATGAGTTTGAGCAATACAGACTAAATTTGCATAATAAAATGTATCGGGTATTTAAAGAGCAAGTAACTAATCAAAAATACATACAAATAAAATTAACATAACATTTTTATATCTTATGAAACAAAACCGCTTAATTAGCATTGGGGCTTTCATTTTAGTGCTTGCACTTTCAGGCCTTATGACAGGTTGTATGGAGAAAG
>OIDT01000850.1_pt1 | contig 15470 bp, 13 predicted proteins | sample 1581601 | NCBI WGS metagenome assembly OIDT01 (sample SAMEA3882515, study PRJEB24775) | human gut metagenome | biome: human-associated habitat; feature: intestine environment; material: feces | place: Netherlands | collected 2009/2010 | reverse complement strand
CGCAGCCGCCGGAGCGGTGCTTAAGCCGTAAGGCGGGAATTATGCGGTATTGCCTAAAATAAGAAAGCCTTCCCCCTTGGGGGAAGGTGCCCGAGGCTCTGACCGAGGGCGGATGAGGGGCAGCCTTCCGGCTGCGGCCCGGTTACGGGTTGCAGCGGAAGGCTGCCCCTCATTAGTCCGCTGCACGGACAGCTTCCCCCGCGGGGGAAGCCTTTTGGGTTGCGGCCTTGTGGTAATACGCCCACCGCGGCGAGCCATCCTCAGTGTAGATCCGCCCGCACCTCACAAAACCGCTCTTTTCCAGCGCGCGCTGCATGTAGACGTTATCGGCGTGGGTGTCGGCACGCACAGGCAGGCCCTGCCGCAGGCACCAGTCAATACAGAACTGCCCGATGCCGCGCACTTGCCCTGCCGACGCCATCCGGTGGATTGTTGCGTAGGGCAGGTCCTCGGGCCAGGCACCGTCCTCCATGATGCGATAGTTCGGCTCTTCGCCGGGGATCAGGCAGAACACGGCCTGTATGGCCCCCTCCCCCATCACCACATAGCAGACGCCGCGCTCGATCTCGGCGGCCAGGCGCGCCGCGCCGGGGTAGCTGTCCGGCCACTGGTGCGGGTTGCCATGGGTGCGCATGAACGCCCGCGCGTTGTCAAAAATCTGCAAAAGCGTCGGCAGGTCCGCCGCCGCGGCCCTGCGTACTGTCAGCTTCATAACCATCCTCTCCTTTTAGCAAAAAAGTATACCACAACCGCCGCGGGCGGGCAATACGCCCTTGCATCTCCACCGATGTTGTGGTACACTATAGCTGCAAAAAGTTAGACAAGTCAAACTTTCAAAGTGAAAGAGGATTGTAGATATGACACTGGCGGATTTGAAAATCGGGCAGGATGCTGTACTGCGTACCATCGGCGGCCAGGGCGAGCTGCGCCACCACCTGCTGGACATGGGCCTGACCCCCGGCACCGAGGTCACCCTGCGCAAGGTCGCGCCGATGGGCGACCCCATCGAGGTCGAGCTGCGCGGCTATGAGCTGACGCTGCGGCTGGACGACGCGGCGAAAATCGAAGTGGAGAACGTCCACGAGACGGACCGCGCCGCCCGCAGTGAGGAGCGCCACACCGCGGTGCCCCACCCCGGCGTGGGCGAGCTGCGCAAGGCCCCCAGCTACCATGACCGCAAGAGCGGGGCCGAAATTCCCAAAGGCCAGCCGCTCCGGTTCGCGCTGGCCGGCAACCAGAACTGCGGCAAGACGACGCTTTTTAACCAGCTGACCGGCTCCAACCAGCACGTCGGCAACTTCCCGGGTGTGACGGTGGACCGCAAGGACGGCGTCATCCGCGGCCATGCCGAGGCTACCGTCACCGACCTGCCGGGCATCTACAGCCTGTCCCCCTATTCCAGTGAGGAGATCGTCACCCGCGATTTTCTGCTCAACACGCACCCGGACGGCATCATCAACATTGTGGATGCGTCAAACATCGAGCGCAATCTGTACTTAACGATGCAGCTCATGGAGCTGAACATTCCGCTGGTTCTGGCGCTGAACATGATGGATGAGGTCCGCGCCAATGGCGGCACCATCATGGTCAACGAGCTGGAGGAGCTGCTCGGCGTGCCGGTTGTGCCAATTTCCGCCGCCAAGAATGAGGGCATCGACGAGCTGGTCGAGCACGCCCTGCATGTGGCCCGCCACCGCGAGACACCGGGCCGCATTGACTTCTGCGACGCCGGGGACGGCGCGGGCGGTGCGGTGCACCGCTGTGTACACGCCGTAAGCCATCTGATCGAGGATCACGCTGCCCGCACCGGGCTGCCGCTGCGTTTTGCCGCAACAAAGCTGGTCGAGGGCGATACGCTGATCGAATCCGCGCTGGACCTCGATGCGAACGAGACCGAGCTGCTCGGTCACACGATTGCCGAGCTGGAAAGTGAGACGGGCCTGGACCGCGAGGCAGCGCTGGCGGATATGCGGTTCAACTTTATTGAACGCCTCTGCGACAAAACTGTTGTGCGCCCCGGCGAAAGCCGCGAGCACAAGCGCAGTGTGGCCATTGACCGCATCCTGACCGGCAAATACACCGCCCTGCCCTGCTTTATCGGCATTATGGCGCTGGTATTCTGGCTGACGTTCGGCGTCATCGGCGCGGGCCTGTCCGACCTGCTGACACTGGGCATCGACGCGCTCACCAACCTGACCGACCACGCACTGACGGTCTACGGCATCAACCCTGTTGTGCACAGCCTTGTTATTGACGGCATCTTTGCGGGCGTGGGCAGCGTGCTGAGCTTCCTGCCGACCATCGTCACGCTGTTCTTCTTCCTGTCGATTCTGGAGGACACCGGCTATATGGCGCGTGTGGCCTTCGTCATGGATCAGCTGCTGCGCCGCATCGGACTTTCGGGCCGCAGCTTTGTGCCCATGCTCATCGGCTTCGGCTGCTCGGTGCCCGCCATCATGGCCACCCGCACGTTGTCCAGTGACCGTGACCGCAAAATGACGATCCTGCTCACCCCGTTCATGAGTTGCTCGGCCAAGCTGCCGATCTACGCCCTGTTCACGACGGCGTTCTTCCCCCGGCAGTGGCGTGCCGTCGTGATGATCGGGTTGTACATCACGGGCATCCTGTGCGGCATCCTGTACGCGATCCTGCTGAAATTCACCAAGTACAAGGGCGAGCCTGTCCCCTTCGTCATGGAGCTGCCCAACTACCGTTTTCCCTCGGCGCGCAGCGTCTGCCAGCTGATTTGGGAGAAGGCCCGCGACTTTTTGCAGAAGGCCTTCACCATTATCTTTGTGGCAACGGTGCTGATCTGGTTCCTGCAGACCTTTGACATGCGTCTGAACGTGGCCGCTTCGGCGGACAAGAGCCTGCTGGCGGCCATCGGCAGTTTTATTGCCCCCCTGTTCAGGCCGCTGGGCTTTGGCGACTGGCGCGTTTCCACCGCGCTGATCACCGGCTTTACGGCCAAGGAGAGCGTTGTCTCTACGCTGACGGTCCTTCTGGGCGGGGACACCGCCGCACTGACCACGCTGTTTACCCCGTTCACGGCCATCGTGTTTCTGGTGTTTACGCTGCTGTACACGCCCTGCGTGGCCGCGATTGCTGCCGTCAAGCGTGAGCTGGGCGGTGCCCGCGCCGCAGCAGGCGTCGTTTTGATGCAATGCGGTATTGCATGGATCGTGGCATTTGTGGTACACTGTGTAGGAACGGTGTTCGGCCTGGTGTGAACCGCACCGGAAAGCACCCCTACAGATACGTATGAGGTAGTATACGATATGGCAAGTGTTATCATTGTTGTGATTATTTTTGTGCTGCTGGCGCTGGCGATCCTGTTCATCTGCCAGAACGGCGGCTGGCAGGGCGGCTGCGGCGGCAACTGTGCCGGCTGCCACAGCAAATGCGCCGAAGCGGAAAAGAAGCCGAAGAAATAACTTTTGCCTCCCTCTGCGAGGGAGGTGGCCAGGAATTTCGCTCCCCTTTTGCAAGGGGAGCTTTTTTCTTGCCCTGCTGTTGCACAAATGCACAAAAACGGGTATACTTATAAATAAGTATAATTTCAGGGAGGCATTGCCCATGAAAGCTGATAAATACCGCTTCGACGGCGCCCGCACCTGTGACCTGCGGGTGCTCTCCTGCGACGGCAAAGAGGATGCAACGGACAAAGACGAAATTCCGGCTAAAACTGCCGGGAATCTGCAAAAGATGACCGCATTGGAGGCTGAACGCTGATGCCGCCCATCCGTGTTTTACAGGTCATGCCCGCCATGGACGCCGGCGGCATGGAGACCTTTGTCATGAACGTCTACCGCACGATTGACCGGGAGAAGGTCCAGTTCGATTTTCTCTATCATTACGATAAGCCGTGCTTTTTTGACGATGAAATCCGTGCGCTGGGCGGGCGCATCTTCAAGCTGACCGTCCGGCAGGACAACAACCTGCCCCGCTACCTGCGTGAATTGCGGGCGCTGTTTGCCGCCCACCCCGAGTGGCGCATCATCCACGGCCATTACAGCGGGTTTGGCATGTTCTACAACCCCGCGGCGCGGCGCGCGGGTATCCCCGTGCGGTGCGGCCACAGCCACAATACCGCGTATGAACGCAATTTCGTGGGGCGGCTCGATCATTTTATGAGCAGCTTTTTCAACATCGGCCTGACGGACCGCTTTGCGTGCAGTGAGAAGGCCGGGCAGATGCTTTTTGGTAAGCATCCGTTCACCGTCGTGCCCAACGGCATCGACACGGCGCGGTTTGCCGCCCGCGACCCGCAGCGCCGTGCGCTTTTGCGCGGTGAGCTGGGTGTGACCGATCAGGAAATCCTGTTCGGCCATGTGGGGCGGTTCTCCGACCAGAAGAACCACCCGGGACTGCTCAAAATTTTTGCCGCCGTGCGCACCCGCCTGCCCAAGGCACGGCTGGTGCTGCTGGGCGGCGGCGACCCCGCCTACGTGGAGAAAATGCAGGCGTTGGCCGCCGAGCTCGGCCTTGGCGACAGTGTGATCTTTGCGGGCGTGCGCAGCAACATCCAGAGCTTTTACGACGCGATGGACGCCTTTTTGCTGCCCAGCCTTTTCGAGGGTCTGCCCGTCGTGCTGGTGGAGGCGCAGACCGCGGGTCTGCCCTGCTTTGTGGCCGACACGGTGGACCGCGGCGCGGCGTTCACCGACAGGGTAAAATTCCTGCCGCTGAACGACACAGCCGCGTGGGCAAACACAATTGCGGCGGCCTCCTTCCGCCGCGACCCGCAGGCGCGGGAGAAGGCCATTAAGGCCGGATATGACATCCACACGAGCGCCGAGGTCCTGCAAGCCTTTTACCTGCGCCGTTATGCCGAGGTGACGCCATGAAGCCCTGTGAGATTGCAGTCATCGTACCTGTACATAATGCGGCGGCGTTCCTGACCGCCTGCACCGACGCGATTGCTGCCCAGAAATTTGACGGCTTCCGGTGCATTCTGGTGGAAGACGGCTCCACCGACGGCTCCCCCGCGCTCTGCGATGCCATCGCGGCGGGCGACCAGCGCTTTGTGGCGCTGCACCAGACCAACAGCGGTGTCTGCGCGGCCCGCACGGCGGGTGTGCGCGAGGGGCGGGCGCTGGGGGCTAAATGGTTTGCGTTCTGCGACGCGGACGATTTGTACCACCCTGAGTTTCTGGACACGCTGTATGCGGCGGTGACGAACAGCGGGCTGCCGCTGGCCTGCTGCCGGTACGATACCTTTACCGACACTGTGCCCGCCGACGCGCCCGCGCCCTGCAACAGCAAGATCCTGCGAAGCCCCGCCCATCTGGACGCGCTGCTGCATGACCACGCCGTGGATTACGGCCTGTGGAACAAGCTGTTCTCCGCCGAACTGCTGACCGAGGAGATGCTCGACAACGGGCTGGCCTATAACGAGGATCTATTGGCGAACTGGCGTGCATTTTTAGCCGCTCCGGGGTGTGCGTTCTGCGATTTTGCAGGCTATCACTACCGCCAGCACGCGGCCAGCGCCAGCCACCGCGCCCTGCCGCCGCAGAGCATCGACGACCAGCGCCGCGCCGCTGCGGAGATCCGCGCCACGGCCCCCGCCGAAATGCAGCAGAGCGTGAACGCCTTTTACTATGAAAAGCTCGTCTATCTGGCCAGCATGATCCTGCGCCGTGCCAACGCCGCAGACTACCGCGTCCAACTGAACGAGCTGAAGATCGGCATTGCCGCGGGGGCCGACGACCCGCAGCTGGGGCGCAATCCGCTGCTGCCCCGGAGCATCCGTTTTTCGGCCTGGCTGACGCTGCACATGCCGCGGCTCTGGCGGTGGGCGTGCCGAAATTTCTTGAAGGACCGACAATAATGCGCATTTTACTTGTACTGGACCGGGTGGAGAACCCCGCCAGCGCCAACGCCCTGATGGGCTTTCGGCTGGCGGAACAGCTGCTCCGCCGCGACCATACCGTACATATTTTGACCCTCTGGGACGGCCTGCACACCCCGCCCGCCCCGCCGGAGGGGGCCATGCAGCACCTGCTGGCCTTTGCCGACGAGCGCCAGATGAACGAGGCGCTGGAAAACGGCCAAAAGGGCGGAACGCCGGTGCCGCTGCGGCTGGCCCGGCTGGCTGCACACCCCGCGGCAGCGGCGGCAGCCCCGCCGCACCGTGGACAGTCGGCGGGAAATCGAGCGGCTGGACGCGGAATTTCACTTTGACGCAGTCTGTGCCGTCTGTGCGCCCTACCGCACGGCGTTTGCGCTGGAAGCTGCCGCCATCCGCGGGAAGAAATTTTTGTGGCAGCTGGACCCCTATGCCTCCAACCGGGACTACACAGCCCCGGGCGGCTTTGCGCGGGAAGGGCAGCTGCTGGACGCGCTGGACGGGACCTTCGTCACGCCGCAGGCCCTGCCCGACTACGCCGACGGCGCACCGCTGGCCCCGTGGCGGAAAAAGGTACACGTTCTGGGCTTTCCAACGCTGCTGCCGCGGGTCATAGAGCCGGTGGAACACGACGATATACAGTGTGTTTTCTGCGGCAGCCTGCACCCCGGCATGCGGGAGCCCGGCTTTGCGCTGGCGCTGTTCCGCGCACTGCACGACGACGCTGTAACATTAACGATGGCGGGCGGCGGCTGGGAGCGCTTTGCCGCCGACGCCGACGAGACAGCCCGTGTTCTGGGCGCAAAATTTGTGCGCCCCGGCCTGCTGCCGCCCGACGAGGCCGCCGCGCTGGAAAACCGCGCCGACGTGCTCGTCAGCTTGGGCAACACCTATGACAACCAGATGCCCAGCAAGCTGTTTGGCTATTTTGCCACCGGCAAGCCGGTACTGCATCTGGCTGTGAGCGAGAACGACCCCACCTTGCCCTATCTGGCGCGCTACCCGCTGGCGCTGGTTCTGCACCGGAAGGACGGCGTCACGCCGGGCACCGTGGCAAAGCTGCACAGCTGGCTGCACAATGTACAGGGTCATGCCCTGCCCTTTGCCCAGACGGCAAGGCTCTACCCCGAGTTCACCCCGGAGAAGGTCGCGGAGGAGTTTTTAAAGTGGTTGTGAGCGGTCAGCTGCGGCCATTCAAGAGAAAATAAAGGAGTCCCTATGCACATTCTTTGGCTTGTCAGAACCACCCTGCCGCAGGCGGCGGCTGCCTGCGGGCTGGCCGGAGCCAGCGATGTCAGCGGCAGCTGGCTGACCGGGCAGCTGGCCGCGCTGCGCACCTGCCCCGATCTGCACCTGACCGTGCTCTGCGTAGGCAAAGAGGATGCCGACGGCACCGCGGACGGCGTGCATTACCGCGTCGTGCGCGACACTGCCGCCTTTGCGCCGCTTTTGCAGGCCGAGCGCCCCGACCTTGTGCATATATGGGGCACCGAGTTTGACCCCGCCGCCGTCATGGCCGACGCTGCCCGCGCATCAGGCTTGCCCGTGCTGTTCAGCGTACAGGGCGTTATGCGGGACTGCGCCGCGCACCTCTGCGACGGCGTGCCCGAAAAATACCGCCGTTCCGGTGCGCTGTGGCACGCCATTGATAAAATCATTCCCGGCGAGCTGCTCGACAATATGCAGGCGAGCTTTGACGCACTGGCCGCAAAGGAGGCCGCAGCGCTGGCCGACGCCCGCTATGTGACGGGCCGCACGGCGTTTGACCGCGCCGCCTGCGCCGCGCTGGCCCCCCACGCCCGCTACTACCCCTGCAACGAGACACTGCGTCCGCTGTTTTATACGGGTACGCTGTGGCATGCGCGGGACTTTGCCGCCGCGCCGGTGCTGCTGCTGCCCCAGGGCAACTACCCGCTGAAAAATCTGCACACCGTCATCAAGGCTCTGCCTGCCGTGCTGGCTGAGTACGGTGACGCCGAGCTGCGCATTGCGGGCTGGCCGCCGCTGGACAAGGGCCCGCTGCTGCGCCCGGTCATTGACCGAATGTTCCCCTACAAGCTCTACTGCAAGCGGCTGGCCGCACAGCTGGGCGTGACGGAGCACATCCGCTACACCGGGCCGCTGGATGCCGCGGCCATGCGGCAGGCGTATCTGGAGGCAGACGCCTTTTTGCTGCCGTCCGGCTGCGAGAACAGCCCCAACAGCTTAGGGGAGGCCATGCTGCTGGGCCTGCCCTGCGTCGCCAGCGCCGTGGGCGGTATTCCTTCGATGCTGGCGAACGGCACCGAGGGTCTTTTGTACGGCGATGCGCTGGACGCCGACGCGCTGGCCCGCGCCGTTTTGCAGGTGCTGCACAGCCCCGACGGCGGTGCGGCCATGGGCCGGGCGGCCCGTGCCCGCGCACTGCAGACCCATGATGCGGCCCGCAACGCCGCTGATTTGCTGCACATCTACGAAAGCATTTTGCAGGAGGAGCACCCGTGAGCATTTCCGTCATCATCCCCTGCTACAGAGCCGCGGCTACGCTGCGCCGCACGGTGGACAGCGCCCTGACCGGTGCGCCCGCCGATTTGGAGGTCCTGCTCGTCGACGACGGCAGCTCCGACGACACGGGCGCCCTCTGTGACGAATTGGCAGCCGCTGACCCGCGCGTCAGGGCGCTGCATCGCGAAAATGGCGGCGCGGGTGCGGCCCGCAATACCGGGCTGGACGCCGCGCACGGGGACTGGGTGCTGTTTTTGGATGCCGACGATGCGCTTTTACCCGGTCTGTGGGCCGCGCTGGACGCCCTGACCACCGACGCCGACATGATTTTGTTCGGCCTTACGCGGGAAAGCGGCGGTGCGGTCAAGCCCACCGACTACCTGCCCACGGGGTTCTGCCCGGACTTACAGGCTCTCGGCAGTGCGCTCTCCCCCCTGCTGTTTGACACGGGGCTGCTGGCCGCGCCCTACCCCAAGCTGTTCCGCCGCGCGGCCATCGGGGCGGTGCGGTTTGATGCGCGCCTTGCCATCAACGAGGACGTGCTGTTTAACATACAATTTTTACAGAATACCTCTGCCATTTATTGTCTGGATGGTGTATACTATAAGCAGTATGATACCGAGGTCGGCAGTCTGTCCCGCCGCCTGCGGGGGGACTTGCTGGACGCCGAGCGCGTGACCCGCCCGGCGCTGGCCGATTTGCTGCGGCAAAACGGCATCGACCCGGCCCCCTATGAGGCCGCGAGCCGTCTGCGGGCCTGCCTGAACCAGTACGGTCTGCTGACCGGCTGTAAGGGCACGCTGTCCTATGCAGAGCGCCGCGCGCTGTTTGCTGAAATTTTAGCCGACCCCGCCGCCCGCAAAGCCCTGCGGGAACGCCTGCGGAATGACCCGAACAGGCTTCTGGCCGTACCGTACCGCATTGGCGTAGCGTGCAATTGGCCGGGGCTGCTGGCGGGGTATACGATGGCGAAGCAACGGCTGCTGTAATGCGGGCGGATATGGCATCCGCCCCTACGGATGCCTCCGCGTAGGGGCCGGACATGTCCGGCCCTCCACCTCGCCAAAACGACCATCTTCCGCTGTGCTGCGGGCCGGGCATGCCCGGCCCCTACAAAGTTGCTTTAGAAGGAAAAGCCTATGTCCGACCATCCCAAAATCAGCATAATCTCCACAGTCTACAACACGGGGCCGTACCTGCGCCCGGCTGTGGAGAGCATTCTGGCCCAGACGTTCACCGACTTTGAGCTGCTGCTTGTCGATGACGGCAGCCACGACGGCTCCGCCGCGGTCTGCGACGCGCTGGCACAGGAGGATGCCCGCATCCGGGTGTTCCACCAGCCGAACGGCGGCCCGGCCCACGCCCGCAACACCGGGCTGGACAACGCCCGCGGCGACTACATCGGCATGGTCGATTCCGATGATTTGATAGAACCGACCATGTTTGCAACGCTGTACAGCGCCGTGCAGGTCGATGGCGTGCGGCTGGCCGCCTGCGCGGGCGACTGCATCGACGCCGACGGCAAAAAAATCGAAGGCCGCATGGTCACGATCCGTCAGGGCGGCGTGCGCGATGCGCAGGAGCTTTTGCTCGAGGCGTTCCAGACCGGCAGCTTTTACGGACCTTTAAGCTGGAACAAGCTGTTCGACGCGCGGTTGTTTAAGGAAAAGGGCATTCATTACGATGAGACGATGCTTTTCGGCGACGATGCCAGCGTGCTGCACCGTGTATTTGAGGGTGAGCGCTGCAACTGCCTGACCGATGTGCTTTACCATTACCGCACCCGCGCCGGGCAGATCACAACGGCGGGCTTTCCGCCGCGCAAGACCGACGACCTGCGGATGTACTGGGAGTGGCTGCAATACTTCTCGGCCCGTCCCGGGCGCGAGGAGTACTACGACTGGGCCGTTGTGCGGTACTGGAAGATCTTTTACCAGTTCTGGTGCCAGTCCGATGCGGCGGGCAACCTGCCCGAGGTCAGGCCAAAGTTTATGGCGCACAAAAAGCATTTGGATGCCATTTTGCCCGACATACTGGCAAGCAAATACCTGCCGCTGGGTGAGAAGCTGCGGGCTGCCGCGTTCTGCGCCAGCCCCACGCTGACCTACGGCGCGGCGGCTGCCTGGGGACGCCTGCATACGAGGAAGGGGAAATAAATTATGGAACATATCGCGATCAGTGTAATCGTGCCGATTTACAACACGAAGCCCTACCTGGCCGAGTGCATCGAGAGCATTCTGGCCCAGAAGATCAATGTGCCCATCGAGGTGCTTCTCATCGACGACGGCTCCACCGACGGCTGCGGAGAGGTCTGCGACAAGTACGCCGCCCGTGATGAGCGCGTGCGGGTCATCCATCAGGAGAACCAGGGCCTGTCCGCCGCGCGCAACGCCGGCATCGACGCCGCCAAGGGCCGCTATTATTCCTTTATTGACTCCGATGATGTCGTTCTGCCGCGCTTTTTGCAGACGCTGTACGACGCCTGCGAGGAGCATGACGCCTATATGTCCCTCTGCTCTGTCGAGGACGTGCAGGAGGACGGCAAGAGCTGCGACCCGGCCTACTTCACACGCCCCACGCAGGAGGGTGTTTTCTGCGGCAAGGACCTGCTGAACGAGTTTTACACCCCCTACGGCACGGTCTACACCGTCGCGTGGAACAAGATGTACCGCGCCGAGGTCTGGAAACTGCTGCATTACCCCGAAGGCCGCCTGCATGAGGATGATTTCGTCGCACACCGCCTGTTCTGGCGCTGCGACAAGGTCGTCTGCATCGACAAGCCGCTCTATCACTACCGCCTGCGCAACGGCAGCATCTGCCGCACGAACATACGCCCGGAGGCGTTCGACGCCGTGGACGGTCTGGCGGACCGCTATCGTTTTTATGTTGAGAACCACGCGGACCGCGCGGTCATCGACGCGGCCTATGCGGCCTGCTGGCGGCGGTATCTGTTCCTCTGCGCGAAGGTGCGCCAGTACCCGACGCCCGAGCTGGTCAAGGCCATCAGCAAGGAGCAGTTTTTGATGCAGGGGCTCATCAGCTACCTGCCCAACTGCCGCAACATGAAGATGACCGAGAAGCTGAGCGCCGCCCGCTGGTCGATGATGAGCGCACAGAGTTTGTGCCCGATCAAATAAGTCCATTGCTCTGTAGGGGCCGGACATGTCCGGCCCGCAGCCTGCCCAAAAGCGCCCTCTGACGTGAAGCCGCGGGCCGGGCATGCCCGGCCCCTACGTGCGCGGCGGTATTTTTGTTCAAAATCCACATTCTAAGGAGCCCACATTGGCGTTATTGAAGCTAGACAAGGAAAGACGTCCCCGCGTGCTGCTGGTGCCGCCGCCGGATCTGCCGGTCCCCGCGGTGCAGGGCGGCGCGGTGGAGACGCTGCTGACCCACCTGATCCGCGAGAACGAGAAGCAGGGGCAGCTTGATTTGCTGTGCGCCAGTGTCACCGACGATGCCGCCCGCCGCGCCGCCGAGGGCTGGCAACATACGAAGATGCTCTACATCAACCGCCCGGGCGGCCACCGCCGCTACTGGCCGATGGTCTTTCTGGAGCGGTGCGCCGGAATCGCCGCGCCCTATGACCCGTGGTACCAGAAGGTCCAGCTCTCGCTGGCATTGGAGTTGCCGCCGCCCGACCTGATCGTGGCCGAGGGCGGAAACCTGACCCAGTGCAGCGCCATCAGCCGCATGTTTGGCCGCAAACGCTGTCTGGCGCACCTGCACGGCCAAACGACCTGCACCCCCGTGATGGACGACATCTACGGCGGCGTGCTGGCGCTGAGCGATTTTATTCGCGAGGATTACCTGCAATCCAGCACCCTTGACCCGCAGCGGGCCTACATTCTGCACAACTGCATTGACACGGCCCGTTTCTACCCCGGCCCGGCATCCAAAACGCTGCGTGCGCAGCTCGGCTTTACCGACGAGGATTTCGTCGTGCTCTACTGCGGACGGCTCGACCCGGACAAGGGCATCCATAAGCTGATGGAGGCCATCGCCGCGCTGCATGAGCCGCACATCAAGCTGCTGATCGTGGGCAGCCCCTTCTTTGCCCGCACCCAGCAAAGCGCGTTCCAGCGCAAATTGGAGCAGCAGGCCAAGAGTCTGGGCAACCGCGTACAGTTCACGGGCTACATCCCCAATGAGGACCTGCCCGACTACTACCGCCTGGCCGACCTGTGCTGCGTGCCCACGCTGGTGGAGGAGGCCGCGGGCCTTGTGGCCGTGGAGGCGATGGCCTGCGGACGCCCCGTGCTGGCGACCCGCAGCGGTGGTATGCCGGAGTATCTGGCCGGCAGCCAGGCCGTGCTGGTGGAGCGCGGCGACACTGTGACCGACCAGCTTGCGTGGAGCATCCGTATGCTGTACGAGCACCCGGCCCTCTGCACCGAGATGGGCGCGGCGGGTGCGGCGCGCGGCAGGGAGTTTTCCACCGCGCATTACTATGAGGAATTTGTGCGCATCGTGCGCGATGTGACGGAAAACGGAGGTGCCCAGTGAGCAAGCCGACCCTCTGCGTGATCGTGCCGGTCTACAAGGCCGCTGCGACACTGGACCGCTGTGTGGCCAGCGTTCTGGCCCAGCAGGTCGCAGGCGGGCTGCACTGTATTCTCGTGGACGACGGCAGCCCCGACGAAAGCGGCGGTCTGTGCGACGCCTGGGCCGCCAGGGACCCCCGCGTGACGGTTTTGCATCAGGAGAACCGCGGCGTGTCCGCCGCGCGCAACGCCGGACTGGCTGCAGCGGACAGCGAGTACCTTGTCTTTCTCGACGCAGATGACGCGCTGCGCCCCGGCGCTTTGCAGGCGGCGCTTGACGCCCAGAACACTGCGCCGCAGAGCTTTGTGCTCTGGCACTACACCACTGACGAGCTGGACACTGCAACGGTAACTTCGGATACTACCACCCGCCCACAAAATATGCTGGCGCGGCTTTGGCTTGACTGTCTGCTGGCTATGCCGTGGAATAAGCTCTACCGCACCGCGCCGGCACAGCAGCTGGCATTTGACAGACGGTATACTTTAGGTGAAGATTTACAATTTGTATTGGATTATATCGACCTGTTGGGCAGGACTGTTCCCGATTTTGCCTACACTATCCTGACCGCACCGCTGACGTTTTACGATTGCAGCCGCGAGGGAACACTCTCGACGAAATACCACGCCGACTACTGCAAGATCTGGCCCGAGCATTTTGCCCGGCTGAACAAGGCGTGCTACGCGGCGCACTGCCCGCAGGAGGATATGCGCCCCCTGCACCGCGCCGAGCTGACCGTTTACGCCGAGGGCGTGGCGGACATCCTGCGCCGCGACCCCGCCAAGCGCAGGGCCGTGCGCCGGGACAAGGCTTATGCCGCCCTGCGCAGCCCGTGGCTGCACGCCCTTTTGGAGCGGATGCGCATTGAGGGCTGCTACAGTGCCTACTACCTGCCCTGCCGCTGGCGCAGCATCCGCCTTGTCTGGGTCATGGCCGAGGCCAGACGGACCGGCTCTCCCCTGTTCGGCAAGCTGGACTGGGCCGGATATTATCTGCTGGGCAGGAGGCTGCGCAGGGATTGATGTGCCGTACCTATAGGAAACAGCTTGCAGGGGCGACGCAATCACTGCTCCCTGCAATCTCTACACCTCATAACTTCAAGCGTGGCCTTTTCAATGGGCTGCGCTTTTTCTTTGCGCACCAATCGTGCAGACTGTGCACAAATGTCCATCCGTTTTGCTCTGCTTTCCACTGTAAACCGCGCACTTCTTCGTACAGAACGAGTATTCTGTCCTTTTTGCGGATCGGTTCGTTGACTATGTTAAATTATTGTCGTATAATACAATCATACGCAAAGCGTGTAATGCTTAACATAGAGAAGGGTTCCTCATGGAGAAAAAACTCATCCTAGTCACCTCCCCGCCCGCCTGCGGCAAGACCTACGTGGCAAAGGCGCTGGCTAAAAATTTAAAGCACGTTGTCTACCTCGACAAGGACACGCTCATCGTCCTCTCCAAGCAGATCTTCAAGGTTGCCGGGCAGCCGTATGACCGCAGCAGCGCGTTTTTTCAGCAGAACATCCGCGATTATGAGTATGACTGCGTTCTGGCCCTGGCCATGGAGGCACTGGACTACGACGATATTGTCCTGATCAATGCGCCGTTCACCCAGGAGGTGCGCGACAACGCCTTTATCGCAGACCTGAAGGCCAAGCTGGCCGCCAAGGGCGCAACGCTGGCCGTCATCTGGGTCGAAACCTCGCCCGAGGTCGTCCACCAGCGAATGATCGAGCGCAACTCGGACCGCGACACTTGGAAGCTGGCTCACTGGGATGAGTATCTGCGCCGGTGCAACTTTGCCATCCCGGAGAACCTCGCCGACCCGCAGCACAAGGACAATCTGATTTTGTTCCAGAATAATAACGACGACGAATTTGACGCTTCGATGAAGCGCTGCGTTGCTATCTTGGAGGAATCCCTCTAGGATTGACTTCCCTGCCCGGCTCCCGCCTGCTGCGGATGCCGGGTCTTTTTTGTGCCGTCCTCTGCCAGCGCACACAGAATTTCTCTGTTTTACAAATCAATGGTAAAACACACCGTCGACCTCTAACTCATGCAGCAGCGGCGCGTAGACCGTGCGCTCAACCCTGCCGCCCGGGTAGAAGATCAGACCGGCACGGGCAGGTGTGGTGTGCGGGGAAAAAAGCCAGCCGTCGGCATAGCCCTAACGATGGGCATAGGCTTCAGGGCGAAGCGCTGCTTTTTCAAAATGGTATGTCCCCGGCAGATTAGAATGCAGATTAGAATATGACACGAGATTTTTCAAGAAAACATTTGCATTTTGCTCCCGGATTTGGTATACTATAAAGGTATTCGGGGCTTTGGCTCTGTTTGACAGTAATTCATAAACCTGCGTCCGTAGCTCAACTGGATAGAGCACTGGCCTCCGACAACTGCGACATGGCAGGTTTTCGGTTCGTTTTTGTTCGATACAGCGTTATTTGCACTTGCAAAAACGCGGTGGTCAACGGTAGTCAGACCACGAATTGACCACTATTGGAAATTGACTACTTTACAAGGTTGAAATACGCTGTAATGGCGTTTTTCATACATAAGCGATCGTAGCTCAGCTGGATAGAGCGTTCGGCTCCGAC
>OIDT01000802.1_pt1 | contig 16700 bp, 10 predicted proteins | sample 1581601 | NCBI WGS metagenome assembly OIDT01 (sample SAMEA3882515, study PRJEB24775) | human gut metagenome | biome: human-associated habitat; feature: intestine environment; material: feces | place: Netherlands | collected 2009/2010 | reverse complement strand
TCTGTGTGATTTATTTTACTGCATTTGATCTGTTTGACCTGTTTGCACGCTACACCTTTTCCAGTTCAGAAGAAGCAAAAGACGCTCACGCCAATATCTTTGACTGCGATCTTCTGATCATCGATGATTTAGGTACGGAACTGACCAACAGCTTCGTCTCTTCCCAGCTCTTTCTCTGCATCAACGAACGCATCCTGCGGAAGAAATCGACGATTATCTCCACGAACCTGCCCCTTGACCGCTTCATGGAGACGTACTCGGAACGTACCTTTTCACGAATTTCAAGTAACTACACCATCATTAAACTTTTTGGAAACGATATTCGAATCCAGAAAAAACTTTTGGGAGGAACCAAAGCATGAGTAAGGGAACTGAAGGACATTTTGACACACTGCCAATCGGAAGACTGGGACTGATCCCGCTGAACAGCAGCGCCGCACTTGGAAAAAAGGTCGACGATTATCTGGTCAGCTGGAGAAAAGGACGCGGCAATGAATTTGCGGAAAAATATGTCGCTGCCTATGAAGGATATGAGCGTGACAGCTACATTATCCAGTCTCAGGTTCCGCGTTTCGGTTCAGGCGAGGCAAAGGGTATCATCAACGAATCTGTCCGCGGTGACGATATCTACATTCTGCTCGATGTCTGCAACTACAGCCTGACCTATTCTCTGTGCGGCTACACCAACCACATGTCTCCGGACGACCACTTCCAGGATCTGAAGCGTGTCATCGCAGCCATCGGTGGAAAAGCCCGCAGAATCAATGTCATTATGCCATTCCTGTATGAGAGCCGCCAGCACAAGAGATCTGGAAGAGAGTCTCTCGACTGCGCACTTGGTCTGCAGGAGCTGACTGCTATGGGCGTAGAAAACATCATCACCTTCGACGCTCACGACCCGCGTGTCCAGAACGCGATTCCGCTGCATGGATTTGAAACCATCCAGCCGGCTTACCAGTTCATCAAAAACATCCTGCGCAATGCACCGGATATGAAGCTCGACAAGGATCATCTGATGGTCATCAGCCCGGATGAGGGCGGTATGGGCCGTGCTATCTACATGGCAAACAACCTCGGTGTTGACATGGGTATGTTCTACAAACGCCGCGACTACTCTACCATCATTGACGGACGCAACCCGATCGTTGCCCATGAGTTCCTCGGTGCTGATGTCAAAGGTAAGGATATGATCATCATCGACGATATGATCTCCTCCGGCGAGAGTATGCTGGAAGTTGCCAAACTCTTAAAGGATCGTGAAGCACGCAACATCTACATGTGCTCGACCTTCGGACTGTTCACCAGCGGACTGGAGAAATTCGACAAGGCTTATGAGGAAGGACTCTTCACAAAAGTTCTGACCACCAACGTCGTATACCAGACACCGGAGCTTCTCTCCCGCGAATATTACATCAGCTGCGACCTGAGCAAATATATCGCTCTCATCATCGACAAGCTGAATCACGACGCCTCCATCAGCGGACTGCTGGATCCGGCGGATCGTATTCAGAAAGTTATTAAGAAATTTAAGAATCACGAGAAGATCTGATATTCCAGGGTTCAAAGTTCGAAAGCTGTTCGTGCTTGCACGATAAAGCGTTCGAATTTGGAACCCGCCAAACATGAGGAAGCAGCGCCAGCGGATTCCGAATGTTTGCAGAATTGCGGAGCAATTCGTGAATATTCACAAACGCCGAAACTGTCACGAAAACGGTTTCGGCGTTTTTTTATATTTTTAGCAAATTCTTGCTAGTTTTTTCTTTTTTCGGCTGTATAATGAAATTACATTGTACGACGAAGGAGGTATCACACATGCAATTTGGACATTTTGATGATGCGAAAAAAGAGTATGTCATCACAAGCCCGAAGACTCCGCTTCCGTGGATCAACTATCTGGGATCTGAGAACTTCTTTTCTCTGATTTCCAATACCTGCGGCGGATACAGCTTCTACAAGGACGCAAAACTTCTGCGTCTGACCCGTTACCGTTATAACGATACGCCGCTCGATCAGAACGGACGCTACTACTACATCAAGGACGGCGATACCGTCTGGAACCCGGGCTGGCAGCCGACCCAGACGCCGCTCGATTCCTACGAGTGCCATCATGGCCTTGGCTACAGCCGCTTTGTTTCTTCCAAAAACTTAGTTGCCGCTGAACTGACCGCTTTTGTTCCGCTGGCAGATTCCTGCGAAGTAAACCGTCTCATGCTGACCAACAACGGCACCGAAGAAAAAACACTGGCTCTGACTTCTTTTGTAGAGTTCTGCTTCTGGAACGCCGTGGACGATATGACCAACTTCCAGAGAAACTTCAGCATCGGCGAAGTTGAGATCCAGGGTTCTGAGATTTACCACAAAACTGAGTACCGCGAGCGCCGCAGACATTACGCTGTTTATGCAGTCAACTGCCCGATCGACGGATACGATACCGACCGCGACGCTTTCCTTGGCGCTTACCGCGGAAATGACCGCCCGGAGACCATTCTGCGCGGCACTGCAGGCAACACCGTTGCCAGCGGATGGGGTGTGATCGGTTCCCACCACATCGACGTTACCTTAAAACCAGGCGAGTCCCGCTCCTTTATCTTCGTTCTCGGCTACTGTGAGAATGCAGCGGATGACAAATGGGAAGCTCCTGGCGTGATCAACAAAAAACCGGCAAAAGAGATGCTCTCCCACTATCAGACCGACGAGCAGGTTGACGCAGCACTTGCAGAGCTTGCTTCCTACTGGGAAGGCCTGCTGGCAAAATATGCGCTCTCCTGTGCAGATGAAAAACTGGGACGCATGGTCAACATCTGGAACCAGTATCAGTGTATGGTTACCTTCAACATGTCCCGTTCCGCATCCTACTTTGAGTCCGGCACCGGCCGTGGCATGGGCTTCCGTGACTCCTGCCAGGATCTGCTCGGCTTCGTTCATCTGATCCCGGACCGCGCAAGAGAGCGTCTGCTCGATATTGCCGCTACCCAGTTTGAAGACGGAAGCGCATACCATCAGTACCAGCCACTGACGAAAAAAGGAAACATGGATATCGGAAGCGGCTTCAACGATGACCCGCTCTGGCTGATTGCCGGATGTGCCGCCTACATCAAAGAGACCGGAGATTTCTCTATTCTCGACGAGCAGGTTGATTTCGACAACGATTCCACCAAGGCGCAGCCTCTGATGGAGCACCTGAAACGTTCCTTCGACTTTACCGTAACCCATCTCGGACCGCACAAACTGCCGCTCATCGGCCGTGCAGACTGGAATGACTGTCTGAACCTGAACTGCTTCTCTGCAGAGCCGGGCGAACCGTTCCAGACGACAGGACCTTCCGAGGGACCGGTTGCTGAGTCCATTTTCATCGCCGCTATGTTCGTGAAATACGGCAAAGAGTACGCAGCCATCTGCCGCCGCAGAGGCAATGAGGAAGAAGCTGTTTACGCAGAAAAAGAAGTCGAAAAAGTTTACCAGGCAGTCCTTGATGCAGGCTGGGACGGCGAATGGTTCCTGCGTGCTTATGATGCAGCAGGCGAAAAAGTCGGCTCCAATGAGTGTGAGGAAGGTAAGATCTACATCGAGCCGCAGGGCTTCTGTGTTCTTGCTGAAATCGGTGTCAAAGAAGGACTGGCAGAAAAAGCCCTGACTTCTGTCCAGAACATTCTGGAAACCAAGTACGGCGTTGTTCTTCTGCAGCCGGCTTACACCAAGTATTACCTGAATCTTGGTGAGGTTTCCTCCTATCCGCCGGGATACAAAGAAAATGCTGGTATCTTCTGCCACAACAACCCATGGATCTCCATCGCTGAGACCGTTGTCGGCCACGGAAACCGCGCATTTGACCTGTACCGCAAGATCTGCCCGGCTTATATTGAGGACATCAGCGAGATCCACCGCACCGAGCCGTACGTCTACTCTCAGATGATCGCCGGAAAAGACGCTGCTCACTTCGGTGAGGCAAAGAACTCCTGGCTGACCGGTACTGCCGCATGGACTTTTGTCAATGTTTCCCAGTACATCCTCGGCATTCAGCCGGATTACGACGGACTGACCTTAAATCCGTGTATTCCGTCCGATATGGAAGAGTTCAAGATCCGCAGATACTTCCGCGGTGCATGGTACAACATTACCTTTAAGAATCCAGAGCACAAAGAGAAGGGCGTTTCTTCCCTGACTGTCAACGGAACTACCGTAGAAGGAAATCTGATTCCGATTACCGAAGGCTGCACGGAGTATGATGTTGTTGCCGTAATGTAATTTTTCAAATTTCAAATCTCCATAAACATAAGGCGAGCCCCGGAAAGCACAACTGCTTTTCCGGGGCTCGTCCCTTTTATTCTTATGTTTTCTTACGGTAACTGCCGTCTCTCTCTGACACCGGAAAGATCTTTGATGACCTCTCCCGCCAGAATCAGTCCTGCTACGGACGGCACAAACGCTACGCTGCCCGGGATATCACGCCGCTCCGTGCATTTTCTTGCAGCTCCCGGAGGACAGATACAGTTTGTCCGGCAGCTGATGCCCATATCCTCGAGCGGACGGAGCGCTTTTTCCTCTGAATAGACAACCTTCAGTTTTTTTACCCCGCGCTTTTTCATCTCGCGCCGCATAACCTTTGCCAGCGGGCACATATTGGTTTTATAGATATCCGCCACACGGAACTTGGTCGGATCCAGCTTGTTTCCGGCCCCCATGCAGCTGATAATCGGCACATTGCATGCCTTGGCACGCATAATAATCTCAATCTTTGCTGTTACCGTATCAACCGCGTCTACAACGTACGAATACTTTGAAAAATCGAAATCATCCGCATTTTCCGGCAGATAGAAGCATTTATATACCTCCACCTCCGCTTTCGGATTGATGTCGAGAATCCGTTCTTTCATTACATCTACTTTATATTTTCCAACGCTGCTTCTTGTTGCAATAATCTGACGGTTGATATTGGTCAGGCAGACCTTGTCATCGTCCACCAGCACAAAATGACCGACACCACTCCTTGCCAGCGCCTCCACGGTATAGCCTCCTACACCGCCGATCCCGAATACGGCAACGGTTGCATCCGCCAGAAGATCCATGCTCTCGCTTCCAAGCAAAAGCTGTGTTCTGGAAAACTGATTCAATGCCATTTGTTTTCCTTCCTCCTTGTTTATAAACTCTATCACAATAATAGGTTATTTGCTTTTGTCTGTCAACACCTTACGGAACCAGCTCTGCGGAAATTCAAAGACGAAGAGAATCCCAAGTACAATCGCAACCGCATCCTTCAGCGTCAGAAAGCCTCTTGCACCGGCCCGTTCCAGATCATTTGTTACCACATAAAAAGCCGTCCAGTAAATTCCGCCTCCCGGCACCAACGGAAAAATCCCGGCAATAAGAAATACCGTTACCGGGCAGCGCTTGTATACCGCGAAGCTGCGCGACAGAATGATAACAAGCACCGTTGCAAAAAAGATCGATACCGGCTCTGTCGTATACGGAAGGATCAGCTTGTAGCAGATCCAGCCGCACGCCCCGGCCAGTCCGCAGTACAGATAATATTTCCGCGGAACCTGGAACAAAAGTGCAAATGCAATCGTTCCGACACAGGCCGCGAAAAATTCCGCAATCAAACGAATCGTCTCACTCATAGCTGCAGTCCTCCTGCCAGTTGATGGTACCCTGTGATCACAAGCCCGACGCCAAGTGCGATGCAGAAGGTTACAAGCAGAGCGTCAAGCATCCGTACCGAACCCGCGATGTAATCCTGGTCCGCAACATCGCGGATGGCATTTGTGAAGTTCACACCCGGCACCAGCGGAATAATCGAACCGATGATAACCTTATCCAGATGGTGACCGATTCCCGATTGATACAGGAACACCGCAATCAGTGTGACGAGTGCACCACCGGAAATATTTGTCGCAATCTTTGACATTCTGCCGCGCAGCAGATACAAAAGATAGAAATACAGAACAAAGCCGGACAGAAACGCTACCATACTGTCGACCACATCACCGCCGAACAGAAAGCAGAAGCAGGCACTTCCGATGCCGGACGCAAGAACCTGATGCCATCTCGCTTTTTCCGGCATCCTCTGGATATCGAGCAGCCATGCTTTCGCTTCTTTTGGTGTGTGCAGGCCCTCCTCAATCTCACGGGAGAGCTGATTAACCGCCGTTACCTTGTCGAGCCGCGCGGCAGACAGCGGAATGTGACGCACACGGGCAAATTCCTGTTTTTTTCCGCTTTCTGCCGTCAGAAAAATGCCGCTGCTCAGAACAAACGCGTCGCTGGAGCTGACGCCGTACGCCCGCGCTATGCGCTCAATCGTCTCCTCCACACGAAAAATTTCCGCTCCGCTCGCCAGCAGAATATCCCCTGCCAGCGATGCCACATCGAGCGCTTCTCTTGTCGATTCTGCGTTCATCTCTGCCTTCCTCCTTTTTCAAAGCCATACACCCATTTCCCTTTCAGGAACAGATACAGGAAAATGACGGAACTGATGCTCCAGGTCAGCGGATATGCCCAGAAGATCACGCGGATATCCGGGATCAGACGGACCGTCACAGTGATGTAGCTGACACGGAACAGACACCAGACGCAGAGCATGACAACCATCGGAATCGAGGCGTGTCCGGAACCGCGGAGCACGGCCGCGATGCAGTGGGAAAATGCCAGCAGGAAGTAGAACAGCGCAATCGTTCTCGCCTGCATCACGCCGTAGTGGACGACCTGCGGATCGCTGTTGAATGCCGCAATCAGGATCGGTGCAGCAGCGTAGATGACAAATCCGATCAGTTCGGCAATAATGACCGAGCAGAGAATGCCGAACCGCGCTCCCTTTTTCGCACGGTCATACTGTTTTGCGCCGAGGTTCTGGCTGACGAATGTGGTCAGCGCCATCGTAAAGCAGGTGACCGGCAGGAAGGCAAAGCCCTCAATTTTCGCATACGAACCGCAGCCTGCCATCGCCATTTTTCCGAATGCATTGATGTTTGTCTGCACGAAAACGTTTGCAATCGAGATAACTGAGTTCTGGAAGCCGGACGGCACACCGTTACGGATAATTTCGCCGAGCACGCGGCCGTCGAAACGGATTTTGCTGATGTGAAGCCGGTACTCTTCTTTCGTCCGCAGCAGATGGATCATACAGAGAATCGCACTTGTGAACTGGGAAATGACCGTTGCAAGCGCCGCCGCACCGACACCCATACCGAGGCCGCCGATGAAAAGCAGGTCGAGCACAACGTTGATGCACGACGACACGATCAGATAGATCAGCGGGTGGCGGCTGTCGCCGACAGACTGCAGGATGCCGACGAAAATGTTATACATGACAAATCCGAGGGAACCCGCAAAATACGTGCGGAAATACTCAACCGACTGCGGAAACACATCGGACGGCGTTCCCATCAGCACCAGGATCTTCGGTGCCAGATACATGCCGATCACAGTCAATGCAAGACCGGCCGCGATTCCGAAGGCCACGGTCGTGTGAATTGCCTTCTGCAGATTGTCTCTGTTTTTCGCTCCATAGTACCTCGCGATGACAACACCGGCACCCATCGCGATACCGTTGATGAAACCGACCATCAAAAAAATCAGATTTCCCGATGAGCTGACGGCTGCCAGCGCGTTGCTTCCCAGAAAGTTTCCTACAATCAGCGAGTCGGCCGTGTTGTACAACTGCTGGAAAAGATTGCCGAGGAACAGCGGAATCGCAAACAGAATAATCTTTTTCGAAATGCTGCCCTCCGTCATCCTTGTCTTGCTTTCTGTACTCATTTGTAAAAACCCCCATTTCTTTTCGTACAATTAAAATTGGTCCATCGGACCAATTTTGCTATACCTGGCAATTCAAAACCGGTCACCTGCAGGTTTTCACCCGAGATGACCGGTTTGGAAATATCCTTTTTTCTATTATATCGAACCTGTATCAGAATGACAAGCCACAAATTCATGTAATATCGATTCTACGCGTTCCAGCATCTCCTCTTCCGTACACAATTTTTCCGGTTTCATGGATTCCAGATAGTCATAGAATGCCGTGAGAACGCTCGGCTCCCGGATACTCAGGTAAATCAGCCGTTCGTTCCTTGTCTGGAACAGAAGGTAGCCCTCATTGGCATTGAGGGAAATATTCAGGGCATTCTCTGCCCTCTCCTGCGTTTCCCGGATCATGCAGAGATTCGTACGATCCCGCAGTGCCAGAAAGCGGCGGATCAGGTCGATGCGCTCGTCAAAATCCAGCGGGGAATAGCATTCTCTTGGATATTCATCCACGCGGCCCGCTGCAAGGAAGCTCCGGATGCCGTCCTCCGAGAAAAACATGGTTGTCTTTTTGTCCAGCACCTGTGTCTGCATCACCTTCGCGTACTGTGCAACCGCCTGTACCATCTGTTCACGCCCCGGCATTTCTTTTACAAGATGACGCTCAAGCATTTCTTTTGTCAGAAGGCCGGAGAGGCATGGCATTCTCTGGAAGAAATACCGCGGGGAATTTGACGCGATAAAATGACGGATCAGTGTTTCTGTATAGCCGAGCTGGGTCTGCACCGTGTCGAGACGTTCAAACAGCGGCTCCGACTGTTTTAAGTATCCTTCAAACATCCCGCGCATCATCCGCAGCGTCGTCTCCTCCCGGAACAGGACTGCATTCTGGTAATCGGCACTGAAAGCGAGTGCACAGTGTTCCGTCAGAATGAGGTATGGGAACAGGCGGAACTCATTCAGCCGTGCCGCCACGTTATCGTAATAATACCACGCACGGTAATCGCAGCCGCAGGCACAGATCGGAAGAATTTTCTGCAGACAGCTTAAGTTATAGTTTTTCCGCCGCGAAGTCAGCTTCTCATTGTTGTTCATGCAGAACAGGTGGTGAATCGTCAAATTTGGATTCTGCTCCCCGAGTACCTGCAGAAGCTCCATGGCAAAATCGAAGTCCGGCTGGACCAGAGCGGAAATTTTTCCGTTTTCTTTTACAGCTTCGCCGGAAAACAGCTGTAAAATCGCATGCCGCACATGCGCTGCGCCCTGAAAGGGAGTTGCTCCGCTCCCCCCCCGTTCAGTTCGAGTTTCGCAACCTCCATCTCAGAAAAGATATGTTCTTTTCTTCCCTCACGGCGGCTGAATGTTTCAATCAGTTCTCCGACCGCTTTGCGCCGGTAATACACCTCCGCGCCCATCTGGGCAATATAGAACGCATCCATGAAGTCTGTTTTTTCCTGCGGCGTCAGCTGCATAAACTGCGCCATCTTCCGCACAACATCCTCCCCGGCCGGAGTCCGCTTTCCGTTGATAATTTTATACATGGAAGAACGGTCGAGTCCGCAGAACTGCGAAAGCGGGTAAACCCCGACATCCTTCATGGTAATATATTCGGATAATAAATCTGAAAAAACTGACATAGAGCCTCCTGTATCTTTATATTTTGCGTCGATTTCTTTTCAAGATAGTCAAAATTTTACCATATTCAGAGAAACTTGGCAATTCTTCCATCCGACTTTGCATATTGTTTTTTATTTTTTGCCAAAAATTTTACAGAATACTCTTTCGTCCCGCGAAAAAGCCGGCGGAAAATTCCGCCGGCTTTGGTCTGTTTCGCTATGTTTAATTTTCTTTGATTCCAAACACAGTCAGTGCCTGACGCGGTGAAATGCCGAGTCCGCCAACACTGATCAGCGTATCCTCTGCCTCTAACAGCAGCTTTTCCTCCTGGAATCTGACGATCATGCGGCCGCCGCTTAAACCGTCCATCCGGCGGAGTTCCATCTCAAGTGTGTTGAGGGTGCGCCATGCAGCGGATCCAGCGTAAATATGGCCGTCCGCTTCGCTGTAGGCGAAATCCTGACGCATCGAGAGGACAAATTCTTTTTCTTTGCCGCCCTCGGTTACTTTCCAGTACATCCGGTCGCCGCCAAAGGAAAAGCGCATCTCCTGGATCGGGCTTGTCTCCAGGTTGAACAGTCCGCTTCCGCCGATCAGAATTTCTGCGGAATCCGGCAGCCGGTCATTCATCACCGGAACAGACACGTAAACATGACTGCTTACTTTTTCTTCCATGAAAGGATTTCTCGTTCCTCTGCGCGGCTGCAGAGCCAGATCTGCGGTACGCTCTTTTACCACATCGGCAAGTGCGGACGGCGGCAGCTCTCCTGCCTCTTTCTTCACATACGGGATCAGTTCTTCCTGCAGGGCACTCAGTTCCTCCTGGGTCTGCTCTGTCGCGGTTGTCAGAATCACGATCAGGTCGAGATCCGGGAATACAACACCGAACTGGCCGTAGGCGCCGTCTGCGCGGAACGAACCCGGATAGCGGCACATCCAGCACTGATAGCCGTAGCCCTGTGCCCAGTCTTTTACATGGCCTTCCGAATCGCCCTCCGTCTCAATCTGCTTGCGGCAGGCGCGTTCAAGCCAGTCTTTTCGAAGCAGCTGTTTTCCTTCCCACTCGCCCTGTCTGGACAGGAAATAGGTGAATTTCGCCATATCCTCCGTCACCATCTTCATACCGCCTCCGCCAAGCTCCGTTCCGTCACCGAGCAGTGCACAGGTCAGGGAGGTGATGCCGAGCGGCTCCAAAAGGCGCGGTTTCAGAAACTCTGTGACGTTTTGGCCTGTCTTTTTCCGCAGAACGGCCGCCAGCATGTTGGTTCCGGCCGTGTTATATTTGTAAAACGTTCCCGGCTCATGAAGCACCGGGTGATGAAGGAATGTGGAAATCCAGTTTTCGGAATTATCCGTAATCTCTGTCTCGTGGCCGCATCCCATGATCAGCAGGTGATGCAGTGTGATTTTTTTGAGATTTTCGGATGGATCTTCCGGCAGCAGATTCGGGAATATATCGACGATTTTTTCATCGAGCGACAAGATTCCCTCCTGCTCTGCAAATCCGATCGCCGTTGCCGTCAGTGATTTGCTGAACGAGTACAGCGGATGACGGAATTTTTCATCATACGGCTTCCACCAGCCCTTTGCCGCGCACTTTCCGTGGCGGATCACCATAAAACTGTGCAGCTCGATCTGGCTTTTCTCGATCCGGTCGAGAAAATTCAAAATTCCTTTGGAACCAATTCCAACTGATTCTGGTGTCACATCTTTAAAGTATCCCATTCTGCGTTTTCTCCTTTCCTGTCGGTCCTATGCCTCGATTTCGTAAAATTCTACGGAAAGATCACCCTTCCAGCTTACGCGGTCGTACGGTGTCTCCGGATAAACAACGGTCGAGATGGCATCTACGCCGTCCTCGGCGAACAGTTCCAGAATCGAAACGTCAAACACAAGTTCCAGATTCCATGCGCCGTCTTTCTTTCTCGCTGCCGTACTAATGGAATATTTCTCCGTCATGAAATGCTCACTGAATTCTTTGTATCCTGCCATCGTACGGTCAACCGTGATTTCGGTATCGGTTACATAGATTTTCAGCTTCTGGCCCACCGAGTTTTTCAGGGAAATTTTTGCATCTCCCTTTCCGGAGATCTTTAATCCAAAGGTCTCGGTACGAATCGTAGTGTGGTTCTCAATCGGATAGCTGCTGTGGCGGAATTTTTCCAGTCCGACCGGGGCAGCCACGAGGGTCAGATCGCCGTCCACTTTCGTCAGTGACAGTTTTCTTGCCAGAGTTGCCTGACCGCAGTAGTCTTCTGTCGGTGTCTGTGCAGCATACTGCCAGTTCATGCCCCAGCCCATCATCAGAACGTCTTTTGCGTTCTGGAAGGTAACGGCCGCATAGTTATCAAAGCCTTCGTCCAGCCATCTCGGCTCATCGGACGGGTAGGTGCAGAGGAATTTCTCGCCGTCGAAATCGCCCAGGAAATACTGCATCTTGCAGTGATCATTCTCAGAAGCTTTCGTCATACTGACAACGAGAACCCATACGTTTTTGCCTTCATACTCGATCGGGAACAGATCCGGGCACTCCCATACGCCTTTGACATGGTTTCCTTCCGGTCCGAATTCACCAGTTTTCTCCCAGTTTTTCAGATCCTGGGATGCATAGAAGAAAACACGGTCCTGTGCTGCAAGGACAAGGCCCCAGCATCTTCTGACCGGATTCCAGAACGCTTTCGGATCACGAAAATCGGAAATTCCCGGGTTTTTGATGACCGGATTCAGATAGGATTTCTCAAAATGCCGGCCTTTATCATTGCTGTATGCAATGCTCTGCTGCTCCAGGCCGTCCTTGTGATGACTCGTGTAAATGGCAATAATCGGCGGATTTTCATTGGTGCCGTACTCGGAAGAATTCTGAATATCGTATACTGCACTTCCTGAGAAGATAAATCCCAGTTCATCCGGGTAGAGTGCAATCGGCTGATGCTCCCAGTGAATCAGATCGCGGGATGTCGCATGGCCCCAGTGCATCGGGCCCCAGTTGGTTGCGTATGGATACTTCTGATAAAAGAAGTGGTACACACCGTCCACATAAACCATACCGTTTGGATCGTTCATCCAGCCTGTTTCCGGTGAAAAGTGAATTTTTGGTCTGTAGTCTCTCGTTTTTGTCATTTGTTCAAACCCTCCAAATTATCCCAATATAGTACAAGTGTCTGCAAAACCACCTATATCCCGGTTTTGCAGACACCAGCCGTTTTCTTTATTTTACTTTAGTTTACGAATTTTTGCATCCCTTATTTTTTGATGGTATACATCTTCACTTCCAGATCGCCGTCTGTAGAAACCACCTGGTACGGCGCATCCGGGTAAACGCATACGGAAGCGGTCTCCAGACCACCATCTGCATAAATCTCCAGATAGGAAACGTCAAAAATAATCTCCATATTGACATTTCCGCGCATGTAACGTTTTGTTGTAGATACCAGCAGATCCTCTTTTTTGAAGAGCTTCGGATCTACATCATCAAAGTAACTAAGGTCGCCGCTCTTAGAGCGGTCCACCGTGATGCTGTCCACCGTCACCTCGATGACTACTTCCTCACCTCTGCTGTTTTTCAGTGCAATTCTTCCGAAATTGCCCTGCACGAGAAGTCCAAAGCTCTCGGTCAGCAGCGGTTTCTGATTTCCGATCGGGAAGGCGCCCGCACGGTATTCGTCGATCCCGAACGGTTTTGTTTTCAGGCGGTAGCCCTCCTCGGTCTCACAGAGAGAAAGTTCTCTCGGCAGTGTCATCAGGCCGGAATACTCACCGGTCGGAACGAAATTCGCGTAGAGCGGATTAACGCCCCATCCAAGGTAAACTGGACGGTCATAGTTTCCATACGTTACGCCGGCATAGTTGTCGAATCCGAAATCAATCCACAGCGGCTCGTTTGTGATCTCGGTACACTGGAAGGTGTCTCCGTCAAAATCACCGACAAAATACTGTATATTGGCACGGCCTTCGGTTCCCGGATGTATCATACTGACTATCAGAATCCATTTGAACCCGTCAAATTCATTTCCTGTTTTAACACGGATCAGATCGGTGCATTCCCATACGGTCGGCACTTTATTGACACCGACACCGAACTCGCCTGTTTTCTTCCAGTTTTTCAGATCCTGGGATGCATAAAACTCTGCGTGGTCGCCGGATGCCAGAACAAGGCTCCAGCAGTCCTTTTTATCATTCCAGAAGACGCGCGGATCACGGAAATCCGGTGTGCCCGGGTTTTTGATGACCGGATTGCCATAATATTTTTCAAAATGCTTTCCCTGATCCAGGCTGTATGCAATACACTGCTGCTCCAGGCCTGTTTCCATATTGTGCGCCGTGTAGACAGCCACCATCGGTTTCTCACCGTATTTCGCAAATCCGCTGGTGTTATTTTCATCGTATGCCATACTTCCGGAGTACATCGTTCCGATCTCATCCGGGTACAGGGCGACCGGCAGATGCTCCCAGTGAATCAGGTCTTTCGATACTGCATGACCCCAGTGCATCGGTCCCCATACAATGTCATTTGGGTTATGCTGATAATACAGATGCCAGATACCATCGATATAAATCAGTCCGTTCGGATCGTTGTTCCAGTTTTTCTCCGGTGTAAAATGAATGTTCGGTCTAAAATCTCTTTTCCCCTTTTTACTCATAGGATCCCTCTTTTCCTGTTCTCTCTTTTCCTATTTTATCTTTTTCCATTTGGAACTTCAACAAAAAGAAATAAGAACAAAATAATCTTCTTTTTAAATATGGCCATGTTATATGGGATACAACATGGCCACATTTGGAATTTCTTTAGTTATAGAACATTAATTGCAAATCGTTTACGTTACTGTTTTTTCGTAATCGCTTTTCGCCCGATTTTTAGTTTGCTGCAGAAGCTGCTCGATCTACTGCGCCCTGGTAAATCTCAACCAGTTCGCTCAAACCAGCGCCCTCAAGCTCTGTCTTATAGGACTCCCAGCTTGCATCATCAACGCCGCCGGTTACCCATGTAGTGATGTAACGGTCAACGATATCGGAGACGGTCGGCTGAATCTGTGCCAGACGCTGAATCTCTTCCTGGGTCATCAGAACACGCGGAATGGTGTCATACTCTTCCATGATGTCATCTTTACCGTTTTCTTTCTGCATCTCGAGAAGTTTTACAGCATCGAAGGTGTAGCCGCAAACGGTGTCATAGTACTTGTTCTGAACGATCATAGAACCACGGCAGGTTGTGGAGTTTACACGAGCCTCACCAAAGTTCTTATATTCCGGATTCAGAGGTTTGTAGTTTCCGTTTTCATCGAGCGGTGTACGAAGAACGCCGTCTTCGTCTTTCTCATAGTTGTATCCGATTGCGCCCCAGTTAGATGTAACAGAGATTTCCGGATCGCCTACCATGTAATCTACAAATCTTGCAACAACGTGCGGGAATTTGCAGGTCGTTGTGATTGCTGTATCGGAAGAATCCTGCAGCTCAGAGTAGTTGCACTCGAAACCGGTCATACCGTCTTCGCCCTGCAGTCTCGGAACTGCTACGTACTGATCATGTACTTCCTGGTTTGTAATTTCCTGATCGCCCCAAACACCGAAGGAACCGATCTTTGCAACATTCTCTTTGATCAGAGAAGATTTGAATGACATACTTTCATCTGCCTCGAAGGAACCGTTCCAGATCAGTCCTTCTTCATACAGCATGTTGAAAAATTCTGCTGTTTTCTTGAATGCTTCGTCTGTTGCAGTGAACGTAACTTTTCCGTCAACCATTCTTAAGTGATCCGCATAGGAGTTTCCCCCGCAGTAGGAGTCAGCGCATCCGAATGCACCTGTGAAACGATAGAACAGGTTGTAGGAACCAAAGGTATCGGTTGCGCCGAACCAGGTTGCCATCGGGATTTCATCGTCTTCGCCGTTTCCGTTCAGATCGCCGCCGTCGCGGATTGCTTTCAGGCAGTCTACCCACTCGTCTACGGTTGTCGGCACTTCTTTGCCTACTTTATCCAGCCATGTTTTGTTGATCACGAATGGTCCAGGTGTTAATACAAGACCTTTCATTTCCTCTACGTACGGGAATCCATATTTATGGCCGTTCGGAGCGGTGATCTCAAGCTGATACTGCTCATTGTCATCGAGGAATGCTTTCAGGTTCGGCATATACTCTTCGATCAGGCCTTCAGTCGGAAGGAATACATCCTGGTCTGCGTACTGAACTACGGTGTTTCCGGATTTACCATCGCCGAAGTTCCAGAATACATCCGGAAGATCCTGTCCGGAAGAAAGCATCAGGTTGATTTTCTCTGTTGCGCTCTCCTGCGGGATCGGCTGCCAGTCAAACTCTACTCCTGTGTCCTCGAACCATTTCTGGCACATAGCCAGGTCGCCTACTTCTACAGTTCTGTCTGCAGAGTTTACGATCAGAGCGGAAATTTTTCCGTATTTCTCTTCGAATTTTGCCGGATCTTTGATGATCGGAAGGGTACCATCGAGCTGGATGATTCCCTCATCAACTGCTTCCTGCTCCTCTGCTGTGAGACCCGTGTCACCTGCTTCTGTACCGGATGCGGATGTGGTGTCTCCTCCTGTGCCGGAGCTGCTTGAGCTGCCTGAGCTGTTTCCACAGCCTGCGAGCATGCTGCTTACCATAAGGCTTGCCAGTAATACGGATACGATTTTTTTCTTCATGTTGTTCCTCCTTTATTTTGCTGCCTTTTCGGCAGTGAAATACGTAAATATTTTTGTGTTTCTACTATAAAATCATGTCTGCTGCAGCCATGAACTCTGTAACGATAACTTTTGTAACAATAAATTTTCTGTTCTGCATCAGCCCTTGACTGCACCGATCGTAACACCTTTTGCGAAGTATTTCTGCAGGAAAGGATATACGCACAGAAGCGGGAATGCGGAAACAACTACGACACAGTATTTTAACTGCTCAGCCAGTTTCTGTTTTGTTACCATCTCAGAAGCACTACTTCCCATCTGGTTGGACTGGTTCATCAGTACCAAGTTTCGAAGAACGACCTGAAGAGGCATCTTGCTGTCATCCTGCAGGAACATCAGTGCGTTGAAGAACTGGTTCCACATTGCGGTTGCATAGAACAGACACATAACTGCGATGATCGTTTTCGACAGCGGAATTGCAATTTTGAAGAAGAATCCAAAATCGCTGCAGCCGTCGATTTTTGCTGCTTCGAGAAGCTCGACCGGAATACCACTTTCAAAGAAGGAGCGGCATACGATCAGGTTGTAAGCGGACACTGCTACCGGAAGGACCATAGCCCATGTTGTGTTGTAGATGTGCAGCTGCTGTACGGTTAAGTACATCGGAATCATACCGCCGCTGAAGAACATCGTGAAGGTGAACAGGA
>OIDT01000782.1_pt1 | contig 17097 bp, 15 predicted proteins | sample 1581601 | NCBI WGS metagenome assembly OIDT01 (sample SAMEA3882515, study PRJEB24775) | human gut metagenome | biome: human-associated habitat; feature: intestine environment; material: feces | place: Netherlands | collected 2009/2010 | reverse complement strand
AGATATTTACTCTTCGTTGTCATCGGCCTGATCGGTTGTTTCCCGCTCCGGGCCCAAACCCCGGAAGACAATCTGCGGGACGAAGAGTATTATCCCTTTCAGAACGGTTACGAAGAGCCTTACAGCCCGATGATCGACACCGATTCGTCGCTCTTCTACCGAGCGATCCAAAGTACGGGCGACCTGTTCCGGGACGCCACGGACTTCAAATTCTCATTCGTGGCCTACAACCGCCGCGGAGAACCGTACCGGCCCGACCGGATGTCGCTGAACGGCATCCGGCTGCCGTCGCGCTACATTCCGTCGATGAATGCCTTGTATCCCCAAAAGTACGGAGAGCCGATGAACGGATGGCATTTACCGACGACTCTGGACGCCGAATACCGAACCTCCGAAGAGCCACTGCTCCCGGAGCGCAATGCGGCACTCCAATTCTCCGGCCGCAACTACCTGATGGGGCTCCGCCTGACCATCGCCGAAAACCTCGGCCGGAACTGGGACCTTGCGGCGACCGTACAGGGCCGCACGGGACGGGACCTTTATGCCGACGGCGTATTCAGCAATTCGCTGAATGCAGCGATACTTCTATCCAAAAGATTCGGAGACAGGCATCTCTTCTCGTTGCTGACCGTCGTACCGGTTTCGATGCGAAGCCTGCGCACCTCATCGACCCGGGAAGCCTTCGACCTGACGGGAAATCCCCTCTACAACCCTTCGTGGGGCTATCAGGACGGAAAAGTGCGCAGCGGGCGCATCCGACGCGAAGCGGTTCCTCTGGCCGCAGCCGCATACCGGATCCGCCTGACGGATGCGACTTCGCTCGCAGCGACCTTCACGGCGGAAACGGGCATCAGGCGTTACAGTTCGCTGGCATGGTACGACGCTCCGAGCCCGATGCCGGACTACTACCGCTGGATGCCCGGCTACCAGACGGACCCCGTAACCCGGCTCGAAATGGAAAATATCTGGCGGGCGAACGATGTCCGCTACACCCAAATCGACTGGGACGAATTTTACCGGCAAAACAGAAACAGCAAGGACGGCAGCGCGACCTATCTCATGGAGGACCGTGTGGAGCGCATCGCCAATATGCAGCTCCTCGCGGAGGGCATCACCCGAATCAGCGAACGACTGACGGTACGCTACGGCATCCGGGCGGCCCGGACGGACTCCCGATTCTACAAACAGATGAGGGATTTGATGGGGCGCAGTTATTTCGTCGATCGCGACTATTACCTGATCGACGACGGCGTCTATGGCAACAAACTCCAGAACGATCTGCGTCATCCCGATCGGATCATCCGCGAAGGCGATCGCTTCGGCTACGACTACGACTTGCGGCGCAATGAAATCGGCGCCGGAGGTTCACTCGAATACCGTGCCGACCGCCTGCGGGCTTTTATCGCAGCCGAGGTCGGAGCCGCCTCCGTATTCCGCCGGGGACACTACGAAAAAGAGCTTTTCGCCGGCAATAAATCCTTCGGAAAATCGCGGGCGCTGCATTTCGCGCCCTACCTGTTCCGCGCCTCGGCAGGCTACTCCTTCTCGGTACGACATCATCTGGAAATGACGGTTTACGCCTCATCGCGGACACCCGACGGAGACGACCTTTTCCTGAACCTCGAATACAACAACCGACCGGTGGAGGATCCGACCGAGGAGAAACGGTACGGAGCTGAACTGAACTACACCTGGTCCGGGCGCAATGTGCGCTTTCGGGCGACGCTCTTCGTCGTCCGCACTGCGGACGGCATGCAGGTGCGGCACTACTACGACGATTTCTACGCAACATACAGCGACATGGCGGCCGCCGGCATCGGAACGCTTCGCTACGGCGCGGAAGCGACCGCCCTGATCCGGCTGGCATACCGCTGGAACCTCACGCTGGCAGCCAGCGCCGGACGTTACCGCTATGCGGACAATCCCGTCGTCACGGTCTATGCCGACGCGAACAACGAGGTGCTGGACCGCAACGCCGCGAGCTACATGGGCGACTGTTCGGTCGGCAACACGCCCCAACTGACGGGTTTCGCGGGACTCAACTATTACGGTCCGAAAGGCTGGGGCGTACAGGCGGAGGCCGCATGGACCGGGAATCGGTTCGTCGAACCGTCGCTGGTACGACGCACGTCGCGCATCGCCCGGCAACTGGCCGAATCGCCGGAAGCCTTCGAACTGTTTACCCGCCAGGAACGGCTCGGGGATGCGTTTACGTTGAATGTCACGCTTTTCAAATCGTTTTATTTCAACGCCTCGCGTCTGACTCTGATGCTCTCGGTACGCAACCTTCTCAACGACAGGGACCAACTCTTCAGCGGCTACGAATCTCCCCGCGTACGCCGTATCCGGACCGCAGACACGTATGTTTACCGACCGCTGGACACCCGTTATCTGTATGCGTATCCCCGGACCTTTTACGCCTCCATATCTTACAAATTTTAATATCGGTTCGATTTTTTCGGGAATAATTTGGCAATTCAACGGATTTTCCATAAATTGAGTCCGAAAAATTTAAAAACGACTCGACTTATGATTATCGGTATTCCAAAAGAGATTAAAAACAACGAAAACCGGGTTTCGCTCACCCCGTCCGGAGCCAAAGAGCTTACCAAACGTGGGCATAAAGTGTATGTGCAGGCGACTGCCGGTGCAAACAGCGGATTCCCGGACAAAGACTACGTCGCCGCAGGCGCCGAACTGCTGCCTACCATCGAAGAGGTCTATGCCAAAGCCGAAATGATCATCAAGGTCAAGGAGCCGATAGAGCCTGAATACAAACTCATCCGCCAAGGACAACTGGTATTCACCTATTTTCACTTCGCCAGCAGCGAACCGCTGACCCGGGCAATGGTCGAAAGTGGTGCGATCTGCTGCGCTTACGAAACCGTCGAAGCATCCGACCGTTCGCTGCCTCTGCTGATTCCCATGTCGGAAGTCGCAGGGCGTATGGCGACGCAGGAGGGTTGTTACTTCCTCGAAAAACCGCACGGCGGAAAAGGGAAGCTGCTGGGCGGCGTCCCGGGGGTGAAGCCCGCCAGGGTCTTCGTCATCGGCGCCGGTGTGGTCGGTACGGCAGCTGCGCGGACAGCCGCGGGGACGGGTGCCGACGTGACGATCTGCGACATCTCCCTCAAGCGTCTGGCCTACCTGACGGACGTGATGCCCCAAAACGTAAAAACGCTTATGTCGTCGGAATACAACATCCGCGAAGAGCTCAAGACCGCCGACCTGGTGATCGGCTCGGTGCTGATTCCCGGTGCGAAAGCCCCGAAACTCGTGACGCGCGACATGCTTAAGGATATGGAGCCTGGATCGGTTCTGGTCGATGTGGCCATCGATCAGGGCGGCTGCTTCGAAACCTCGCGGCCGACGACCCATGAGGAGCCGACCTACTTCGTCGATGGCATTCTGCACTACTGTGTCGCCAACATCCCCGGTGCGGTGCCCTACACCTCGACGCTCGGACTTACGAACGCAACGCTGCCGTACGCCATCCAACTGGCGGACAAGGGTTGGCGTCGCGCCTGCAAGGAGAATCACGAACTGGAGTTAGGATTGAACGTCGTCGAAGGAAAGGTCGTTTACAAACAAGTAGCGGATGCCTGGGGACTGAAATACGAACCGCTGGCCCTGTAAAGCCGACCCCGCAAACGATACAGTCGGAAAATCCGGCGATAGCCGCGCTTCCGACACTCTGGTCCCCGTCGTTTCGGACCGAAAGACAAAGCCTCGTATTCTTTTCGGAATACGAGGCTTTTGTATAATTATATGTCCCCCAAGCGGGCTTTTATACTTTATCTTATTTTTGCAACGCCTCCCAGAGCATATCCTTGAGCCGGGGAATGTTCATACCCGATATCGAGGAAATGAAGACCGAAGGAACCCCCTCGGGCAGATGGCTTTTCATCTCTTCGATCAGGTCCTCGTCGAGCATATCGCATTTGGTGATGGCCAGCAGGCGCTCCTTGTCGAGCAATTCCGGATTATACTGGGTCAATTCGCCCAACAGGACCGCGTAATCCTTGCGGATGTCGTCGCTGTCGGCAGGAATCATAAAGAGGAGCACCGAATTGCGTTCGATATGGCGCAGGAAACGGGTTCCCAATCCCTTACCTTCGTGAGCTCCTTCGATGATGCCCGGTATATCGGCCATGACGAACGAATGGTGATCGCGGCACTCGACGATACCCAGGTTGGGTTCGAGCGTCGTGAAGGCATAGTTGGCGATCTTGGGCTTTGCAGCGGAAACGACCGAAAGGAGCGTGCTTTTGCCCGCGTTCGGGAACCCCACCAATCCCACGTCAGCCAACACCTTCAGTTCGAGAATGAAAGTTCCCTCCTGACGATCCTCGCCAGGCTGCGCGTAACGCGGAGCCTGGTTGGTCGAGGTCTTGAAATGCCAGTTTCCCAGTCCGCCCCGGCCGCCCTTGAGCAGGACGAGCTCTTCGCCGTCGGCGGTCACCTCTCCGGCATATTCCGTCGTACCGTCCTCAAGCACCCGTCTGGCGACCGTTCCCAACGGTACGGGAATGACGATGTCCTTACCGTTCTTACCCGAGGAGAGGGCTCCGGAACCGCCTTCGCCGTCCTCCGCGAACTGGTGACGCTGGTACTTAAGGTGGATCAGCGTCCAATACTGGCTGTCGCCGCGCAGGATGATATGTCCTCCGCGACCGCCGTCGCCGCCATCCGGTCCGCCGAATTCGACGAATTTCTCGCGACGGAAATGCGCCGACCCGCTGCCGCCATGTCCGGAACGGGCGAATATTTTCACGTAATCTACAAAGTTCGATCCTGCCATAAGTCTTGTTATTTAAGGTGCGGAAATTTTCGGCCGGCAGCGGCGATACGCGACACGACCTTTTCCGAACCGGAATTTACCGCTGCAAAGATAGTGCAAGCCGGGAGGAGTGCCAAATTTATTTGGACACGTCCGAAGCAGAATCCCTTCAAAATGCAGTTGAAAACCGGAAACAAGGCCGGTTTATCGAAAACTCCGGCGGCAGAAAACCTTCCTGTCAATACTACAAATGGTTCAAATAACCGTAACGCACAAGGTCTTCGGCATCCTGTGTCAGATAGGTCTGTCCGTTTGCCAACACATAGAGCCGGTCCGCCACGTCGGTTACATGGCGATACATGTGATCGGTAAGCAGGATGCCTTTATTTCGTTTTTCCGCCCGAATCAAAGCTTTCAAAGTTACAACATGCAATGGCGCGACTTGTGAAAAAGGTTCGTCGAGCACTGCGAAAAGGCTCCGGCTGCGCAGAATAACGAAACACTCCAAAATACGCCGCTCCCCGCCGGAAAGGGTTCGGATTTTCGCCTTCCGCAACTTCCCGAATATCGGAAACCAGACCGTCAGGTCATCCCACTCCAGACCGAAGTCCCGCAAAACCGCCTCCACAGTCAGCCACCCGGGGGTAAACCCCTGCTGCGGAAGATAACGCACCTGGCTGCTTCCGAAACGATCGTACCATTTGCCGTCGATGCGCATCGATCGGAATCCGGGGCGCAACGCTCCGCAGAGTATCTTCATCAGGCAGCTTTTTCCACTGCCATTGCGTCCCAGCAATGCCGTTGCTCCGCCGGTTTCGACGGCAAGATATACACTCGAAAGAATCACCCGATCACCGAACGACAACTCGACCGAATCTATTTCAAGAATATGTTTTTCAGAGGGGTTCATACAGTACAAGGGATACGAATATCAGCAGCATATAACACGCCAGCAAGTCTATGCCGCAACTCGCACCCAACAGCATACGTCGTCGAACCCCCAGATTGCGGTAATAGTCGAACTCATCGTTATAACGCGGTATGATCCAAACATACAGATAGACCGGATAGATGACCATTTTCCCCGCAAGGCACAACGGCACGACCGACGGACCGTATCCGGTCACGAGCCAGGCCAACGCCACGCTCACGGCCCCGCAGAAAAACAGCATCGCCGAGCGATAAAAACGGAGTATGAGCAACAATTTAGGCATAAACTCTATCGGGTGCGTCGCAAACCCTCGCATCGAAACGCGGAAATCAAGGGAATTCCATCAGACGATTGGTAATTCGCAACATATAATTGCCGTTGAAATAGTCGAGCACACCGCTGACCGTTCCCATTCCAGCCGGGGCCGGCTCCTCGGCATACGTGCAGGAAGCTGCGAATCGGACGATCAGCGTATCGTTCCGCTCATCGACCAAATGGCGGTCGGTAGCCAGCAATCGGCCGGTTTCCGAATCCCGCAGGCAGAAGGGCAGACCGACCTCTTCGTGCGCGAACCGGACCCTGCGGAATCGTACGTAAGTGGCGATACGGCTTGCAGCCACCTCCCCGAAGGAGAGTTCCCGAGGCACGAAATCGACCGACCCGTCCCCGATGCGGCGAACATGACGTCCGAGCGACTCTGCCGAAATACGGTCCAGAATATATTCTGCGGTGGGCGGAAGTCCCAACTGTACCTTGCCCCCGTAATCACCCAGCGCCAGCCCATTGCAATAAACGCGCACCGTACTTCCAGAGTCGAAAGTCCGATAGAGACGCTTCGCGTCGATCAATACTTCGATTCCGCCGCTTTCGTCCTCCACGAGGAGCGCATCGGGAAATTCGCCGTACAGATCGTTGCCCACGACACAGCCTTCGATCCACAGATCCTCGGTAACGGGATGCAAAACGCCCCGGCACAGCGATTTCAGATACGCAATAGAAACATGCCGCGCAGTCCCGTCCCCGGATTCGTACTCCGGCGACGAAGCATTGCCGCAGGCTTGCAGCACGAAGAGCAGCAGGCTACCGAAAACAATCGTTCTCATCGCGCATTTTAATCATATAGGATTTTCCGATCGACCCGGCATTGCCGTACTGCAAAACGCCGACCAGCGTAACCGGCCCCTTCGGAATTTCCGAAGCCGCATACCGGGCATAGGTGCTCGTATAGGTGGCGATCCTGTTTCCGGCCCGGTCCTCGAACAGCCGATAACCTTCCCATTTCCAATCCGTCGGATCCTCTTCCGACGGAAGCGGCGTCAGATCCTCGATCTGCACCAGGCAGCCGCACATGTCGGGCGCAAGTTCGTCGAAAGCGACGATCCGGGGAACGGGACGGAGAACATCGACGGTTTCGCAAGCGACGTACCGGTCGAGCAGGGCACGGACACCGATGGCTTCCACGGCATAATCTCCCGCCGCAGGCATCGTACCGATCTGCACCACTCCGAAGCGACGGCACATAGCTAGCCCCTGAAGACGCACCGCGATGCGGCATCCCGGAGGATAGACCCGAAACAGGTCGTCCAGGCCGGCCATCAGCTCCACGCCCGTTCCGTCTTCCTGCAACACGACCGAGCGGAAGAAGTTCCCCGCTTCGTCGGACGTAGTGACCCGCCCCGCGACTACGATGTCCTGGACGATACGCACGGGCGTATCCCCGCACCGCGCGGAGAGGTCCGGCAGGGAGAGGTTCGCCTCCGGAAGCGGATCGTTCTTCGGAGCCGGAACCCCGGCATCGTCGTAACATCCGGCGGCGAGCAGGGCGAAGAGAAGAAGGGAAAGGCGCAGCATCGCGGTTTATTCGATCCAGGAATCTTTCAGACCGAGGAAATAGAGTACGCCGTCCAGACCGATCGTCGATATCGACTGGCTGGCCGTAGCTTTCACCTTGGGCTTGGCGTGGAACGCGATGCCCAACCCGGCCAGGTCGAGCATCGGAAGGTCATTGGCTCCGTCGCCGACGGCGATCGACTGAGCGATGTTGATATTTTCAACCTGACACAGCAGACGCAGCAGCTCGGCCTTGCGGCGGCCGTCCACGATCTCGCCGACGTGACGGCCCGTCAAACGGCCCTCCTCGACCTCCAGCTCATTGGCATAAACGTAATCGAAGCCGTATTTCTGTTTCAGGTAGTTGCCGAAATAAGTGAAACCTCCGGACAGAATGGCCGTCTTGTATCCCACACGCTTGAGAATGGTCATCAGGCGCTCCAACCCCTCGGTGATCGGCAGGTTGCGGGCGATCTCCTCCATCACCGAAACGTCGAGTCCCCGAAGCAGGGCGATGCGGCGCGTGAAACTCTCGGTAAAGTCGATCTCGCCCCGCATGGCGCTCTCGGTAACGGCCCGCACTTCGGGACCCACGCCGGCACGGTCGGCCAACTCGTCGATCACCTCGGTTTCGATCAGCGTGGAATCCATATCGAAACAGATCAGGCGTCGGCTGCGGCGGAAGATGTCGTCCTTCTGGAACGAAATATCGACCCCCTCGTTGGACAGCTCCATGAAGCGTTTCTGCAATACGGCCTTATCGCCGAGCGTACCGCGCACCGAAAGCTCGATGCAGGCGCGGGTGGCACGGTTCTCCTCCTCGAGCGGCATACGGCCCGTAAGTCGCTTGATCGCGTCGATGTTGAGTCCCTGTTCGGCGACCGCTTTGGTGACCCCTGCGATATGGCGCGCCGTAACCTGACGTCCCAAAAGAGTGATAATATAGCGGTTCTTGCCCTGACGACCGACCCAGGCCTGGTAATGTTCCTCGGTGATGGGGGTGAAGCGGATCATCACGCCCAGTTCCGAGGCCTTGAAAAGCAACTCCTTGAGGATGGCGCCCGATTTGTCGGAGGTGGTCATGAACAGGATGCCCAAAGTCAGCGACTGGTGGATATTCGCCTGGCCGATATCGAGGATGAACGCGTCGTACCGGGCCAGAATATCGGTCAGCGAAGAGGTCATGCCGGGCTTGTCTTCGCCCGAAATATTGATTTGGATTATCTCTATCTTACTTTCCATAGCAAAATCCGTTAAACACATTATAGAGCAAAGTTACTATTATTTCCGGTTTTTTTGATTAAATTTGCAACTCTAACCTATCAAATTTAATTCTTTCATGGGATTTCTTTTCATCACAGCACAGCAAACCGAAAAACTCATCGTTCCGGACAGCATACAAAAAGCCAAATTCGCGGAAACGGTCGAAAAAATCGCTAATATGGATTTGGAAAAAGTCCTGACGAATCTGGTTTCGGAAAGTATCTGGGTCGGCCTGAAAATCGTCCTCGCCCTGGCGATATACATGGCGGGGCGTTGGCTTATCGGCCGCCTCATAAAACTGCTTTCGACGGCTTTCGAAAAGCGCAAGGTGGATCGTTCGCTGCAAATCTTCCTGCGCAACCTGATCAAGACCATCTCCTACATCGTGCTGATTCTCCTGATCATTCAAGTCATGGGTATCAACACCACTTCGATCGTCGCGCTGCTCGCTTCGGCCGGTCTGGCTATCGGTATGGCCCTGAGCGGCACATTGCAGAATTTCGCCGGTGGCGTGATGATCCTGCTGCTCAAGCCCTACCGCATAGGCGATTACATCTCGGCCCAGGGACAGTCGGGTACCGTGCAGGAGATCATGCTCTTCTCGACCAAGATCACCACAGCCGACAAGCAGACCATCTATATCCCGAACAGCTCGATCGCTACCGCGATCATCAACAACTATTCCACCTCCGAAACACGTCGCGTGGAGTGGGTGATCGGCATCTCTTACGGCGACGATTTCGCAACGGCACGGGAGGCTATCCTGGAACTGCTGTCCAAAGACGCACGGGTGCTTCAGGATCCGGCGCCTGCGGTATATATCGCTGCCCTGGCCGATAATTCGGTCAATCTGACCGTTCGGGCCTGGACGAAAAACGAAGATTACTGGGACGTTTTCTTCGCAATGAACGAGCTGTATTACAAAACATTACCTGAAAAGGGAATCAACTTCCCGTTCCCGCAGATGGACGTTCACCTGACCAAAGAGTAACCACACACAGCCAATCCGCATCCATTATGAAAAAGTGGTTTTTATTTCTGATTTTCATCGCCTGCGCGATTCCTTCGTGCGAACTGAAAGAAGTAGGACCCGAACAAACGACGTTCCCGGTCATCACGGACGAAGGAGCCACCATCGAAGACGGAGGTCGGGTATCTTCGGTTCAGAAAGTTTATGTGCAGGCCAATATATCGAACCAGTACGGTGCATTCTACGCTCAGGTGAAATACGACGTCAAATGGACCGATAAGAACGGAGTAGAGCACACGGAGCAGAAATCGACCAATGCCTACTATTTCAAGGCGACTTCCGACACGGTCTTTTACGAAGCAATCATCCCTGCACAGAAAGCCGGCAGTACGGTATATTGGCTGATCGTCGTGACCAACGAAAACGGCCTTTCTTCCGTGACCGAAGCCCAGCAATACAGCGTATATGCCATCTGAAACCGCATTTTCGAACGGTACGAGCCGGAGCGGATTCACCCCGCACGGCCCGAACGGACAGTGAAGAACCAAACTCAAACATACATCGAACAGAAAAAATTATGGAATTGAAAGAGATTCTGGCCATTTCCGGCCAACCCGGTTTGTACAAATACGTCGCACAATCGTCGCGCGGCGTCATCGTCGAGTCGTTGTCGGACGGCAAACGCATGAATGCCGCAAGCAACTCCAAAGTGAGCGCACTGACCGAAATATCCATCTTCACCGAGGGCGAGGACATCCCGCTCGCAGAGGTTTTCACCAAAATTTACGAACATACGCAGGGACAGCCAGCCATCAGCCACAAGGAGGCTCCGGAAAAACTCAAAGCATATTTCGCAGAAGTATTGCCCGAATACGACCGCGACCGGGTCCACGTATCGGACATGAAGAAGGTTTTCTCCTGGTTCAATACCCTCGTGGGTGCCGGGTTCACCGAATTCAAACTGCCCGCAGAGCAGGAAGCATAAAGATTCGCCGGTGCTCCCTTTCGACAGGTGTGCACCGCTGCCGAACCTTTGCCCGAATAGACAATACAGCTCCGATTCCGCACCTGCCGGACGGAGCATTTTTATAAATAAAAAACCATGCGACCCATGAAAATATCGATCGTCGGAGGAGGTAATATGGGCGGAGCAATCGCTCGCGGACTATCCACCTGCGACCTGTTCCGACCACAGGACATTACGGTCATCAACCGCCGCGCGAGCAAAACCGCCGAAATACAGGAGTTCAATCCGGAATTGCAGGCCGTTACGGGCGACTACAGCTCTCTGGCTACGGCCTACATCGTGGTAATCGCCGTGAAACCCTGGATAGTGGAGGCACTGATAAAAGAGCATCTGACAGGGAAGCGGCCCGATGGACAGATCGTCATTTCGGTAGCGGCGGGCATTTTCCTGGAACAGCTGCAAACATGGGCAGGAAAAGACAGAGCCCTTTATTGCGCAATTCCCAATACGGCCATCGAAGTAAAGCAAAGCATGACTTTCATCACGGGGCTGAATGCGACCGAAGATCAGAACAGACTGGTTTTGAATATTTTCGGTGCATTAGGCAAAGCGGAATTGGTGGAAGAGCGGCTACTCGGTCCGGCCACGACGCTCTGCTCCTGCGGTATCGCCTTCGCCTTCCGTTATATCCGGGCAGCGATGGAGGGCGGGGTAGAGCTGGGCCTTTACCCGCAAAAAGCCAGGGAAGGCGTTCTGCAAACCCTGCGCGGGGCGATCGCCTTGCTCGAATCCAACGGCTCGCACCCCGAACAGGAGGTGGATAGGGTAACCACAGCCGGAGGAATCACGATCAAAGGGCTGAACGAAATGGAACACGCCGGATTCACTTCGGCGGTGATCCGAGGGCTCAAGGCAAGCAACAACGGGTAACGGTTTCCGGGCGGAATACCGAACTTTCCCGACATTACAATTCGATGAAACCTGCGCCGGGAGTGGTCGGAAGATGCCGCTGCATATTATCTTTGCAGAAAATAGGAAGCGGTTCGGCAATTCTTGCGTACAAACCCGCACGATTGCTCCCTCCTTTTCGTATCTTTGACTTCGTCTTAAATACTTCGCCTCGGCAAAATGCAAATAAATTTGCTTTTGCACTCGGCTTAATCGTATCTTTGTCACCGACAAATTCTTTCCGTTGCCGATGAAACTCTTCATTAAGAATATGGTTTGTCCCCGCTGTATTCTGGTCGTGCGCGATATTTTGCGGCAGGCGGGGCCGTGCTGCCCGCAGAACTGACTGCCGAGCGGAGAAAGGAGTTGGACGAAGCGCTCCGCGCCGTCGGGTTCGAGTTGATCGACGACCGCCGCAAGCAGACCGTCGAGCGGGTGAAGAATACGGTCATCGAGCTGGTGCGGGAGAAGGACGCCGCTTTGCGGACCAACCTCTCGGATTATATCGCGGACCGGTTGCATCAGGATTACGGGGCTGTGAGTTCGCTGTTTTCGGAGATCGAAAACACGACGATCGAACAATACTTCATCGCACAGAAAATCGAACGGGTGAAGGAATTGCTGGTTTACGGCGAGCTGTCGCTCGGCGAGATTGCCGACAAGCTGAACTATTCGAGTACGGCCCACTTGAGCGCCCAGTTCAAGAAGGTGACGGGACTTACGCCCAGCCATTTCCGGAAGATCGGCGAGAATCGTCGCAAACCGCTGGACAAGGTGTAGTCCGCCGGTCGTTCCGAAATCTTGTAAATAGTATCCGGAATTATATAACGCCTTCCGCCCTTTTTGTCCCGATCTTTGTATCGAAAGGACACGAAGGGCGTTTTGCGGATATTCCGTGCTCGTCCCTGTCTGTAAAAAAAATCAAAAAGTATGTCGAAAGGTAAATATGTAAAACGGACTTTTCCCCTTGCGGGGCTGCACTGCGCCGGATGTGCCGCACGTGTGGAAAAAATTCTCAATGCCCAGACGGGCGTCGTCGCGGCTTCCGTCAATCTGGCGGCTTCGACCGCAGCGGTTGAATACGACACGATGCAGACCTCGCCGGAAAGACTCCGGCAAGCCGTGCAGGAGGGCGGTTACGATATGCTCGCCGATTCGGATGACGACACGCCTGACGAGTTGGAGCGGATGAACCGGGAGCGGGATGTGTACGGAGATTTGTATGATCGGTTCCGGGACCTGAAACGGCGGGCTTTCTGGGCTGTCGTGCTGGCGATTCCGGTGGTCGTGATCGGTATGTTCTTTATGGATATGCCCTACGGCGGTGCGATTATGGCGCTGTTGTCCGCTCCGGTCGTCTTCTGGCTGGGACGCGGATTTTTCGTGAATGCCTGGCAGCAGTTGCGCCACCGTACGGCCACGATGGATACGCTGGTCGCATTGAGTACGGGCATCGCCTACCTGTTCAGTCTGTTCAACCTCGTTTTTCCGGAGTTCTGGCTCTCGCGGGGAGTGGAACCCCACGTCTATTTCGAAGCTGCGGCGGTGATCGTCGCCTTCATCCTGCTGGGGCGCACGCTCGAAGAGAAGGCTAAAGGCGATACCACTGCTTCGCTGAAAAAGCTGATCGGTCTGCAACCTAAAAATGCGATCGTCGTCGCTGCGGACGGTACGCAGACGGAGATTCCGATCAGCCGCATCCGGGTCGGCGATCTCTTGGCCGTTCGGCCCGGGGAGAAGATCGCCGTGGACGGTGCGGTTTGCGAAGGCGATTCCTATGTCGATGAAAGCATGTTGAGCGGCGAACCGCTTCCCGTGCATAAGGAGCCCGGAACGAAAGTTTTCGCCGGAACGATCAACCAGAAGGGCAGCTTCCGCTTTCGGGCGGAGAAGGTCGGAGCCGCGACGATGCTGGCTCAGATTATCCGCATGGTCCAGGAGGCGCAGGGCAGCAAGGCTCCCGTGCAAAAGCTGGCGGACAAAATCGCCGGCATATTCGTCCCCGCGATCATCGGCATCGCCCTGCTCTCTTTCGTCCTGTGGCTGGTTTTCGATCCGTCGGGAGGCCTGACGCACGGAATCCTGGCAACTGTGACCGTACTGGTTATCGCCTGTCCGTGTGCATTGGGACTGGCTACTCCGACGGCCGTCATGGTCGGCATCGGCAAAGGGGCCGAGAAAGGAATTCTGATCAGGGACGCCGTAAGTCTGGAGACGGCCGGAAAAATCGACACGGTAGTAATGGACAAAACGGGTACACTGACCGAAGGGAAACCCGTCGTTACCGACATTATCTGGGCGAACGGGGACGACCGGGCGAAAGCCGTCTTTCTCAGCCTGGAAAAACTCTCGGAACATCCGCTTGCCGATGCCGTCGTGCACTATTTTGCAGGTGTGCCGACGCTGAACGTCGAACGATTCGGAAGCCTTACCGGAAAAGGCATAGAAGGTACGGTCGATGGCGTGCGTTACTTCGCAGGCAGCCGCCGGCTGCTCGACGAGCAGGGAATCGTCGTCGGCAAAGAGTTGAATATCGAAGCGCAGCGGTTGTCGGCAGAAGCCAAGAGCCTCGTCTGGTTCGCCGATTCGGAGCAAGCCCTGGCTGTCGCGGCGATCGCCGACCGCATCAAGGATAGCTCCGTAGAGGCCGTGCGCGAACTGCAAGCCGCCGGGATCGACGTTTATATGCTGACGGGCGACAGCCGGGCTGCGGCCGGTCATATTGCGGAAAAGGCAGGCATCCGGAATTTCGAGGCCGAAATACTTCCGCAGGACAAGGCCGCGTTCGTCAAGCGTCTGCAAACCCTCGGTCATAAGGTGGCGATGGCGGGCGACGGCATCAACGACAGTGCAGCGCTGGCTCAGGCCGACTTGAGTATCGCTATGGGCGGGGGCAGCGACATTGCGATGGACGTGGCGCAGATGACCATCATCTCGTCCGACCTCCGGAATCTTCCGGAGGCGATTCGGCTTTCCAAGCAGACGGTTCGAACGATCCGCCAGAACCTCTTCTGGGCCTTTATCTACAACCTCGTAGGCATACCGGTCGCTGCCGGGGCGCTCTACCCTGTCAGCGGCTTTTTGCTGAACCCGATGATCGCCGGGGCAGCCATGGCGTTGAGTAGCGTCAGCGTGGTAGCCAACAGCCTGCGGCTCAAATACCGGCGTTAGGCAGCGCATCTCGATATAACACCCCGGTCGAACAAACCAATTTTGTTTTGCCGGGGATTATATTTTGAGGGCGACGGATAGGATTTTGGCCCGGAAATCTTTACGTTCAATCCCGCATCTATCTTTGTAGAAGATAGGATGCGCCCCGGAAAACTGTGAACAAGTTCCCGTTTTCTCTCGGCTTTCCGTATCTTTGACTCCGTCCCGCCTCGGCAAAGTACAAATAAATTTGTTTTTGCCCTCAGCTTAATCGTATCTTTGCAGCGAACGAACTGCTCATCGACGGGACATTTCCTGCAGCGTGTTCCGTGTCTGTCTTTCCGACGGGGCACGTATTTTGTTCGGAAAAACAAAGAAGAGTTGAACTATGGAATTTTTGATGGAATATCATCTGGCCGGCATCGTGATCGGTATCGCCACGTTTCTCATTATCGGTATTTTTCATCCGCTGGTGACTAAAGGCGAATACTATTTCGGAGTGCGGATCTGGTGGATTTTCCTCCTGATGGGAATCGCGGCGGTCATCGGTTCCGTACTGGTCGAAAACATCGTCTGGTCCACCCTGTTGGCGGTTTGGGGCGCCTCTTCGTTCTGGAGTATCGGCGAATTGTTCGAACAGCGCAAGCGGGTCGAAAAAGGGTGGTTTCCCAAGCGGCCTGAAAAAAAGGAGCGGTAGTCCGTCGCTCCTTGTCGGAAGGTTTCCTCCGCAGCCGTTACTGCCGAAGCTAATGGATGCTTTCGTGCGGGAGGGTTTGCGGATGTTCCTTTTTCTTGGCCTGAAGAATGACGATGATGACCGCCGTGATAATCAGTATCAGGCCCGAGGCACTGTCGAGGCCGAACTTCTCCCCGAAATGCAGCACCCCGACGAGTACTGCCGTCAGCGGCTCCATCGAACCGAGGATCGATGTCATCGTAGAACCGATCTCCTTGATTGCTAGAACGAGCGTCAGGTTGGATACGACGGAGGTTTTGCCAGAGATGCCACTTGCCGGGCAGCGGAGCACCGGTCGTGGACAGAGCGTACACGAGGAAGAAGCAGGCGCTGAAAAGCAGGACATAAAAAGCCTGGATCATCGGATCGAGCCGGGAAATACGGCTTTTTTTCACACCGACGATATAGATCGTGTAGGTCAGCACGGTCGCTCCCGCGAACCCGACGCCGACGATGGCACGGTCGCTCTGCGGACCGCCGATATCGCCCCACGAAAGCAGCGCCACACCCACCAGTGAGATGAGGATCGCAACCAGCAGCCAGACGGAATTTTTTTCGCGGAAAAACAGCGTCATCACGATCGCCACGCCCAGCGGGTATAGAAAGTTGATCGTCGTGGCCACACTGCTGGGAATGTAGGTGTAAGAACGCAACAGCCCGAGGGCCGTCACGGAATACATCGCACCCAGAAGCAACAGCGTGCCGGTTTGCGGCCACGTAATACGAAGCGGCCGCCGGGTCGCAAGGGCGATCAGCCCCATCATCGCGGCGGCCAGTCCGAAGCGGTAGAACAGGATCGCCGGGGAGGACATACCTCCTTGCAGCAGCGGAATCGAAAACAGCGGGATCAACCCGAACGTAGCCGACGAAACGACGGCATACAGCACACCTCGCAAATTATTCATAACAATCTATTTTCGGAATGCGCCCATCAACGCCGACGCAAATCTACGGAGTTTTTTGGATAATTCTGCCCCGTATCGTATTTTTGACGGGAAATGGAGAAATTTTCGAAAATCATCGTTCTGACAATCATCGGATTGTCTGCAGCCGGCGCCCTTTACGTCTGTTGCTCCCACACGCTGTCGCATCGGAGCCGGACAGCCGAAATCGACATACCTTCCAAGCCATCCCTCCCGGAGGTACGGCGTGCCCGGCTGGTCTTCGCCGGGGACCTGATGCAGCATACGCCCCAGCTCACCGCAGCGCGTACGCCGGAAGGCGATTTCGATTTCAATGCCTCTTTCGACTGGGTGCGGGAGCGCTTCCGTGCGGCCGATGCAGCGATCGTCAATCTCGAAACCACCCTTTCCGAATCCGGACCCTATACGGGTTACCCCTGCTTCCGCTCCCCTGCGGCTTTGGCCGAGGCACTCGACTCCCTGGGCGTGGACATTACCGTACTGGCCAACAACCACTGCTGCGACAACGGCGCCGAAGGCATCCGCACGAGCGTCGAGGAGCTGGACCGCTGCGGAATACGCCACACGGGCGCGTTCGCGGACAGCGCTGATTACAACAA
>OIDT01000749.1_pt1 | contig 18056 bp, 8 predicted proteins | sample 1581601 | NCBI WGS metagenome assembly OIDT01 (sample SAMEA3882515, study PRJEB24775) | human gut metagenome | biome: human-associated habitat; feature: intestine environment; material: feces | place: Netherlands | collected 2009/2010 | reverse complement strand
CCCCGGTCATAAGCACATCGGGAAAAAGATATGCGACACAATTTTGTGCCACTATAGAGGCACTGCCGTGCCATTGGGAAGGCACATCTGTGCCACCATAGTGGCACAGATTTCGGTAACTATATCCCTTTCTCTTCCATACCGACAGGGGTGAATTCAATATAGATTTTCAAAGATTAAGTTCAGAAACTCAGGGAAGTGCCTTCAACCTGGTTCAACAGTTGCGGTTTGGCCTTTCCACAATCCACTTTCACAACCTGAATACGGTTGTCGGCAGGTAGACAAACCAATCCTTCTGCCTGCTTCTTGTCAGCACTGTATACCTTCAGGCTCATTTTACTCCAATCCATCTCAGCAGTGGACTGCGCCAACTTCAGATGAGGAAGTACCGAACCGTCACGTACCAGCATGATTATCGGCAGACTGCCTGCTTCAATCCGGTGCCATCCGCCTTCGTAGACTTTCTCTGTCTGGTAGTCTATCCATTTTCCTTCGGGAAGGTAAACTGTGCGGCCCGTCATACCGGATTCAAGCAAGGGGGCAACCAGAATCTGCGAACCGAAGAGATACTCGTCATCCACTTTCCATGCTCCCGGATCATCGGGGAATTCTACAAACAAGGCTCTTAGCATCGGTAAGCCCTTTTCTGTACATTCCTTAGCCTGAGCATACACATAAGGCATCAGACGGTACTTCATCTCCGCACTCTTGCGGAAGACATCCTGCACACGCTTGCTGTCGTACAACCACGGCTCTGTCGGAGGTGCCCCATGCGCGCGGGTATGGGAAGTAAGAAAACCGAACGGTATCCAGCGGCAATACAAGTCCTCCGGAGTGGATTTTACAAAGCCGCCCATATCATGGCTCCAGAAGGAGAAACCGGACAAGCCGAAGGACAAGCCTGCACGAAGCGTACCCAGCAGACCCGTGTTCGTAGTTGCAGCATCACCGCCCCAATGCAATGGATAACGCTGGGAACCAGCCCATGCGGCACGTGCCCACATTATATTCTCGTTGTGCAACTTCTTGGTTATCTCGGACACTGCCATATCATAACGCACCGGATAGAGGTTATGCTCATACCATCCGCTCTTGCCGGAAGCGTAAATACCATTCAGTGGAGCAGCCTCGCCAAAGTCTACTTTAATGGCACTGACACCGATATTCAGCAATCCCGCCAGTTTGTCCTGATACCACTTTACTGTTTCCGGATTGGAAAAATCAAGCACCACATCTTCGTAGGGAAGTTCACCATTTCCATTTTTCACATACATGTCTTTCTCTATCAGTTCAGAGAAATAACGGTTTTTAGGAGTGAAATAAGGCAACTGCCACAAACATACATGGAAACCTTGTGACCTCAAATCCTTCAACATCTGCTGTGGATTCTGGAAACGGTTCTCGGAGAATTTATAGTCACACTGCCAGTCCACATCAAACCAGCCGGTATCGAAATGGATAACATCGCACGGATACTTGTTCTTACGGATATTGGCCGCTACATCATAACCTTCCTTTTCACTGAAATAGGTAATACGGCTCATCCACGTACCGAAAGACCACAAGGGGGGCATGCCCGGCTTTCCTACCAAATCGGTGTACTCGTCCAGAATATCTTTCGGCTCGCCGAAGAAAACGAACAAATCCAGGTTCTCGTCACCCATGAACATTTTGTTCAGCCCAATATAGGTAGCACCAAAATCACAAGTCACGGGAGCGGATGTATGCATAAACATACCATATCCCCGGTTACTCATAAAGAAAGGAATCGGTTTGTACATTTGGTCCGTCTCAGGCCCTTGTGGGTCTGTAACGAACAAGTTCACCTTCTGTCCGGCCTTGTTCAGCCCAGTGGCAGACTCTCCGCAACCAAAAATCATTTCATTTGCAGTCAAGGTAAATACCGGATTGATGCGGCGAGCATTGTCGCTTCCCCGCTTCACAAAACAGAACGGCGTATATTTTACCTGCGTAGAGTCCGCGTCGCTCAAAGCGGCAGTCTGGCTCAAGATACGTCCGGCTTTATCCTTCAAGACGATTCTCCAAGGATTCTTGTTAATCTGAATGGTTCCATAGTCGCTGGAATAGATAATCTTGTCATTCGTCTCGGTAACTTTCCAGCTTCCATCCCTGCCCGGTTCCTTTGCCAACATGATGGAAGCGGCAGGTTTGGGTTCCACCGGGGTCGTTAGCATACGGATACGTACCGTACGCGGAGTTACAAAGTCAATCTTGAATTTGAGGTTAGGGTCATTTTCATAGGCAGTGAAGGGGAAATCGAGCATTCTCATTTTACGGGGCTGTGCACCGTTGGTATTGAAGGCTTGGCGGGGCATCAGATGCCCGCGTTTCCAATTCACCAGCCCTTCACCCGACTTGGCATCGAATGACTCCAGGTGATCTGCAAAAAACAAGGTATTACTCAAGTCACGGAAATCGGTACTCATGTCCAGAGGTTGGTTCATCAAATACGAAGTACCGTCATTGACATGTGGCTGTGCCAACAGATTGCCACCGGCAAACAACAGCATCGCCACTGCTAAAAGTTCTTTCTTCATACTATTAGGATTTAAATGATCTCGCCTGCAAATGTATTTTTCTTAAAGGAAACACAGATGCCTTAAAAATGTCTTTTAATATCCGGTTTTGTTTCATAGAACCCATATAGGGCCATTGGAAACAAAATGCATACTATTTTTCACCAAACGGAGGATATCATCCCACACGAATACGCAAATCTTTCCTTGCTCGTTCGAAGGATTATATTTAAGTTTGCAGTTACAATATTGTTAATCCTTCTAATAAAGAAAATACATGAAACAACTGCTCCTATTCCTTATATGCAACCTGGCCTTCCTCCTTACTGTTCAAGGTAACTCAGCGGAAATCCCGCCGGCTGTCATGTTCAAGCAGCTCTCTACAACAGAAGGACTCTCCAACAACAGTGTCCGAAGCATCTACAGAGACAATAGGGGATTCCTCTGGGTGGGGACAGAATCAGGACTCAACAAATACGACGGCTACTCCTTCCAGCAGTATTACCAGAACAACTCCGACCTGCCGGACGATGCCATCAGCGAAATTTTCGAAGGACCGGACGACAATGTATGGATAAGGACTTCCAGCGGCTACAGTATCTATAATTATAAGACCGGTAAATTCGACAATGACTATAAACCCATACTCGATGGGCTGCAAATCCCCAGTAAAAACATTCTGAGGATGGGAAAAACATCCAAGAATGAGTTTTGGGCCTACGACTATTCCAAACTTTACATACGAAGCATGGACAACAGCTCCATCAAAGCCTATCCACTGGCAGTTGAAAAGATTTCAAACCTCTATATAGGTGTCCAGTTCATTTATATAATGTACTCCAACGGTACCCTATACAGTATCAGCAAGCAGACTTCCGAAGTCAAGGAAATAGCCATTCCCACCATCTATAGACCTTTGCTGGAGAATCATGAGCCACACATTTACATAGACCAAAACGAAAGCCTATGGGTATACACCTTCCAAAACAGCCTACTTTTGCACAAGAACAGTTTTACACAGCAATGGGAGGACATCAGCCTGAACAATAACACTCACATACAGTACAATCGCGTGCAACGCATCCTCGACCTGGGAGACGGCAACGTATGGATACTTACCAGCCATATGGGGCTGTTCGTTTACAACACCCTGACCAAATCGCTTACCAACTTGGTGCACAATCCATTGAAACCGCACACCATTGCCAGCAACAATCTGAATACCATTTACCGGGACAAAGACGGAACCATATACATAGGGAATTTCAAACACGGTATTTCCTATTATAGCCCCATGTCCCAAATCATACTATGCAACAAATCCCTGGAATATGATGATATCCTGACCTTCTGCGAAGACACCAGCCAGGAATACATTTACTACGGAACAGACGGTACGGGACTAATCCGACGTTCACTAGTGACCGATTCATACGAAAAGATAGCAACTCCCGCCAATATTGTAGTCGACTTATCCATCGACTCCAAAAACCGCCTATGGATAGGCACCTTCCAGAAAGGACTGCTATGCTACTCGAAAGGGCAAATCAAACAATACACAGTAAGTAACAGCCAGCTTCTCGAGAACAATGTGTATACAGTAAAGGTAGACAAACACGGATACATCTGGATAGGTACCATGAAAGGATACATACAGAGGTTAAATCCGGAAACCGGGCAGTTTGACACCATCTTGTACCGTCCGGGAGAATTCTTTGTCCGAGATATGTACTATGATAAAGACAGTACCCTTTACGTAGCGACCAAAGGAGGACTCATTATCATCGATACGGAAACCCAAGCCTATAATATCTACGCCGAAGCCGGCCGCTTCAAGGAGAACAATATGCTCACTGTCTATAAGGACAGCCGGGACCTTCTTTGGATAGGACATCCACACGGACTGAGTATATGGAACCAGAAGAACGACTCCATCTACTTCCTTGACCAGAAAAACGGACTTGCCGCCAACCTCGTCAGAGCCGTCACGGAAGACAACAACAACCAGATGTGGATTGGTACCGGCAACGGCATCTCACGAATCAAAATAACAAACGGTACATACGCCATCGTGAACTACTCCGTAAGCGACGGACTGATATGCAACGATACCAATGTCCACGCCATCCTCAAGCTACAGAACGGCAATATACTGATAGGCACGCCACAAGGTTACCAGACTATCATTCCACAAGACATCCTGACCACAAGTTATGATGCCAATATTTACCTTACCGGTATTGAGCTCAAATCCGGAATGACCCATCCGGACATCCTGAACGGCAGCTCACTTGAATGTGCACAACATCTTTCCTTCACTGAAAAGGAAAATTCATTCACTCTGTCCTTCTCTGCCCTCGACCTGGTGGAAACGGATAAGATAAAATATGCCTATAAGATTCATTCCAACTGGATTTATGCTGAAAACAACAAAGTAAACCTATCCATGCTGACTGCCGGAAACTATACTTTATCCGTCAAGGCATGCAACTCACAAGGCATATGGAGCCCCAACGTCAAGGAACTGAAAATAAAGATACTCCCTCCTTGGTGGCGCACTTGGTGGGCTTATACCATATATAGCGGTATCGTTTTGTGCATCCTTCTGTCCATTATCCGCAATCTGCGCTTACGCCAAAAGCAGAAACAAATCATGCAGGCCATCGAGGTGGAAAATGAAAGGCAGCAGAAAATCAACAATATGAAACTGCAGTTCTTTGCCAACATAAGTCACGAACTGCGGACCCCCTTGTCACTTATCATCAATCCGCTTGAAGAGTTTTTCGTAGACCATCCCGAATATCGTAAAGGCATTCTGGATATGGTCAAACAAAATGCCGACTATCTGCTGGAACTGATTAACCAACTGCTGGATTTCAGAAAGCTGGATGCCAAGGCTGAAACCCTGAAATGCAAACATGACAACATCCTTATCATTCTGAGTGAAATATTCCACTCTTTCGATCCGATAGCACAGAAACGGAACATCAGCTATAGCCTTACCGCTCCACAACATTCTGTATTCATGGATTTTGACTATGACAAGATACGCAAGATATGTACCAACATTCTGTCGAACGCATTCAAGTTCACTCCCAATAAAGGAAGCATCTCACTGGACATTGCCATAAAGGGAAAAAATCTGGAACTGACCTTTACCGACACCGGTTGCGGCATAGAGGATGAAGCCAAGGAGAAAATATTCCAAAGATTCTATCAGTCGGGAAAAAACCAATCGAGCAACGGAGGCAGCGGCATCGGCCTACACATTGTTTCCGAATATGTAAAAATGCACCAAGGCACTGTCTGTGTCAAGGATAACCAGCCTTGCGGTTCCGTATTCCTGATTACACTCCCTCTGCACCAGAACAGTAATGAAACCGGAAGCGGAGAGCTGGTCGAAGCATCGGAAACAAAAGAAGAAACCCATCCGTTCACCATCCTGCTTGTAGATGACAACTACGACTTTCTTAAATTTCTCTCTGAAAGTCTTGCCAGAAAATATCACGTATTGAAAGCCACTAATGGGAAACAAGCACTGAATGTTTTGGAAAAGGAAGATATAGATTTAGTGGTCAGTGACATCATGATGCCCGAAATGGATGGTCTGGAACTATGTTCAACCATCAAGAATGACATACGCTACTCCCATATCCCCATTATCCTCCTGACAGCTAAGGCAAGTGAAGAACACCAATTGGAAGGGCTTAGCGTTGGCGCAGACGACTATATCACCAAGCCTTTCAATATGGAAGTCCTCAAGCTGCGCATCAACAAGATTATCGAGATGAACGTCAAACGTCAGGAAATGTTCAATCAGGACATTAAAATCGAGCCAAGCCGTATCACCATCACTCCCCTTGACCAGCAGCTGGTGGAAAAAGCTATCCAGATTGTAGAGGACAATATCAGCGAAACCGAGTTTTCCGTCGAGGAGCTTGCCAGCAGCCTGAATATATCACGCAGCTATTTCTACAAGAAAATGATTAAGATAACGGGAAAGAAACCCATCGAATTCATCAGGACCATCCGTATGAAACGTGCACAACAACTCTTGACAGAAAGCCAGATGCAAGTTTCGGAAATTGCATATACCTTGGGGTATAACTCCCCCAAGATATTCTCCAAACATTTTAAAGAAGAGTTCAACATCAGCCCATCCGAATTTATAAGGCAGCAGGCTGAATAGAAACATTATTTTGACATCAAAGCATCCAACGAAGACACCAACGCCACCAAAGCAGCACTCCAATTAATGGCTATTTCATTGGAAGCATACGAACCTTCCACATCTGCATAAGACTCATCCGGCAGATTGGAAGGATAGGGTACACCGTCTTGTTGGCCAGGATTGGGACCGCCAACCAGGAAACCGGGAAGAGGTGCCTCTATATCATCCGATGCAGAAAGACGATGGTGCGGATACAGAGGACTTTTCATCCCGAAACCGGTGACATAACAATATCCCGTGGCATTCTTTCCTAAAATGTAGTCCATATTGCGGTAGGCGTTCGTCAGGTACGACTTCTCACCCGTAAGCAAATAGGCGCAAACCAGTGAAGTGGCTTGGTTAGCACACCCTTCGGCAAGGCATCCCCAGAAGAAATCTTTGGCATCGTTGCCGTAAGGAGCGTGGAAAGGAGAGCGGTCAGCACCCCGCACAGCCTCGGCAGCATAGTCCAGTAGCAGGTCTTTCATGGCATTTGCCAACTCCACGTCTTCACCCTGATATTCCCTGCCCGGTTGCAGCCAGGCAAACACGCCCAACGCAGTGGTATTGCCCCAAGAAGGAGTCTTATATGCAGTGGGCAGATGCTTCTTCACTTGTTCCCGGTAAACGGGCTTTCCCGTAGCAAGATAGAGCTCGGAAGCCGCCCAGAAGAATTCGTCATCGGCACTACGATCACCGTAAGCTCCCGTAACCACGGCAGGTTGATATTGCTTGTTGAGGAGGTCCTGATGATAGAGCGCTTGCGGATGCGCTTCTGCCCAGGCGTAAGCACGTTCGGCAGCCTGCAAAGCCACTTCCGAAAAGCCAGGATAATCCTCTTCGTAAGGAGCAAACAACACGGAAGCTTGCGCTAAAGCCGCAGCATAGTCCAATGCCGCCGTTACTGATTTCTGAACTACATAACGGGGCTGCTTACACTCCGTAGGCTTGATAAATCCCTCGAACGAAGGGGTAGTCAGCTTGTGGTAGACTCCTCCGTCGGCAGGGTCTTGCATGGTCAGCATCCATTTCAGGTTATAGTACATCTCGTCCAGCAAATCGGGCGTATGGTTTCCACTTTCCGGGATGTTGACCCGTTGACGGATAAAATAGTCAGGAAAGCGGGCATAAATCGCCTGCATCAGTCCGATGGAATAGGCGGAGTTCACAATATACTTGTTATAGTCTCCGGCATCATACCATCCTCCCGGAGAAGAAATCACCGCTCCCGCCTTACGTTCCGGCCCGGCAGCATTGGGATGTACCAGCACCTTGTCATCTGGATGGCCTGCCGGACGGCTCCACCGACCCGCATAAGTCGCTTCGATGGGCATACCCGTACGTTGGTAATAGAAAGATTTCAAAGCGGCATCGGCCAAAGGGGACAGCACCTTTTCCTTTACTTCGAATGCCACTGAATCGCCGTTAACCAACAGAAGATATCTTCCCGGTACCGTGATGTCACTGAAATCCAATATTGTCCTGCTCCTATCCGACCAAGCGGATGAAGCGGTATATCCGGGTTTGCCGGAAAGTAGCCGATTGCCCGTGGCTGCATCTACTATGGTAAATTCACGTACCTCACCGGCATTCACCACAGCTACTTTTTCCTGCTGGGGATAATACCCTAACTGATTCAAACGTACAGTTTCTGAAGGATGCCCTAAAGTGGCCATTCCTCCCAGAACTGTAAACAGACATGTAGTTATATTCATATCACTATTCTTTATATATTAATATTATTCCATTTCAAAATTATTTATCCGACAATAAGGTAATGAAACTGATAGCCGGCAAGTGTACCCGTACCAGTCCATTCTCCACCTTCACTGCAGTTTCCTTCATGCAGTCCTTTGTATTGGTCACATAGACTTTCAGTTCCTTCACTTCTGCAGGGATACCGGAGATGACAGCCTCGCAATCCGCCCCATTATTGACCATATGGACGGCATATTCTCCGCGCACCATATTTCCGAAAGCCGCACAGTTTACATTTTTCTTGCTGCTACTGACTGGAATAGCCAAGGCATCGGCCGGAGTGGAGGCCAGCTGCTTAATGTTCCAGAAACGTTGTGTAGGACGCAAAGGACCTTTGGAGCCATAAATGCCGTCTCCCCACAACAACGAATAGTCTGAAGTGAGCTGCCACTGCAAGATGGACAATGGTTGGCAAATCGCACAAATACGTGTATACAGATTGATTTCATAAAGTGCAAACGTCGACTCATTGAATATCTCGGCATAACCATGAGCAGCGGCATCCGTACTACCCTCACCAACCAAGAGTAGTACATTAATCTCTTTGGCAGCACCCGCCCACTTCCTTAACGTAACATCATCACAACCACGCCATGAATGGAAAGAAACTGCACCAATATACTTATGAGTCTCAGGATTGTTCAAAGCAGGAAGGATAAAATCGAAAGTAGTGGCATCCGAATTGTCGCCAAGCAGCATGCGGGTAGGAAGATTCAACCCTGCCAGATAAGCACCGAACTCCTTAATGAAATCTGCATGCTCCTGCGGAGTGTGGAGGACATCAATACCCAAATCCGATTCATTGAACGAGAACATGGAGAACTCAATACCATAATACCGTTTGGCATACAACAGATAATCTGCCATGGATTTATAAATCTTCTCCTTTTTCCGGCTATCCAGACGATAAGCAATGACACCGCCTTGACGGGCATAACTTGCAGGACCTCCGTCAATGGCCCATGCAGGCGGAAACCAGCAGCTTAGTATTACCGGCATTCCCATCGCCTTCAAGCGCTTTGCCATGAGGAAACTTTCCTCCACCCGCTTGTTCAGTCCCCCATTCTGTGCCACGGCAATAGGATCGGATTCTTCTTCGGGTTGCCACAATCTCCACGGAAATTCCACACGGCCATAAGCTACGCGCAAATTTTCCAGACAGTAATCTATCACTTTAGGGTCGGCAGCAGGATTCTGCAGGCGGAAATTCCCTCCAAAGCCTGCAAACAAACTTCCCGGATTCTGCATATCCAATGTAATTTCCGCGTCACTGTGATCTATCACTCCGGAAGCATGCAGTTCCATGGACAATGCAGTTCTCTCAGCCTTTTTCAGGGTCGGCATCAGCGAGATATAAACTACGGTACCGGTGGATTCTTTTTCAACCGTGGCCTTTACAGACTTATTGAACTTGAATTCCAACTTCCTATTGGCCGAAGTAACGGTCAGCTTCCTGCCACTTGTCCTTACTTTGACATCAGCGTAGTTTTCCGGACTCAGGGCGATACAGTAATAGGCTGACTGGTTCAGAGTAGTGTCCGACAGCGCATCAATAGAAATCTCCACCAAGCCTTTTCCCTTATCAGTCACTTTCTGATGGAACTTTACACCTCGCAGAGTAGTCGTCACTTCCTGCATATCCCCCTCACGATGGAAAACGGGACGGACCTGCTTCTCCTTTCCAGTAATCTCCATATCTCCTTTCAAGGTTCCGACACGCAGGGATGACTCAAAGTCTATCAATTCACCGTCTACACGGACACCCGTGATATTGCTCCATGCCATCACTTCCGTCTGGGCAGAAAGCGGCAGAGATAATATACCACACAGCAATACAACTATTCCAAACTGGAAAATTCGTAAATTCTTCATAATATCAAATCTATAAAAGGTTGTCATTTCAGTCTGGTATCAATCTCAAACCCCATACGGCTGTTATGATAGGGACAATTCCACATACTTGCTTTAGGTTCCTTGTAGCGGGGAGTCCCATCTTCCAGCACGGTTCTGAACCATTCGCCATACTCCTTGTCTATCATCCGTGATTTGATGAAGTTCCAGGTGCGGACGGCACTGTCCAAATAAGATTGTTCACCAGTCAGTTGCCAGGCATTGATACAACCGACCACAGTTTCCGCCTGGCACCACCAGGAAGCATCCTTCCTGATTTTGTCCTTATGCCGTTCGTACATCATGGCGCCCATCGGGTTGATGCCCTCTTTCAAGGAGGCGTCTGCAAGTTCCAATGCTACCTTCCTGCACCTCCCGATAACCTCCGGGTCACCCAGAGCCTCTGCAGCTTCCGTCAGCAACCAGGAAGTTTCGATGTCATGCCCGTAAGAGTCGATGTCATCCAGATTGTTCCAATTCGAATCACAGTACAATATCAGGTGATGTGTTTGTGGATTGTAGAGCTTGGTTATTATCAAATCTATTACTTTTGTAAGACGTTCGCGTAGGCCATTATCCTTCCATACTTTATATAAAGCTGTGTATGCCTCCAATACGTGGATATGGGTATTCATTGTTTTGGTGGCAACGCCATCTCCATCATATCCCAGCTTTTGGGGAACTCCCCATTCGCGGGTGAAAGATTCTATATAACCATCGTTTACGGGGTCTTTGATTCTGCTCTCCATGGTCCGGTAAAGTTCTATGGCTTTTTGCAGGCTTTCATTGTTGCCCGTTGCTCTAAAATGTTCGGACAAACCGTAGATAGCATAAGAGCAGCCGTAAGTCTGCTTGTTCGTATCCAATGGGGTACCGTCCGCTTTTATCAGCCAATATACGCCTCCATACTGCGAATCAATGAAGTGGTCTATGAAATACCGTTGCGCCCTGTCAGCCAATTTACGGTAGGCAGTATCGCCATACATCCGGTAGGCGGTTGAAAAAGTCCAAAGGATGCGGGCATTCAGTACACCACCTTTGGGAGCATCCGCTATCGGGGCACCGTCACGTCCCAATGAACCATAAAAGCCTCCGGAAGAATCTACGCTGTATCTTTCCCAAAAAGAGAGGATATTCTCTTTCAAGTCCGAGGTTATTTCATCTTTTAAAACCTTGTCTACGTGTGACTGTGCTTGCAGGAAAGGTGTAACCAGCAACCATACTGTAATCAGCAAAAAAACGGAAAACATACGTTTCATAATATAGCGATTTAAGGAATTAATCATAGTTACATTGCAAATGTACAAAAAAACAAGTTGCCACTACTCACTACCATCCTTTTTCAATGGATACAATTGGTTCCGATAAAGGCTGTTTTTGGGTACTGAGTCCTTGTTTTACCAGACATCAGCTTTTATTAGCTCAAACGTTGGTATCTGGCAGTTCAAACACCATTGTATGACAAATATAACAATGAATATCATAAAAATAGAGGAAAAAGACACATTTCATAACGTTATTGGCTACAAACAAAAGCCATCCGTTTCCTTTTTAGTCCGTATATTAGTAGAAAATTTCGTAACTCAAAAATAGATACTATGAGAAAGAAACATTTCCTATTTGCATCAGTCTTGGCACTGCTTTGCGGCAGCAGTACGCTGCATGCGCAAGACTTCAAGCTGACATCCTCCGGTTATTTCAAGAACCAGGGAGTCGACGTCATGGCTTTTGATGATATCTATCCCGAAGGACACCAAGGAGGGGTATGTATCATCATGAACGGACACCGTGTGGCGACGAATGGAGATATCCGTCTGGAAGCCACACCCGGACAATGGCAACCCGTACCGAAACAGCTCGACCGGAAGCTCGGTGACAACAGCATCACCGCCACGCTGTGCTATCCCGACTCCTCACGCCATCTCACCGGATTCAACCCGATGATTTACCCGGACCTCCACCTTATATATACGGTAAACGTGGAAAGCAAAGGTAAAAACATAGAGGTGACCGTAGACCTTGACCGCCCCATTCCCCAGGAATTCATCGGAAAAGTGGGCTTCAACCTTGAATTCTTCCCGGGTTCCCTCTTCGGCAAGCCCTGGATTATGGACGGTCAGAGCGGCATCTTCCCGCAACAGCCCAACTCCCCCCTGATGACAACCCAGCCCAACTATCTGCATACAGGAAACTACCATGACGGCAAAAAATCGCTGGCAGACATGGACAAACTGATAGGAAAAGGTTACAGCCCGATTGTGGCAGACGACATCATCAGCGAACCTTATGCCAAAGGAACCAAGTTCACCTCCCGGCCCGATGACCCTTACAACAAAGTTACCATCGAATCATTGAGCGGTGACCTGCAACTGTTTGACGGGCGTATGAACCACAACAACGGCTGGTTCGTACTGCGCAGCAACATAAAACCGGGTGTCACCAAAGGTGCCGTCAAATGGATTATCACTCCGAACGTAGTGGCCGACTGGATGTATCAGCCGGTTATCCAGACTTCACAGATAGGTTATCATCCCACTCAGGACAAGGAAGCCGTCATCGAAATGGATATACGTGACAACAGAAAGGAAACGGCACAAATCATCCGCATTGATGCCGACGGCGAAAAGGTTGTCAAGAACGTCACTCCTGCCAACTGGGGTAAATTCTTGAGGTATAACTATCTGAAAGTAAACTTCACAGATGTAAAGGAACCAGGGCTTTATAAGATTAAATACAATACCTCCGTGTCTCCCATCTTCCGCATCGACAATGACGTATATGCCCGTGGCGTATGGCAACCCGTACTGGAATACTTCCTTCCCGTACAGATGTGCCACATGCGCGTCAACGAAAAATACCGCGTATGGCACGACTGCTGCCACATGGACGATGCCCAGATGGCACCGGCACACAATCATATCGACGGCTACGACCAGAAAGAGGGCCTGTCCAAGTTCAAACCGGGTGAAGTGGTTCCCGGAGTGAACATAGGCGGCTGGCACGATGCCGGAGACTTTGACCTCCGCATCGAATCCCAAGCCGGAGAATCCTATATCCTGGCACTGGCCTACGAAGCTTTCCACCCGAATCTCGACGTGACTTCCATCGACCAGATAAACCGTGTGACGGAAATCCACCAGCCCGACGGTAAGAATGACTTGCTGCAACAAGTAGAGAACGGCGCCCTTACGGTAGTCAACGGCTACCTGGCACTGGGACGTCTCTACCGGGGAATCATCTGCAACGACCTGCGCCAGTACGTACTTCTGGGTGATGCCGCCGCCATGACCGACGGGAAAATCGGTAATGAAGACGACCGCTGGATATTTACGGAGGATAACCCCGGACGGGAACTGTCGACAGCTGCCCAGCTGGCTGCCGTATCACGTGTATTGAAAGGTTTCAATGATACATTGAGTGTGCATTGCCTCGACATTGCTCGCAAAGTATATGCTTCTACCGGAAGCGGCAACAACAGAGCCTTGTTCCCCAAAGTGCAGGCAGCCGTAGAGCTGTACCTCACCACCGGCGAACAACCCTATATGGACTTCATTCTGGACAACCAGGAGCTCATCATCAAGCAGATAGGCCGCATCGGCTGGTACACGGCACGTGTGGAAAAACTGTTCGCACAGATGAAGAACAAGAAAGCCAAAGCCTTTTCAGCAGCTTTCCGCAAAGCTTTGACCGGATATGAACAAGAACTGAACAAACAAGTGCAGGAGACTCCCTATGGCGTTCCCTACCGTCCGAACATCTGGGGTGCAGGCTGGGATATACAGCGTTTCGGCTTCCAGCACTACTTCCTGACAACCGCCTATCCGGAAATATTCCCGAAAGCACCGGTATTCAATGCCCTCAACTTCATTCTCGGATGCCACCCGGGCTCCAACCAGGCTTCCTTCGCCTCGGGTGTCGGCGCACAATCAGCCACTGTAGGCTACGGACTGAACCGCGCAGACTGGTCGTACATTCCCGGTGGAGTCATTTCCGGTACGGCGCTTATCCGTCCCGACTTCCCGGAACTCCTGACGTTCCCGTTCCTCTGGCAACAGACTGAGTATGTGTTGGGAGGAGGTTCGTCCCACTATATGTTCCTGGTACTTGCAGCAGAACAGTTGCTGAAACAATAAAAGACAGAGGGGGAACAAAACCCTCTGGATATTTTCTTTTAGGCGCGGATTACACGGATTTAGTTTACTGCATCCGTGGATTCCGCGTAACCCGCGCCCAATATTATAGTATAATGAAAGTGTTTATATACTTTTCACTCTTTCACCAATTATCCGTACGGAACGGAATGGTAGGCAGTTCATTCCCACCGATCATCGTACCAATCTGGAAATCATGGAAACAATAGCGCACGCTGACGGGATGGGATACCTTTTCTGAAGAGATTACCACTTCATTCGTCTGCCAGTGCAGCCATACTTTGTCGGCAGGATGGAATACGCGGTCTTCACCGGCCACTTCGAAACCGCGAAGGTCATAGTTGCGACAGATACCCATTTCCAAATGGTCGAAGGAAACCCATGCTTCACTGCCTTTAGCAATCCATGACTTGTACTGTGGGCCGAAGCAATGTATCTGCTTCAAGCCATAGGTAAGGTTCAATGCCAGATAACTCAGGCGTTGGCCCACTTTCGTCTTGTTGCGGGGATGGATATTGTATATCTCATAAGGCTCTACAAGGTCGTTTGTAGAAATCATGGCACTGTTCGGAATCAGGCTTTGGGCACGGAATTGCGCTTCACGTAGGTAAGCAGCTTTCTCTTGCTGGGTACCTCCATAGGCGTACGGCGCTATTTCGGCAAAGTAGAAAGGCAATTCGCCCAGTCCCCATTCTTTGCGCCACAGCTGCACCATATCGGCCAGACGCTCGGCGTATGTTTCATGACGGCCTACGTTAGACTCGCCTTGATACCAGATGAATCCCTTTATGGTATAGTTCTGAAGCGGCTTCAGCATGGCATTGTACATCAGCATGGGGCGGTGCATGGGGTGCAGGCGTTCGATGGAATCGGAGTTGAGAGATATGTCTGGATAGTTTTCCAGCAGTTCACGGCTTATCCAACCTTCTACAGTGGCTCCACCGTAAGCGCTACAGATGATGCCGACCGGAATCCGGAGGGCACGGCTCAACGAAGTGGCAAAATAGTAGGCTGTCGCACTGAAATCGGGTGCGGTTTCTATGGAAGATATGTTCCAGCTACCTTTGCAGTCGGTTTGCGGTTCATAAGTCTGGTGCTTGGGAACGGTGAACATACGCACCCCCTTGTTCTCGGCAGAAGCTATGATGTCATCCGCTCCGTTCATGATGCAACAGCCGGCAAAACCTTTCAAGGGCATTTCCATATTACTCTGACCGGAAGTAAGCCATACTTCACCGATTAGGACATTCTTCAACGTAGTTTTTTCTCCGTCATCAAAAGTTATCTCATAAGGCGTGTATCCTGCTGCCGGAGTTTTCACGGCAAGCAGCCAACGTCCGTCCTTATCGGCACGGCAAGTGGAGGTTTGTCCGTTCCACGAAGGCGTGACGCGTACTTCGGCTTTCGGTGCAGCCGTTCCCCACAGTTTCACTTCAGTCTGCTGCTGCAGTATCATGTTGTCGCCTACCAGTGCAGGCAGCTTTACTTTGGCGCCCAGCGAGGCGGCGCAGCATAATAGAATCAATGCAAGAGTCTTACTTTTCATGGTATATTTGTGTTTAATACTATACTCGGAATCAATAACGTGAGCAAAAATAAGGCTTTTTTGCTCACGTTCTCCGTTTCATGTGCAAAAAGTGGGTGTTTTTGCACATGTGCTCAAACAAAATTATACATAGATGTATTATACATTGATGTATAATTTGTATATTTGTCATTAAATCAAGAACAGAAAGCTTATGAAATCACCTTTTCAATACGGCACACTGGTTGATAAAGAAAGTTTCGTCAATCGGGTAGAAGAACGAAAGCAACTGAAAGAATTGCTTGGATCGGGCATCAACGTAATGCTTATTTCACCGCGCCGATGGGGAAAATCGTCGCTTGTAAAAGTAGCTATGGACGAACTGACACAAGAAGACAAGCATATCCGTGTCTGCTTCATTGATGCATTCAGCATCAAGACGGAAGCTGAATTCTACCGCATCTTTGCGCGAGAAGTCATTTCTTGCGCCGCCTCCACCCTTGAAAAGAGGCTTGAAGATGTGAAACAGTTTCTTAAAGCCGTTTCTCCCAGTATCACATTGAAGAGCGACCCAACCGATACCCTCTCCTTTGACCTGAAATTGGAACTGGAAGAAAAAAGTGTCATGGAGATACTGGAACTACCCGAAAAGATAGCAGCTGCCAAAGGCATACACCTGATTGTCTGCATCGACGAGTTCCAACAACTGGCACTACTACCCGGCTACAAAAGTATGGAGGGAAAAATGCGCTCTGCCTGGCAGAAGCAGCAACAAGTTTCCTATTGCTTTTACGGAAGCAAGCGGCATATGATGATGGACATCTTCAACAATTCTTCTAACCCCTTCTACCGCTTCGGACAAGTACTGTTCCTGCAAAAGATAAAGAAAGAGGAATGGGTGCCCTTCATCGTCAATGCCTTCCACCGGACGAACAAAGAAATCAGCGAACAGCAAGCAGAACAACTGTGCGACATCGTGAAATGCCATTCGTGGTATTTGCAACAGTTGTGCTATTTCATCTGGAGCGGTACGTCTGAAAAAGTGACAGATGAGATTATCGAAATCCGTACCCGCCAACTGATAGACACCAACATGCCTATGTTCATGAACGACACCGAGAACCTGACTGCTGCCCAAACTGCCATGCTTCGTGCTGTAGCCGATGGTGAATACCGCTTCAACTCCATCCCCGTAGTGCGGAAATATGAATTGGGCAGTGCACAGACCATCACACGCAACAAGCGTATGCTGACAGAACGTGATTTCATTGAGAAAGAAGGAAACAAGTATGCTTTCTCCGACCCTATATTCGAGCTTTGGTTCAGAAGGGAGTATTGCTAAATGCGAGAAAGGGCGTGAGCAGGAAGTGATGCTTCCTGCTCACGCCAACAACTAAAGTTTCATAGACATTAAAATGCTTCTTCCTTGTAACTCATACATAGTAGACTCTATTAAGACCATCTTAGTACTTATTCCACTCATGCACAGGTTTCTATCCTATGATTATCAAACAGCCTCTGGCCTTGAGAATCTATATATTCAGTATGTACATATACATATACATCTGCATTCTCCAAATCCACTTCTTTCAACTCTGATAAAGAATATTCAAGTTCAATAGAGGCATGCATTTTCTCCGTTATCACAACCGGATTAAATGACTTACAACTATATGCATGATTCACTTTCGTAAACTCATTTAGTAACTTAGGATGGTAAAGATTAATATGGCTATTGATTATTACTGCATTTTGCCAGTTCTTATTTACATAGGTAACCACAATACGTATCATATCATCCCTGATTATTCCATCACAAGCAATCAATGCTATTTTTGTTTTCTTTTCTATATATTTACGATAAAATGGGATTCCAGCAACAATTGCTGATATGACTATAGACAAAATAGAAATTACTAAAGATGCTATTTCCATACAAATTCTTTTTCTAATTCTTCATTCCATTTCTATAATATTTAAAGTTC
>OIDT01000652.1_pt1 | contig 20705 bp, 18 predicted proteins | sample 1581601 | NCBI WGS metagenome assembly OIDT01 (sample SAMEA3882515, study PRJEB24775) | human gut metagenome | biome: human-associated habitat; feature: intestine environment; material: feces | place: Netherlands | collected 2009/2010 | reverse complement strand
ACTGGAAAACAGGTATGTTACGCGGCATATTTTTTTGTTATACACAGAAGGAGGAGGAAAACATGCACAATAATATTTATTGCACGGGCGGGCGCATGTGCGCGAAGAGAAATACGACACATTATCTGCAAAAAGCGACACAATGGAAAAACAACGCCTTCTCTTCATTAAAACAACGGCATGTTTTTACCTAAAATACACCACATAATAACTAATACTATTAGTACATCTCCCAACTCGTCATCAACATTCCAAAGAACATTTTACTGTGTACAAAATAAATCCTCGTAAAATAATCAGAACATATAAAAGAATACCGCTACAAAAGAATATCAAAAAACGATTCTAGATAAATTCATAAAATGAAAAAGGGATTTCACAAAAAAAGCAAAATGAGAATTACACTATCTGAGCAAAAATTTCTTCTTTTGTTTGATACAATTATAGAAACACATTTAATGAATACATTTAATGTTATGCCAAATTACCTAACAGTTTCCAACAATACCATACTGGTAAGAGTCTTAGATACCGGAATTGTCTACATCAGTTCAGACGGCAGCTACACAACTATGAAATTAATAAATGGTGAAGAATATACATTTTCCTTCAACCTATCAGCTTTTGAAAAAATCATAGAACAACAATTAAAAGACCATGCCAGTATATTTATTCGAGTAGGCAGAAGTCTTGTGATAAACAGCAACTTCATATATGTAATAAATATCAACAAACAAGAACTTATACTTGCTGATGCAAAAACTTCTGCAAAGTTCATTTTACATGTTTCGAAAGAAGCCCTGAAAGTATTGAAATCATTAGTTGAAAAATCAATCATTTAAAATATTAAATAATTATGAATAAAGAAGATAATGAAGTTTATTTCTTAGGAAAGAATAAACCCAAACAGCATAGTAAGCGTATATATCTATATACACTCATATTATTAGCTATACTTGGAATAAGTGGATGGATATATGATAAAAGCACAATAAAAAAAACAGATAATACTGAAATATTACAAACCGTATCCATTCATCCTAAAAAGACAATACTCAAGCGTCCTCGTTTTGATAAAGATAAAGACATCACAGCCTTTTATTCATGGATAGCTCAAAATTTGAAATATCCCAAAGGACTTGAAAATAAAGATGCAAAAGTCGTCATCAAGTTTACAGTAAATACAGCCGGCAAGCTGGAAAAATTTCAGATTCTTGAATCCCCAAAAGAGGAAGCTTTCGAACAAGCAGTAATAAGTTTTCTGAAAGAATCTCCACAATGGGCACCTGCCGAACTCACAGACGGCACCAAAGTCAACATGGAGTTCACCCTACCCGTTTCGTTTAAACCTGAAAAATAACCACTATGAAGCATTCTATCATTTGTTTTATCAGCCTGATGATGACTGTATTTTGTTATGAAAGAACTTCAATCTATCAACTTCCAAGCGATTCAACCGACTGGAAAGTCTATTACATGCAAGGAGAAGAATACCATCGAAAAGGGAAGCTGCAAAAATCTTTATCGAACTACAAAAAAGCACTCAGCATACATGTTTCTGATACGATCGTACATGCACTGGCCAACTGTTATTACCAAAGGGGGTACTACCAGCAAAGTATTGAGCTATATAATACATTTATAAAAGAAGACTCTTCGGAAACCAAACTGAATACTATCGCCAAATGCTACGACAAACTAGAAAAACCAGACTCAGCACTTATATACCGCAAAATAATTGCAATGCAAGATATAGAGAATCAGAATAACACTATCGCACTTGCTCAGAATTTTTTGAGCATGGAACAACCTGATTCTGCGCTGACATATCTATGCCGATACACCTCCATTGACTCTACCGACTTAAACATAAACAGACTGAAAGCATACGCATACAATCAGGTAGGATTGCACCAAGATGCTATCAAACTGTACCAGAAAATCAGACAATCCGGTGACAGACAGGCCAGTACGGAATATTATCTCGGACTATCGTATGCATACACAGACAGCCTCAGCCAAGCATACGATTGTCTGGTCCGTGCCAATAATCTATCAGAGAGAAAAAATGCTTACATTTTATCTCAACTGGGTGTAATAGGAAGTAAAATAGGCATGATAAAAGAAAGCCAACAGGACATAAAAGATGCACTTGATCTCTTACAGCCCGACAAGCAACTGGTTACTTCTCTGTATGAAACAGCAGCAACAAACCACATTCAACTCCATCAATACAAGGATGCCATTGCCTGCTACGACAAGATTTTAAAAGAAAACCCAGAGAAGCTGCATATGCTATACCAGACAGCCTTCTTATACGGCAAATTGCAACAGCCTGAACAAGAGGCCGTCTATTACGAAAAATTCATCAAAGCGGTCGAGCAGGCCGGAAAGCCGAAGAAATATACAAATATGCTTCAAGATGCCGAAAGCTATATAAAAGAGCTCAATGTAGAGAGATTTTTTCAAGGGAAAACAAACAAATAACCCAAACGTATGAAACGACTGATCATATTAGGCATTGTGATATGTGCGGGAACTCTTTGTACCCACCTGTCTGCACAAGTTATAGAAGGTAAGGTAACAGATGCTTCACAACAAGGAATAGACGGAGCAACAGTTATACTTCAGTCGGCCGACTCTGTATTTATCGAAGCAACGATAACCGACAAGGAAGGAAATTTCCATTTCCGTCAAAAACGGGAAAATTACTGTCTGACCGTACAACACCTGCTATTCCAGACAATAAGAAAGTGTTTTCAGGAAAACAATATCCAACACCACATCATCATGCATCCTAAAGACAATCAGCTTCGTGAAATAATAATCGAAGGAGAAAAACCTCTGCTAAAAATGGAAGGAAGCAAACTGATATATGACATTACCCAGCTGACAAACACCAAGCTTGTGACCAATGCCTATGAAGTTATCAAAAACCTTCCCGGAATTATGGAATATAATGGAACTCTGACACTCGCAGGAAGTGGTTCGGTTAATATCTTATTAAACGACAAGGTATCTTCCATGACTTACGAGCAAATTCTTACACTCCTGAAAAGCATGCCAGCCTCACGAGTGGAGAAAGTCGAAATCATGTACACCACTCCCCCACAATACCATGTTCGTGGTGCATCCATAAATATTCATACCCCAAAGCATAAAACAGATGAAGGCAAATTACAAGGAGAAATCAACGGAGCCTACAGCCAAAAGCAGCAAAGCGACGGAGAAGGTGGTATTACGCTAGCCTATACCTCCCAAAAGTTTGATGCAGATTTTACCTATCATTTTACTAATGAATACAGCCGTCAGGGTAATAGTCTGGAAACTCTCCATACAGTCGATGGCAACCAACACCATGTCTGCCAAAACTTCTCCGGAGAAGGTCGAAGCAACACGCATCTGCTGAAAATTGGCAGCACCTATAAATTTACTTCTCAAAGCAGCCTAAGTCTGGATTATACAACCAGTCTTACTCCTGACGATCAAAACACCCTGACAGCTTCCGGCAATCAGTTTGCATCTGAAAACATTTCCAACAGTCAAATCCAGGTACACAATCTCTCACTATACCTGACTTCAGCTTCCGGATTAAAAACCGGCGCAGATTATACTTACTACCGGAATATAGAGGATCAGCATTTTCAAACACTTCAACCGGTTGAAGCTTTGCAGAAATTTCTCAGCTCGTCCAGGCAAGTGATCAACCGATGCAAAATATACGCAGACCAACATCATATTCTCAATCAGGCATGGCAATTGGACTATGGCACTTCCTTTTCGTATGTAACCAACAGTAACCGGCAACAATACGATGCTCCAACAATGAGCAAACAGAATCTGAACTCCCGAATAAAGGAATACACCTATAATTTATATGCAGGCTCCGAATATAAATTCAACAAGAAACTAAGTTTAAGCGCATCCGTTTCGCTGGAGTTTTACAAAATGGTGAATTATAAAAAATGGGCCATATACCCTACCCTACAACTTGGATACATTATTTCCCCTTTCCATTTGTTACAATTTTCATTCAACTCCGACAAGACATATCCAAGCTATTGGGTAATGAGTGGAGCCATAAACCATATCGACAATTACCAAGTAACAATAGGCAACACTTACCTCAAGCCGTACACCGATTATTCCGCCCATCTTAGCTATATATTAAAACGCAAATATATTTTTCAGATGCGCTACAGTCACAGGCCTCATTACTTTACGCAAATGATGTACCTGCCTCCCAACGAACTGAAGTCCATATATAATTATCAGAACTGGGACTATATGAATCAACTTACATTTTCTTCCATCCTACCCTTTAAAATCGGGAAATGGTGGAGTAGCCGACTATCGCTAAGCGCAATTCTGAAACACGACAAAGCCAGCCATTATTTTGATGCACCTTTCGACCGAAAACAATGGACCGGAATAGGCATTTGGAATAACACATTTACACTATCCCAAAAACCGGACATAAAAATAGAACTCAGTGCCTTCGGACAAACCAAAGGAATACAGGGAAGTTATACGATAAAGCCTATGGGAAAGACAGATGCCGCTATCCGATATACATTTCTTAATCAAGCAGCTTCCATACAACTGCGCCTAAATGACATATTCAATTCTATGAATCCGTATACAACCATACGCAACGGAGTTCAAATTGCAGACATGAGCGTCAAACGAAACCAGCGTAGTTTAACTCTGTCTTTCAGCTATAAGTTCAAAGGATTCAAGGAAAAAGAAGTGAAAGAAATAGACACTCAAAGATTTGGATTATAGACTAATCTGCATGCCAGAGAACATACGTTTAAAAAGATGCAGAAGAAAGGATGAAAAATTGCTGAAAAAATAAAAAAAGATGCTGATGTTTTCAAGAAAAGATGCTGATGTTTTTCTGATGATTTCAGGGAAAGATGCCTAAAAAGTAAAATGACATGCCAAAAGCCAAACAGTTGCTTCCGGCATGTCATTTTCTTCAATATCATTATAGCTGTTCACATTCCTGTAACCACAATGCTGAACTAGCATCGCTCGGCATACGCCAGTCACCACGAGGACTTAAAGAAACAGATCCCACCTTAGGACCGTCAGGCAAACAAGAGCGTTTGAACTGTTGATTAAAGAAACGACGGCAGAAATTTACAAGCCACTTCTTTATTGTTTCTTTATCGTACACATCACGGAAAGCAATCTCTGCCAAATAGAAAATCTTTGCCGGACGAGAACCGAAACGCAAGAAATGGAAAAGGAAGAAATCATGCAATTCGTAAGGTCCGACCAAATCTTCTGTTTTCTGCTTGATATTTCCATTTTCATCTGCAGGAATCAGTTCGGGACTGATCGGGGTATCGATAATATCGAGAAGCGTTGCACGTGATTTTTCATCCACTCCGGTTTCTGCTACCCAAGTAACCAAATACCGAACCAGTGTTTTCGGTATACTTGCATTTACTCCATACATAGACATATGATCACCATTGTATGTAGCCCAGCCCAGTGCCAGTTCGGAAAGATCGCCTGTACCAATTACCAGTCCTCCTACCTTATTTGCATAGTCCATCAGAATCTGAGTACGTTCACGAGCCTGACCATTTTCATAAGTTACATCATGAACAGATATGTCATGATCAATATCTTTAAAATGTTGGATGCAAGCATCGCGTATACTGATTTCTTTCGTCGTTACCTGCAATGAACTCATCAAATCCAAAGCATTATGATAAGTACGGTCGGTTGTTCCAAATCCCGGCATCGTAATGCCGACAATACCCTTTCGGGACAATCCAAGTTTATCGAACGTTTTTACACATACCAGCAAAGCCAGTGTAGAATCCAATCCACCGGAAATGCCGACAACTACCGTTTTACATCCCGTATGTACCAAACGCTTAGCCAATCCCGCTACCTGAATTGAAAAGATTTCCTCACAGCGTTCATCAAGCAACTTACCTCCTGCCGGAACAAAAGGATGAGGTTCTACCGTACGTGTTAATGTAAAATCTTCATTCGCTTTAGTCATTTCAATTGGAATACGCTTTACCGGATAGTCTTTATATGTCCGTACGCTAGCAGCAAAAGTCGTATTCACCATTCGCTCTCCTCTCAAACGTTCGATATCAATTTCACTGACAACCAACTGTTCCTCAAATGAGAAGCGTTCGGAAGCAGCTAGTAGTGTTCCGTTCTCATAAATAAGAGCGTTTCCTGCAAAAACGACATCAGTAGTAGACTCTCCAAATCCAGAAGAAGCAAAAACATATCCAGCCAGACAACGAGCAGACTGCTGTGCCAGCAAAGAACGCAAATACTGATGCTTACTGATATTTTCGGTATCAGCAGACATATTGAATATTACATCAGCTCCTTTCAATGCCAAATGAGAACTTGGAGGAATGGTAGCCCATACATCTTCACAAATTTCTACACCAAAACATAAATCTGTTGATTCAAATATCAAATCGGAACTGACAGGAACATGCTGCCCGCATATACGAACCATCTCATCATCTGCATGTGCCGTTGATGGAGCAAACCAACGCTGCTCGTAAAATTCTTTATAGTTAGGCAAATATGTTTTAGGAACAATTCCCAATATTTTTCCACGCTGGCAGACCACAGCACAGTTCATCAAGGTAGAATTGACAACAACAGGCATGCCCACAATAGATATGATATCCAACTGACGAGTTTCATTCATAACCTGCATCAAAGCTATTTCTGCCTGCTCAAGCAATAAAGTCTGCCCGAACAAATCGCCACACGAATATCCAGTTAGATTTAATTCCGGAAAAATAATAACCTGTACGCCTTTCGAATCAGCTTCGACAATCAGTTTACTTGTCTGCTGAGCATTAAACTGGCAATCGGCCACCTTCACTAAAGGTATAGCAGCTGCCACTTTTACAAAACCATATTTCATATAAATTGTTATATAAATAGTGCATCGCTGCAAAGATAGGAATTATTTATTGTTCACTATGAGAAAAATAAAAAAACTAACTTTGCTTTGGATTTTAAGAAAATCTTTATATCTTTGCCAAAGAATTAAAATTGTAACAATTACAAAATAAAAAGAATAACATGAACGTTTACGAATATCTGCTTAGCTATAACATCAAGCCATCCGTACAACGCATTGCTATTATGGACTACTTGCTAAAGCATCATACACACCCGTGTATAGATGAAATTTATTTAGCATTATGCAAAGATATACCCACCCTGTCGAAAACAACTGTATACAATACATTGAAGCTGTTTATTGAGCATGGTGCAGCACGCATGTTAACTATTGACGAACGCAATGCATGTTTTGACGGAGATACTTCTATGCATGCACATTTCCAATGCAAAACTTGCGGAAAAATATATGACATTCCAATGAAAACGGAAAGCGAAGAGGCAGACCTCTTACATAAAGATGGATTTCAAATAGAGGAAATACATCATTATTATAAAGGTATCTGTCCTGAATGTCTAAACGAGAAAAATGAAAATTAATGCCTGTAAATGGCAAATAAAATATTACTAATAACTAAAACTTTTTGACTTATGAAAAAATTTATCTGTACTGTATGTGGTTACATCTATGAAGGTGAAACAGCTCCTGAAAAATGCCCTTTGTGTAAAGCTCCAGCTTCTAAATTCAAAGAAATGGAAGAAACAGCAGAAGGTGGCTTGCAGTTTGTTGACGAACACGTTATCGGTGTAGCTAAAGGTTGCGACGACGAAATGATTAAGGATTTGAACAACCACTTCATGGGCGAATGTACAGAAGTTGGTATGTACTTGGCAATGAGCCGTCAGGCAGACCGTGAAGGCTATCCTGAAGTAGCTGAAGCTTTCAAGCGTTACGCTTGGGAAGAAGCAGAACACGCTGCAAAATTCGCAGAATTGCTGGGTGACTGCGTATGGGATACAAAAACTAACTTGGAAAAACGTATGAACGCTGAATGCGGTGCTTGCGAAGACAAGAAACGTATCGCTACTCGTGCTAAACAGCTGAACTTGGATGCAATCCACGATACAGTTCACGAAATGGCAAAAGACGAAGCTCGTCATGGTAAAGGTTTCGAAGGTCTGTACAACAGATATTTCAAGAAATAATAAATCCTTCCAATAATTAAGGTAGAAAGAGGCTGCTTATTCAAAGCAGTCTCTTTTTTTTATTTACTCCCAACTATACCATATTAATAGCGATCAGTATAACTCTTTGTCATCACTCTTCCAACGCGAAATACACCCGTTCAATAACTTTAGACAATAATAGTCCTGATCTAGCTAGTCCAACCCAATAAATAAACCTTGAGTAACTCAAATCAAGGAATAGCTAATTTTTATAGACAATAAAAAAAGCGACCCTTTTTCGAGGGTCGCTCATTCTGCAATATATCTTTTTTATTAATTAGCAGCAGAATCTTTAGCTGCAGGAGCAGCAGCAGGCTGATCGGTTGCTGCATCAGACTGAGGAGCAGCAAATCCTGCAGGAGCATTCAGAGGGTTAGTTTTCTGTTCTTTTACTGCCTGATCCATAATAACAGATGAAGCTTCGCTTGTGGTAGGAATAACATAAGCTGTAGCAACACTTACTACAACCATAAAGATAGCCAATCCCCAAGTAAGTTTTTCAATAAAATCTGTTGTTTTGCGAACTCCCATAATCTGGTTTGAAGCAGCAAAACTAGAAGAGAGACCTCCTCCCTTAGAATTCTGTATCAACACGACAAAACACATCAACACAGCTGCAAGTACGATTAATCCTACAAATAATAAATACAATGAATACATTTTCTTTTATTTTGATTTAGCGTTAATAATCAATTTTTCCAAAAATCTTATTTGGTCTGCAAAGTAAGCATTTTTTTTTGGATATTTCAAATTTAATTTTTTAATTATTTCAAGAGCTTTATCATATCGTTGCTGTTTTACATAGATCTTAGCCAAAGTTTCAGTAAAATAATTTTCATCCGAACTTTCTTCTATTCTCTCTACCTCATCTTCTCCCTCTTGTATATCTGTTTCCTCCGGAACTTCATCTGTCGTATCTGATTCTTGCATCAAGTCATCCTCTTCCACCACAGCCAAGGTTTCAGAACCTGCTGACTGTTCAATAAAGTTATCAATCAAATCCTGGCCTTTCAACATGGCAGAAGAAGCAGGCTCTGCATCAGGTTCCTGCATCAAAATGGAAGTATAATCTACATTAACTTCTGCTGGCAATGGTAGTTCCATAGAAGTTTCCTCCGATAAATCCGACAAGAAACGGTCTATCAAATCTAAAGTCCGGTCAGTAGAGGAATCACTTGATACGTTTTTTTCAGAGGGGTGTTTCTTTATTACCAGACGCTCTCCTTCGATGTAATAGAAAAGAACACTTAAATCGGCTATATACAATGCACTTTTCCTTAATTCATCCTTGAAATCAGCATCCTGAAGCAAGAAGAGATTTTTCAGATAAAGTAACCGGACTGTCTGAAAATAAGGATAGCGAGCCAATAAATTTCTCAACTCAAACAAGCTATCCTTATTCAAATATTCCGGATGCAATATCCACTCATATAAACGTTGCTGCATCATTTGAATGAATTACCAGTTCGCTACTGTTGCATTAAATATTTGTTCCACTATTTCATCGATCATCTGGTTAACCAGATCTTCCTGAACAGAAGACAACTGCTGGCTTGCATTATACTCACGGCTCGCAGAAAATTGCTGTTCAAAATCTTCAGCATGATTTGTGTTATTCACGAAACGTACATTAACAGTCATTCTCAACTCAGCCATAGTAGAATAACCGTCGGAACCCACACCCTTATTATAAGCATCGTAGTTTGTAATCTCACCTGACAATTCCAAATCTCCCCCTTGTCTAACCTGTTTCAAGCGAGTTTGCTGCATGTATATATCCTGCAAAGCCGTATTAAACATCGACTCCATAGGTCCCCATACAAACGCTGCAGAACGGTTCGGAAAATTTTCGAAAGAAATTGTTTTTACCTTATCATAATTAATGGATGCACCATTAAACTTATATGACACAGTACATGCCGCCATTATACAGACAGCAACAGACAAAACAGAAACTAACTTATAATATTTTTTAATCAAGCCCATATTCTTTTATTTTTCGATAGAGCGTACGCTCTGATATTTTTAAATCATTTGCCGCATTCTTGCGTTTGCCGTGATGGCGCTCCAATGCTTTCCGAATCATTTCTTTCTCCACCTCATCCAAAGAAAGATTTTCCTCTACATATTCTTCTGTGTCTTGTACTTCTGCTACTTCATCCGAAGAAACCTTTACTGGAGATATAGTATTTACTGACGAAACAGAAGGCTTTACAACAGGCACAGAAACCGGAGCAACCACTACTGGAGGTTCTTGTACCATTCCTACCGGATTCTGCAAATAATGTACAGTCGCAGTTTCCGCAGGATGATTTATCGGAGTTCCGGCACGTTCGGACATAATATCATGAACCAGTTTTTTCAGCTCGGTTACATCGCGACGCATATCAAACAAAACCTGATAAAGAATTTCACGCTCGCTTTCAAAACCTTTTCCTCCGGAAGTATTCTTCACTCCCAATAAAGCCGGCAGACGAGATACCGGTTGCGCAGGCAAATACCCCTGTAAAATGTCTGCTGTAATATCGCGGTTGGTTTCTATAATAGAAATCTGTTCTGTTATATTTTTCAACTGACGAATATTGCCAGGCCAGGAATATGATACAAGCATATGTCTGGCATCGTCAGTCAACTGAATGGCAGGCATACGATATTTTTCAGCAAAGTCAGCAGCAAACTTACGGAACAGCAAAGCAATATCATCTGGACGTTCACGCAAAGGAGGTATTTTGATTGGCACTGTATTCAAACGATAATACAAGTCTTCACGGAAACGTCCTTCCGCTATTGCATCTGCAAAATTCACGTTTGTAGCAGCAACAATACGCACATCTGTCTTCTGAACTTTGGAAGAACCTACCTTAATATATTCGCCAGACTCAAGGACACGCAACAAACGAGCTTGTGTGGATAATGGTAGTTCGCCCACCTCATCCAAAAAAATCGTTCCCCCATTGGCTTCAGCAAAATATCCGTTACGATCACTGATAGCTCCGGTAAAAGCCCCTTTCTCATGCCCGAAAAGCTCTGAATCAATAGTTCCTTCAGGTATTGCGCCACAGTTGACTGCGATATAGGGACCGTGTTTGCGGCGACTGAACTGGTGAATAATTTGCGGAAAGCTTTCTTTACCGACACCACTTTCTCCTGTTACCAGTACAGACAAATCTGTAGGAGCAACCTGTATTGCAATGTCAATAGCCCGATTTAAGCCTTCGGCATTACCAATAATGCCAAATCGCAACTTTATATTCTGTATTTCTGACTTTACCATATTCTACATTCAATATATGACAAAATTACAAAAAGTTTAATACATCAGGCAATTTTGGCAGAAATTTTAAAATACGGTACGAATCATAAAGCGAATACCCCACTTGTTTGCAGTCGGAAGATTGTTATAATTCAAACGGCGTACATACTCTACATGCAAAAGCTTGAAGATATTATGTATACCAGCGGTAATCTCCACATAAGGCTTCTTGGGATCCATCACATTGCTTGAATAGCGGTATTCTCCATTATAATCATAATGTCCCGGGAACTTCATCAGTACATCGTCATTACGGTTTTGCTCCAGGAACGGATTATTTTTATCGGTCAACGTTCCCCACAAACATTTTACGCCAATAAACTCACGCCATTTCAGTTTTTTCAACAATGGAATACGATTGAACAATTTACCTTGCATATTCCATGAAACATCCAATGAAGCATAACGGTCGTTTAAGAACTCCATATTGTTGATCAAATTGAATGTCTCATCCTGAATGATATAAGAAAGATTGGCAGCAGGCATAATCAACAGCGGGAATGGTACTTTATTCCACTGAATACCTCCTTTCAAACGGGCATCAACATTTCCCCATGAACTAAACCAGAAACGTTTATAGACACTTGCTTCCGTTACATTATACGTATAATCGCCTCCCAATACACCTTTCAAAGCCAATGTATGCTGCAAAGTAAACACCGGAGCATCCAGATTGATAGGAAGACGCCGTTGTTTGGTGTTGACAAATGTTTCACCAGGAGCATAGCGGAATGCAACAGATGCTTCAGCTACCGTAATGTCATGAGTATTGAATGGAGAATGTACCCATTTTTGTCCAGACAACTGCTGTTCAGCAATAAACGTCTGCAATGAGCTTTCACCGGCCATCGTACGATAGAACAATTCTCCGCATGGCTCATAGTTAGCATAGCGAATCATTGCAGTCGTTTTAAAGCCAAACTCCCGTTCACGTTCATATTTTATGGTAGCCTTACGCTCATAATTATACTGATCGACAGTACAAACCTTCAATGAAGTAAATACATTGTCCTTATCTGTATTAATAAACTTATCAGAAGGCAACATATTATCATATTGATAAGTAAACGTGAGTGAGTGTTTAGGGAATTCACGCGGCAAATATTCCTTCTTGTCGAATGAATACTCTACCTCACCCATATATTTGGATTTCTGGTCTTTAAAACCATATGCATAATACCCTTTCAAAAACAAATGCGGATTCAGGTTTGCCGTAGTCTGAGCCGAAGCACGCAAACGAAGTCCATCAATATAATTTGAAGTAATCATGGTATTGATAGGACCTATATCGACCTTACTATCCGGCGTACTGGTCTCCACGAAGTTTTCAATAAAAGCTTTCAATACGAACATGATATACTTGAATCCTTTTATTTTGGTCAAGTCGTCAACAAAACTGCTCATTCTGTTTTCCGACTGAGTCAAATCTTCTTGCCTGTACTGACTCCAATATTTGTCATCACGCATCATTGCATTGACATCTTTTATCTCATCACCTTTCTTCTTAAAAAGCTTATCAGGCAAAGGATCAAAAGCAAAATCAAAATAGCGGGTAGTACGCCTTACAAGATAAGAGCCCAATACTTTCTTTAGATATGACAGTTCGCACAACATGTCATCTTCCAATAAAGCCCATTCCCCAGTAGGCAGTTCACCAAATTTTTGGTCGATGATCATATTATCAACGAAATTAATATCCGTTTTTTTAGGCAAGTTCAGCTGACATTCTTTTACACGATAAGTTGAGTCTGCCAAAATATACAGATGTCCAGTAAAACCAAAATCCTGAGAGTTATTAGGGACAAAAGATAAATGGAAGCATTTATCCCGCTCTACATATACCGTATCCATTATATAGAACTTATAAAAACGAATACCGGCGTCCGAAACAGGGCTATCGAACGGATACTGCAAAAAGCGGAAACGATCTTCATAAATATCTATATCCTGAAAAACATCCTTCAAAACCGTAGTCAGCATATCACCTGTACTAAACAGTTCATTGACTCCAGTTGAATTTATTCCCTGAATAATTGTCTTCTCCGAACGTGGATTTTTTCTAAAGATTTTCTCCGAAACAGTTTCATCAACAGAAAGCGGCAGGATATTTTTTCCCGTTACATCACAAGTTTCTACCTGATCCCGGAAAAAAGGATACTTCTTAAACAGCCACGACTCTCGCAATGAATCTGTGGTAATATTATTCATCGCAAAAGTAATCTTCTGATACTTATTATAATGATAATAGTCGTTTTGCTCCAAATTTGTTTTCTCCTTTGAAGCAACTACTTTCTTCATAAGTTCCACTGCCGGATTATTTTTACGTGAATACTTTTCACGCTTGGGCTTTACAATAACTTCATCGAGAACCAAATCCGACTTCATACTTATATTCAGTTCGGTTGTCTTAGAAGAAACTGTTATCACTTGTGTAGCATATCCCACCATCGAAAATGTTAACTTTGTCCACCCCGGATGATAATCTATCGAATATTTTCCATCGATATCTGTGATTGTACCTACACCTTTCCCATCATAATAAACATTCAAATAAGGAATTGGATCTCCTGTATCGGAATCAATAACAACTCCGTGAATTTGAGCACACAGACCTACAGCCCAAATGCAAAATGTCATTATTAGGAGTAATCGTTTTACCATAAAAAATTTCAATACGCTTTTTTCGATATTCATAAAAACAGAGGCGAAATTACTGCTCTTTATTGTTTTAGACAAGTCAAGTAGTAACAAAAACGATAAATAGACCGTCTTTTATGCAGTATTAACTATTATTAATTTAGATTTTTAGGAAAGTCAATTCAGAGAAAAAGCGTAATTTTGTGCACTCAAACAATAAAAGAATCGTATAATTTTCAAGATTAATAAACATGTCTAAAATACCATTATTCCATAACCTGATAGCAAGTGGCTTTGGCTCAGGGTACAGTCCTATCGCACCGGGTACAGCTGGGGCATTGCTTGCCACACTTATCTGGTGGGGATATGCATCTTTATTTAAAGATTACTACCAAACATTACAATGTACATTTTTACTTGTTTGCATATTTACTTTTTTAGGCATCTGGTCATCAGGGGTTTCTGAAAAATATTGGGGCAAAGATCCATCGCGCGTAGTAATCGATGAAATGGTTGGAACATGGATTGCTCTACTTGCTGTCCCGGCAGACAATTATATCGGATATATGTTTGCAGCATTTATTTTGTTTCGTTTTTTCGATATACTTAAACCATTAGGTATCAAACAGGCTGAAAAATTACCTTCCGGATACGGTATCATGGCGGATGATATCCTGTCGGGAATATATGGAGGCATAGTCATTCTTTTGTATCGATTCGTGTGCGCGTGAAAAATTTATTCATATCTATTTGCAAAAAGGGAGGGCTATTTATGTTCATCAGAGCGCAGCTCTCTGCACAGATTGCTACTTTTGTCGACTTTCTGATAAGCATTTTATTGAATCAATGTGCAAATGTATACTATGTATATGCGACACTAATCGGTTCTATCAGCGGAGGATTAACTAACTGTGCTATTAATTATAAGTGGACTTTTCAGACAGAAGACTGTAGCCCTATTCCTGTTATCATAAAGTACACTTTGGTATGGATAGGAAGCATTGGACTAAATTTATGGGGGACTTATCTATTAACTGAATTTCTTACGTTACAAAATAGTTTTATCTCAATAAATCAATCAACAGCTTTCATTATCGCCAAGGTCAGCGTATCTATTATGGTTGCGATATTATGGAACTATAATCTACACAAGACATTTGTCTTTAAAGATGCACATATCAATGAAAAACTCAAAAATAAAATAAAACAAATCACAAACCAACATGGAAATAAAAAAACAAGCTAAAAAATTGCGTGATTCACTTCAGCAATTAATTTACAAAATCATTAATCCTTTGGTTCATGGAATGATTAAGATCGGGATAACTCCTAATCTGGTTACAACAATCGGATTCCTCGGGAACCTAGCAGGAGCTTGTATTCTGGTTTATGCAGGTATAAACCAAGATATGAATCATTATAGTTTAATAGGATGGGCAGGTGGAGTTATTCTACTGTCATCACTATTCGATATGATGGACGGTCAGGTGGCTCGTATCGGAGGTATGTCTTCAACATTTGGAGCAATGTATGATTCTGTACTGGACCGATACAGTGAATTAGTAACGCTGGGAGGTATTTGCTTTTGCCTAATTGGACATGACTACCTATTAGGAGCTATTATTACATTTGCTGCCCTCGTCGGCTCATTAATGGTAAGCTATGTACGTGCCCGTGCTGAAGGCCTCGGTTTAGAGTGTAAAATCGGCTTTATGCAACGTCCAGAACGAGTGGTATTAACAAGCCTAGGATTACTGATATGCGGCATTGTTGCTACACAAAATCCAGATTTATCTTTCGATCCAATGCTTATTTTAATTGTCCCTATGGGCTTTATCGCCATTTTTGCTAATATCACAGCTTTTGCACGCATTGAGTATAGCCGCAGACAACTGATGAAAAAATAATAGATCACGTATGAAGATAATGACAGATAAACCTTCTACAAGAGAAATAAGTATATTAGTCATTTCTCTTGTAGCATGGATAAGTGTAACGGCAACCTTCATCGGTATACGTCCTGAGCATATAGGAATGGGAGTCCTTATCGCATTGTTATTTCTGATCAGCAAGGAAACAAAAAAGCTGATTGTAGCGTTACTTCCTTTCGCTATATTCGCGATTTCATATGACTGGATGCGTATTGTTCCCAACTATGAAGTAAACCCTATCGATGTAAAAGGTTTATATGAAGCTGAAAAAAATATTTTTGGAATTATGACTGCCCAAGGAGTTTTTACTCCCAATGAGTTTTTCAATATCCATCATTGTGCAGTCATGGATTTCATGGCAGGAATCTTTTACCTCTGCTGGGTCCCAGTCCCTATTTTATTCGGATTAGGGCTGTATTTTAGCCGACAGCGCAAAATATATTTGCGATTTGCTCTTGTATTCCTTTTTGTCAATTTGATAGGATTTGTAGGATACTATATACATCCGGCAGCTCCACCCTGGTATGTTATGAATTACGGTTTTGAGCCAATTTTAAATACACCTGGAGACGTTGCAGGATTAGGAAGATTTGATGCAATGACGGGACTAACAATTTTTCAGGGATTATATGGACGAAATGCAAACGTATTTGCAGCAGTACCGTCCCTGCATTCAGCCTACATGGTTGTTGCATTGTTTTATTCTTTCCGGGCACGCTGCTACAACTGGCTACGAGTTATATTTGCAGTCATCATGGTAGGTATTTGGTTTACGGCTGTATATTCCGGACATCACTATATTATAGATGTAACACTTGGTATTCTATGTGCATTATTAGGCATATGTTGTTTTGAATATGTATTAATGCGTATACCTAAATTCCGTAGCTTCATAGAACGTTACACAAAATATATTGAATAATAAAGAACTATCTCCTTAGGCCCAATAGGGTCTGATAAAAATCAAATGGCATGTACAAAAGGAATATTCATTTGTACATGCCATTTATGTATGAAGTTAACTTACGTATGTTATGATTTACTTTTTTATAACCTTCAAGTTACTATCTTTTATAATTTTCCATGCATCTTCCTCTGTTCCACTAAAAGGTCCTGATTTTTCCAGCTTAACAGTAGAAAGTGCAGCAGCAAAACATCCGGCCTCCTCATATGATACCCCTTTATTACGCATATAAAGATATCCCAACATGTAAGTATCACCACATCCAGTAGCATCAACTACCTCTTTAGGAGGATAGGCAGGAATATAATAGAAACTATTTTCCGCATAAATAATAGAGCCTTCACTACCTAATGTAAGCAAAACTTCTTTTACTCCCCACTCTGCCAACTGCCGAGCTGCAGCCTGATAATCATCCAGCCCTGTCAGAACTTTTGCTTCATGCTCATTTACTTTCAAAATATGAACATACTTTAAAGCTTCTTTCTTTTCACACCAATCAATGGGATATACATTTTCACCTCTCACTTCACGTAAATATCCCTGCGCATCTACAGACAATATACCTTTCTTAGATAAATATTTGATCACATCCAAAGAGAAATCATCTGACAACAGACTTCCAAGATGAAAGATTTTAGCCTCTATATGTTGTATTTTTTCAACTGTAAAGGGGTCGGCTTTAGCTAAAACACGCTGAGTACGATTATTTTGATTTATCCCATACGAATTTTCAAAATAAACAGTTTTCTTACTAGGTATTATTTCTACATTAAGACCTTTCCCCGTCAATTCATCCACAGACGAATACTCACTAGGAGCGAGCGAAGTTACTAATTTATAATTTTTCCAATCATTCAAATGAGAAATACCATGAGAAAAATAATAGGAAGTACCTCCCGGCATATAAATAGTTTGTTTAGGAGTAATAATTTTATCTAATGTTATATGCCCGATGCAACAAATATCATTCATTATTAATAACTATTTCATTATAAAAAACGGGTGCAAAGATAGCATTTTTGAACTTAAGAAAGTTGTCCCAATTCTTTTTTTATCTGTCTAGAACAATGATTTTATTGTCATTTTATACGAAATATTGTTCAATTTCTCCAAGCAAGAAATAAAAAAAATAAGTTTATGCTTGTGGTTAAAAACAAAAGTATAACTTTACGGCATGTAATATTACTTTGTTATTTGACAAACTAGAAAAACAAATTAGAAATGGAAAAAATGAATGTACAACCAGCAAACGGCAAACTAGGAGTGCTGTGTGTAGGTTTGGGTGCGGTAGCAACTACTTTTATGACTGGTGTATTGATGGTCCGCAAAGGATTAGCAAAACCTGTCGGTTCAATGACTCAATACGATAAAATACGTGTCGGACGTGGAGCCAACAAAAAATATCTTCACTACAATGAGATTGTACCTATCGCAGATTTAAATGATATCGTATTCGGTGCATGGGATGTATATCCTGCTAACGCTTACGAATCAGCTATAAATTGCGAAGTCTTGAAAGAAAAAGATATTAATCCGGTAAAAGATGAGCTGGAAAATATCGTTCCTATGAAGGCAGCCTTCGACCATAACTATGCAAAACGTCTGGATGGAAATAATGTAAAAGACTGTGCAACACGCTGGGACATGGTAGAAGAATTGCGTAAAGATATCCGCAACTTCAAAGAAAAAAATGGATGTAGCCGTATTGTTGTTCTTTGGGCTGCTTCTACAGAAATTTATGTACCAGTATGCGAAGAAGTACACGGTACATTGGCAGCACTTGAACAAGCTATGAAAAACGATGACCGTGAACATGTAGCACCTTCTATGTGTTACGCTTATGCAGCTCTAGCAGAAGGTGCACCGTTTATCATGGGAGCTCCGAATACAACTGTTGATATTCCTGCTATGTGGGAAATGGCAGAAAAAACTAAGATGCCTATCGCTGGAAAGGACTTCAAAACTGGACAAACATTAGTAAAATCTGGATTTGCTCCGATCATTGGAACTCGTTGCTTAGGATTATCAGGATGGTTCTCTACTAATATTTTAGGAAACCGTGATGGCTTGGTTCTGGATGAACCTGCCAACTTCCATACAAAAGAAGTTAGTAAACTCTCTACACTTGAATCAATCCTCGTACCGGAAGAACAACCTGATTTATATACAGACTATTATCATAAAGTGAGAATTAATTATTATCCTCCTCGCAATGATAATAAAGAAGGTTGGGATAATATTGACATCTTCGGATGGATGGGATATCCAATGCAGATCAAAATCAACTTCTTGTGCCGTGACTCTATTTTAGCAGCACCATTATGTCTTGATTTGGTTCTGTTAAGTGATTTGGCAGCACGTGCAGGTCGTTATGGTATACAGCGCTTCTTGAGTTTCTTCCTGAAGAGCCCAATGCATGACTATACTGAAAACGAAGTACCAGTTAACCACTTATTCCAACAGTATGTTATGCTGAAAAATGCTATTCGCGAAATGGGTGGATACGAAGCTGACGAAGAAATTGACTAATCCTTTATAAGAAAACTAACAATACTAAAACAAAAGGCTGCCTCAAAAATGAAGCAGCCTTTTGTTTTTAATGTTATCACCAAAGGTAATAAGAGATATAAAGTTTTAATCTCTTGATTTTTATAGGTAGTGTTCCATTCAGTGTGTCTGGAGTGAGTCTTCAGACCTCCTAGTTTTGCAAATATATCAATTTATCTGTTAACTCATCGGCAGGCATGCCTGCCGATGAGCATTTTTATTCGTCCGGGAATAGAGTCCTGTCAAGATCGATTCTTGGGACCTGCCTCAGGTAGGGCTTCTTGTCCATGGCAGTCTTTCCCATAAGCAGGATGACCGATTCCTCGTTGGGCATTGCCCCGCGCATCCTCGTGACCCGCCTAAAGTCCTTCTGCAGCCGCTCTATCCAGTTCGTGGTGTAGATCATGGACTGGATGCGGTGGTCGTAATTCAGGTAAGTGAAATACGCCTTGTAGGAAGCATCCTCACCACGTCTCCTGATACTTCTGTAATACCTGCCCCATTTAGCACAGAACTGCTGCCACTCATCCCAGGCCTGTTCCACGGTATAGTTCCTGTCTCCTGTGCGGAAGACCTGTCTCAGGTCGTCAGCAACATCCCCCTTGTCACCGTTGCGGACATCGCTCAGTATGTTGCGCTTCAAGTGGGTGGTGCATCTTTGGAGGCTGGTGCCGGGAAACACTTCGCTGACAACATCATCAAGTCCCTTGAGACCATCCGCACATATGAGCCCTATTTTCGAGACACCTCTCTCGTAAAGGTCATTGAGCATCTCTCCCCAGCCAAGGGCGCTTTCCGTAGGCTTGTTGTAGATGCCTAGCACCTCTCTGGTCTTGTCCTCCTTGACGGCAAGGATAACATAGAAAGCTTCCGTATCAACGCTGCGCTTGCGGTGGATCTTGATATGGACGCAGTCGATGAACACTACAGGATAATAACTCTCCAAAGAGCGTTCAAGCCACTCGGTGACATCACGGCGCAGATAGTCGAGCATCCTTGATATGCTCGCCTTGCTGTAGTGCTCCCCATAGATGTCGTTGAACACTTCCCCGACCTGCTCCTGTGTCAGGCCTTTGGTGTACAACGTGCCGGCAAGACGTTCACACTCTTCCTCCTGATCGCGCAGTATGGCCAGTATACGGGGATGGAAGTTGCCGTATCGGTCACGAGGTATACGGAA
>OIDT01000618.1_pt1 | contig 22000 bp, 15 predicted proteins | sample 1581601 | NCBI WGS metagenome assembly OIDT01 (sample SAMEA3882515, study PRJEB24775) | human gut metagenome | biome: human-associated habitat; feature: intestine environment; material: feces | place: Netherlands | collected 2009/2010 | reverse complement strand
GCCGCACCTCGCTCGCCGTATCGGCACTTAGAATTATGCGGTATTGCCTTAAGTTGCTACCACACCCCAACGCAGGGTGTTTAATTTAGGAGGAAACTATGAAAACTGCACTGGTGATTATGGCCGCCGGTATCGGCTCCCGCTTCGGCGGCGGCATCAAACAGCTGGCTGCCGTCGGTCCCAACGGCGAGATCATCATGGACTATTCCATTCATGACGCCATCGAGGCCGGTTTTGACAAGATCGTCTTTATCATCCGCCACGACATTGAGGAGGCGTTTAAAGAGGCCATCGGTGACCGCATTGAAAAGATCTGCGCCGGGCTGGGCGTTGAGATCGACTATGCGTTCCAGGCACTCGAGAACGTGCCGGAGGGCTTCTCCGTGCCCGAGGGCCGCTCCAAGCCCTGGGGCACCGGCCAGGCCGTGCTGGCCTGCAAGGGCATTATTAAGGAGCCGTTCGCCGTCATCAACGCCGACGACTACTACGGCAAGGAGGCGTTCGTCCGGCTGCACGACTTTCTGCAGGGCTACACGCCCGACAAGCCGGGCGACCTTGCCATGGCGGGCTTTGTGCTGAAAAACACCCTGAGCGACAACGGCGCGGTCACCCGCGGCATCTGCCAGATGAACGACGCCCACTACCTGACCGGCGTGCTGGAGACCGGCGGCATTGAAAAGACCGCCGACGGCGCAGCCGCAGGCGGCAAAAGCATCGACATCGACAGCCTTGTTTCGATGAACATGTGGGCGCTGACCCCCGAGTTCGTGGAGCTGCTGGAATCCGGCTTTGTGGAGTTCTTCGAGAAGGCCGCCCCCGCCAACCCGCTGAAGGCCGAGTACCTGCTGCCCATCTACATTGATGAACTGCTGCACGCCGACAAGGTCAGCGTCAAGGTGCTGCCCACCCACGACAAGTGGTTCGGTGTCACCTACGCCGAGGACAAGCAGACTGTCATTGACAGCTTTGCCCGGCTCGTCGCCGACGGTGTGTACAAGAAGGATCTGTTCAGCGATCTGAAGAAGTAAAACAGCCAAAAACGCCCCGCTGCGGCAGGTCCTGACGGACAGCACAGCGGGGCTTCGCTTTTGGTTGAAAATTGCAAAAGACTGGCACACAACGCTATGGAAAGCGGAGGCAAAACGCGGTATGGTTACTGTAACAGAAGCAGAATCACACCGCATACACCGTTACAGGAGGGCAATCATGGCAAAGAATGAATTTGACATCACATCCCTGACCCCGGAGCAGCGCGACGCACGCCTGGCACTGGACGTGGAGCGTCTGCTGCGCTTTGGCCGCAAGCACAAGCTCATCAAAGATCTGGACATTCTGGTAGCGCGCAACACCCTGCTGGATCTGCTGGCCCTGGCCGCCCCCAGCGAGGCCAAGCCCCCGAAGGAGGACCCCGAGACCCCCGCTGCCCTGCTGGACGAGATGGTCGAGCTGGCCGCGCAGAAGGAGCTGTTCGACGGCGCGGTCAACCAGTACCGCATCAACTTTGAGACCCGCCTGATGGGCGCCCTGATGCCCCGCGAGAGCGAGGTCTGCAAGAAGTTCCGCAAGCTCTACGTCAAGCAGGGCGCCAAGGCCGCTACCGACTGGTTCTATCAGCTCTGCGTCGACACGAACTACATCCGCACCGCGCAGATCGCCAAGAACATCCAGTGGAACACCGCCACCCCCTACGGCGAGCTGGAGATCACCATCAACCTGACGAAGCCCGAGAAGGACCCCAAGACGATTGCCCTCGAGCGACTGCAGCCCAAATCCGGCTACCCCGCCTGCATGCTCTGCAAGGAGAACATCGGCTACGCGGGCCGCATCAACTTCCCGGCGCGCCAGACCCACCGCATTGTGCCCATCACGCTGGCGGGTGAGCAGTTCTATCTGCAGTACAGCCCCTACGCCTACTTCCATGAGCACTGCATCATGCTGCACGAGCAGCACAAGCCGATGGAGATGAACAAGCAGACGCTGGCGGAAATTTTCGACTTCGTCGGACAGTTCCCCCACTACACCTGCGGCTCCAACGCCGACCTGCCCATCGTCGGCGGCAGCATCCTGAGCCACAGCCACTTTCAGGGCGGGCGGTATGTTTTCCCGATGCAGAAGGCTGACATCGCCGTGCCGATGACCGACATCCGCTACCCCGGCGTCAAGGCGGGCATCCTGAACTGGCCTGTCTCCGCCGTGCGTCTGGTGGGCCGCAGCAGCCAGCAGATGCAGAATGTTGCCAACAACATCCTGTCCGCCTGGCGCAGCTACACCGACGAGAGCGTCGGCATCCTGGCCGAGACCGACGGCACGCCCCACAACACCGTGACGCCGATCCTGCACTACGACGAGACAGAGGGCTACATCCTTGACCTGGCCCTGCGCAACAACCGCACGAGCGAGGAGTACCCCGACGGCATCTTCCACCCGCACAGGGAATACCACAACATTAAAAAGGAAAACATCGGCCTGATCGAGGTCATGGGTCTGGCTATCCTGCCCGCCCGCCTGAAGGATCAGGGCGCGCAGATCGCGGAAATTCTGGCCGGGCAGCGCCCGAACACCAGCCGCGAGACAGGCGACACGCTGGCCGTCCATGCCGACTGGATCGACGAGCTGATTGCAAAGTACGGCACCCACATGAAGCCGCAGGACGCCAACAAGGCCGTTAAGGCCGAGATCGGCACCGTGTTCAGCCATGTTTTGGAGAATGCCGGTGTCTTTAAGCAGGACGCTCAGGGTCAGGCCGCCTTTGTCAGGTTCATGCAGAGCGTGGGCTTTAAGAAGGCGTAAAATCGCATAAGAAGCAGGGACACCGACCCGCAAGGGCCGGTGTCCCTGTTTTTGTTGTTGTCTTGTAGGGGCCGGGCATGCCCGGCCCGCAGCCTTCTGGCAGGCAGCTGTTTGCCGTACACCTCCGCGGGGCGTCGAGGACGCCGCCCCCTACAGAACCTCCCGGCAGGTTTGTAGGGGCCGCATATATGCGGCCCGCAGCCTTCTGGCAGACAGCCGTTTGCCGTACACATCCCGCGGAGCGGTCAAGACCGCTCCCTACAAAGCACCCGTTATCGTCATCCTGTAGGGAGGGGTCTTGACCCCTCCGTGCGGCTTTCCCGCAAGCGCCTGTTTGCCTTACGCGCGCGGGCCGGGCATGCCCGGCCCCTACCGCGCTGCGTTCTCCTGATACCCGCACTCCCACAGTACGCCCCAATCCAGCTCCTCATCTATCCCGGCTTCATACCGTGCCAGATTTACATCAATGACCCGCTGCTTCACATTCACGCAGCAGAGCAGTGTAAAGCTGACTGCTGCCGCAAAAATGGCGAGCTTCGCCGCCGGGATCGGCTTGAACACCCGCACCAGCGCCAGCACCGCACAGACGGCCAGCACAAACAGGCACCATGCCGCCGTGAACCGCCGAGGCGTCAGGGCGCAGAGCGTCACATAGACAGCCAGCTTGCCCGCTGCCAGCGCAGCAAAAGCCACGCCGAACCCGCAGAACACGGCGGCCAACGCTTTGGGCAGCGGCGCACGGCCAAAGAACTGTATGCCCGCCAGCACCGCAAAATTGAGCAGCAGGATTTTCAGCAGCTCCCAGAAGCCGTTCACCGCAAAAGCGGCGGTGTCCGGTGCGTCCAGCCCCAGCGGCGCAGCGGCGAGCCACTCCCCTGCCTGCACGGCAAAGAACAACGCATAGACGCCGCACAGCGCCATTACAGCCGCCACCGCCGTGGTGCGCGGCACAATGCGGCAGTTTTCCAGCACAGCGGCACACTGCTGCGCCGTGGTGGGCGGGGCTTTGCGGCGCAGGGAGCCACCCACCAGCCCGTACAGCCACGCACCCACCGGGAGTGAGTGCAGGATATACATCAGCTGGTCAATGAATCTCACATTGTTCAGCAGCCTGCCCCACCAGTCGGACACCTGCTGCCCCAGTGCGGCAAAGTTGGCATCGGCTGCTGCCAGCAGCCCCCATGCCACACCGCACAGCGCCAGCGTCACCGCTGCGGTAACGATGAGGCGCAGAACTTTTCGTATCCCCGTGCGGTCCTGCAGATGGGTGCGCAGCGCAGCAAAGACCGTGCGCGCCCGCAGGAAGAAATTCCCGAACGGCAGGAGGACAAATCCGGCCAGCGCGTCCAGCGGGGCCAGGCTGCCGCTCTGCCCCTGTGCCAGCATCCCGCACCGTGCCAGCACATACCAGACGGCGAACAGATGCCATGCCGGCCACTGCCAGTCTCCCAGCGGCCCCGGCTGGTAGCCGTACAGCGGGTACGCCACGGCCAGCGCCATCCAGCATACGGCCCAGAGCGGCGTCTCCTTAGCGGCGGTGCGGTGCGCGGCACGGGCGGCACAGTCCACATACACAATGAACAGCGCCGCAAAAACCGGCATCCCCCAATCCGGATATGACTGCGGAAACATCACCCCGCGCAGATAAAAATACGCCAGCGGGTACATTAAAACAGCATACAGCATACCATCACCTCAACGTAAGGGCCGGACAAGTCCGGCCCGGCAGTATAAAACAAACGTTTGCCTGCGGGAAGGCCGCGGGCCGGGCATGCCCGGCCCCTACCGATCCTCGTCCGGCACAAACTCCAGAATATCCCCCGGCTGGCAGTCCAGCGCCCGGCAGAGAGCCTCCAGCGTCGAAAACCGCACAGCCTTGGCCTTGTTATTTTTCAGGATGGACAGATTTGCCGGCGTGATGCCGATCTCCTCGGCCAACTCGCCCGCGCCTTTGTGGCGGCGCGCCATCATCACATCCAGATTGACCACAATGGGCATCGTGCCGCCTCCTTAAATCGTGTAGTCAAGCTCGTCCTTCATGTGGACGGCCTGGGCAAAGGCGTTTTTCAGCACCCGGACAATGAGCGCCATGAACGCCGCGGCCACGCCCAGAAACGCAAACGGCAGATAGATGTACGCCGCGGCCAGGCAGACCGCTGCCGCCCCCGCACAGCACCAGCTGATGCGCCGCAGGGCCGTCACGTTGGCGGGTACAAAGACCGCGCCCGCCTCGATGCGGCGCAGGAATTTGTACAAACTGACCAGCATGACGAACGCCAGCACCGCGCAGACGTACCCCATGCCCAGCAGCACCGGGCCGCTGGCGGGCGGCAGGGCGTGGGCGGATACCATCCAACGGGTCAGCCACGGGCCGCTTACCGTCATGATGCCGCAGCCCGCTATTGTCCCCGCCACAACGACGCGGGTCAGAATGATGCTTTTCTGGTCGCTCCAGGTAAATTTCATTTGTATTCCTCCTGATTGCGTGCCCGAACGGTTTCGGATCGCCGCAAGGCTCTCTCCCATGGTTCGTGATGCTTGCAGTATACCACGCTGCATATCGTTTTGCAAGTAGTTTTTATCGTTTTTCGATAATTTTGTAAAGTCTGATGGAAACATTTGCACCGCGCCGCAAAATGGTGTATCATAGCAGTATATATCATCAAGTTTAAGAGGTGTACCGCATGAAATTACCTGTCCTGCTGGCCGCCGCGGCGCTGGCCGTCTGCCTGACCGGGTGCAGCCATGCCCAGACGGACGCCACACCGTCCGCCACTTCCGAGACTGCCGGAGCCGCCGCCACAGCGACGCCCGCAGCCACGCCTGCCACGTCGGCAGAGCCTGTCTGTGCCAAGGTCGGCACCATCCTGCCCGAGACCGCCGACGCAGGCCGCAGTTATGTTGATGAGACGCTTTTCATCGGTGATTCAAACACGGCACGCTACCTGCTGTACGCCAACGAGACCGGCACGGCATTCACAAGCTTGAACAACAACATCGGTGTTGTCAGCATGGGCGTGGGGTCGATCACCTCCCTGAAATGCGAAAAGTTCAAGGGCTCATCCGCGATGTACACCGTACCGGACGCTGTGGCCATGCTCAAGCCCAAGCGCATCATCATCTGCTACGGCACCAACAACCTGTCCGGCTCGTCGACGGACGCGACGAACTACATAAAGACCTATCTGCAAGGGTTGCAGGCCATCCAGACCGCGTGGCCCTACTGTGACATCATCGTCAGCGCCATTCCCCCGCTGGACCGGCAGCGCGAGAACACGAACCTGACGATGACCCAGGTCGATGCCTACAACGCCGCGCTCGTGCAGATGTGCGAGGAAAACGGCTTTAAGTTTTTGAACAGCGCCGAGGTCCTGCGCGACGATGCCACAGGCTGGGCCAAAAAGGACTACACGCTGTCCGACGGCGTGCACCTCTCGAAGGAGGCCGTTACCGCGTATTTTACCTACGTGCGCACCCATGCTTATGCCGCCGAGGACCGCCGCCCGCAGCCGCTGGGCACGATCCCGACACCGGACGGTGTGCCCGCGAACCTTATCAACAAGGATCCCATCGCCGTGCGCGGCGCGAAGGTCCCGCTGGAATTTGTTGCTGCAAACGGCGGCAAGCTGTCCGGCACAACGAGCCAGCTCGTCAAAAAGGGCGGCACGGCGGCAGCTGTGACTGCAGTGCCTGACGAGGGCTTTGTCTTTGCGGGCTGGACGGCCAGCTCCGGCGGCAGCTACAGCAGCGCGACGATCAGCTTCACGATGCCCCAGAACGCCGATGCGGGCGGCGTCGTGCTGACAGCCAATTTCAAGGCTGACGCCCATGAACACAACTATGCGGAGATCGAGGATACGCGGGTGAACCCGACCTGCACCAACAACGGCTCGGCCAAGTACAAGTGCACGATCTGCGGCGAAGTCATCGAGAAGGAGCTGCCCGCACTCGGCCACGACTGGGACGGCGGGGTGCGCAGCGGTGACTATATCACCTACTATTGCCGCCGCGAGGGATGCAGCGAGACAAAAACTGAGGAATCGCAGCACACCCACACCTACGATGAAGGCATCGTCACCCAAGCAGCCACCTGCGGCGCGCCCGGTGTGCTGACCCGCACCTGCGCGATCTGTGGCCAGCAGATTCAGGAAGAGATTGCCGCCACAGGGCAGCACCAATACGGCGAGGCCGTCCGCGACGGTGACTATCTGGTTATGAACTGTATCATCTGCGGTCATTCGGAATCCACCTACAGTCCCTTGCCACCTGAGAATCCCGCCCCGGTTGACCCACCACCTGTAGAGTCGCCACAGCCGGAAACGCCTGTTGTACCTTCCCCCGAACAACCCGAAGCATCGTCCGTACCCACACAGGAACCTACCCCCACGGAGGATACATCGGGAATCGCATCGTCCTCATCGGAAACAACAACAGAATAACCGCCTTGTAGGGGCGACCATTGGTCGCCCGCGGGACATAGCGGCAGCCGCAAAGTTTCCGGGCGCATATAGAATGCGCCCCTACGTTGAAATCGACATTCCCCGTAGGGGCGGATTCTATATCCGCCCGCAGGCAGGCGTTTTCCGTAAGGCTGCGGGCCGGGCATGCCCGGCCCCTACCGCGATATTTCCCATGCAAAAATCATCAAACGAAAGAGGTTCCCATGTCCGAAGCTGCCACCAACCCGCGCCCCAAAAACAGCACCCTGATCCGCCGTTTTCTGCCGTATATGGCCAAGTACCGCGGCGTACTGGCCTTTGATTTGTTCTGCGCCGCGCTGACGACGCTCTGCGACATCGCCCTGCCCTCTATCATGCGCACACTGACGAACACCGTCTCCGCCGCCGCGCTGACCGTGGACACCGTGCTGCGGCTGGCTGCGCTCTACTTTGTGCTGCGCATCATCGACGGCGCGGCAAGCTACTTTATGTCCGGCATCGGGCACATCATGGGCGTACACATCGAGACCGACATGCGCCGCGACGCCTTTGACCACCTGCTGCGGCTCGACCACACCTACTACAACAACACGAAGGTCGGCCAGATCATGGGCCGCATCACCAACGACCTGTTCGATGTGACCGAGTTTGCCCACCACTGCCCGGAGGAGTTCTTCATTGCAGGAATAAAGATCGCAGCATCGTTTGTTATCCTCTGCCAAGCCAGCGTTCCGCTGACGCTCGTCGTCTTTGCCTGCGTGCCGCTGATGGGCGTGGTTTCGGTCAAGCTCAACCGCAAGCTGCGGGAGCGGTTCCGCCAGCAGCGCTTTCAAATTGGTGAGCTGAACGCCACGATTGAGGACAGCCTGCTGGGGCAGCGCGTCGTCAAGGCGTTTGCCGCCGAGGACATGGAGCGCGAGAAGTTCGCGCAGGGCAACCGGGATTTTGAACAGATCAAGACCTTAAGCTACCACGCCATGGCGGCGTTCAACACGTCCACGCGCCTTTTTGACGGTCTGATGTACTTTGTTGTCATTCTGGCGGGCGGATTGTCCCTTGTGTACGGGGCCATCAGCGCGGGCGACCTTGTCGCGTATGTGCTGTATGTCTCGACGCTGATCGCGACCATCCGCCGTATCGTCGAATTTGCCGAGCAGTTCCAGCGCGGCATGACCGGCATCGAGCGCTTTGCCGAGATCATGGATACGCCCGTCACCATCGCCGATGCCCCCGACGCGAAGCCGCTGGTCGTGAAGGACGGCGGCATCGACTTTGACGACGTCAGCTTCGAGTACCCCGACGACCACAACAAGGTCCTGCGCCACGTTGATCTGCATATCCGCCCGGGCGAGAATGTCGCGCTCGTCGGGCCTTCCGGCGGCGGCAAGACGACGCTGTGCAGCCTGATCCCCCGTTTCTATGATGTGACGGGCGGCAAGATCCTGATTGACGGCCAGGACGTGCGCGGCGTGACGCTGCACAGCCTGCGCGGGGCCATCGGCGTCGTGCAGCAGGACGTTTACCTGTTCAGCGGCACGGTGGCGGAGAACATCGCCTATGGCCGCCCCGGCGCGACCCGCGCCGAAATTGAGGAGGCTGCCCGCCTGGCCGGAGCCGATGCCTTTGTCCGCGCTTTGAAGGACGGCTACGACACCTACGTCGGTGAGCGCGGCGTCAAGCTGTCCGGCGGGCAGAAGCAGCGTTTGGCGATTGCCCGCGTCTTTTTGAAGAACCCGCGCATCCTGCTGCTGGACGAGGCCACAAGTGCCCTGGACAACGAGAGCGAGATTTTGGTGGGCCAGAGCCTTGACAAGCTGGCAAAGGGCCGCACGACCCTGACGATTGCCCACCGCCTGACGACGATCAAAAATGCGGACCGCATTCTGGTGCTGGGCCGCGACGGCATCGAGGAGGAGGGCAGCCACAATGAGCTGCTGGCGAAGCAGGGCGTATATTACCGGCTGTGGAACGGACTGGTGAGCGGGGAAACGCTGTAACCCGCGCCAAAGGTTTCTCCCCCGGGGGAGAAGCTGTCCGCAAAGCGGACTGATGAGGGAGAGTCTACCGTACCTTCCCGTTCACGGGATACCCCCGCAAGCCTCCCCCTCATCCGACCTCGGACGGAGCCTCGGCCACCTTCCCCCTAGGGGGAAGGCTTTTTTATTTGTTCCATCATCCTCCTCATATTCAGCCCGCAGGTCATCAGATTCGACACGGCCATGACTCCCAGGAACCCCATCATGCCGTACTGCGGCACGACAAGCCAAATCGCCGCAATGCGGAACACCGAGTCAAACAGCGAATATCGGAATGTTGCAAGCTGCTCCCCCAGACCCTTTAACACGCCGTCCACCATACTCTCCAGATACATGAACGGCGCGACGAAGCCCAAAAGCTGCACATACCGCCCAACCTTGGCATCCCGGTAGATGAACCCGGCCAGCGGCGCGCCGAGCAGCACAAACCCGACCCCCGCCGCCAGCGAGAACGCGCCGGTCATGCGCAGCATCGTAAAAATCAGGCGGCGCATGGCGGCGGTGTCGCCCTTTGTGTGGGCGCGGGTGATCTCGGGCATCAGCAGGCCGGACAGCGCCCCCAGCACCGAAAACGGGAAAAACAGCAGCGGGAGCGCCATACCCTTTAAGCTGCCGTACTGGGCCACGGCCTCGGCGCGGCTGCCCGTGTAAATCGCCAGTGTGTAGGGGATCAGGCTGCTTTCCGCCGCCTGCAGGGCGCTGGCCAGCAGGCGGCTGCCCTCGACGGGCCACAGGATGTCGTACAGCTCCTTGTGGGTGTAGGGGTGCAGCGGCGCATCGGGCCGGGGTGCAAATTCCGGCGTGCGTGCGGCAAAAGCCAGCATAATGCCGCAGGAGACGCTCTCGCTGACCGTGTTGCCCAGCAGCACGGCGGCGCAGCCGTAGCCCGCGCCCCACTGCGCCAGCACCCGCAGCCCCGCCGCGGCGACGGCCATCCGCACCAGCTGTTCGATGAGCTGCGCTGTGATGTTCGGCTGCACCCGCCGCGCGGCCAAAAAGCACCCCCGTACCGCGCCCGACACGGCCATAAACGGCAGACTGGGGGCCAAAATCAGCAGCGCGGTCTCGGCGCGGACGTCGTGCAGCAGATACCGCGCGCACGGCCCGGCCAATACGCTTTGGGCCAGCATGGCCGCCGTGCCGAAGCCCAGCGCCGTGATGCACAGCCCGCGCAGGGTCTCGGCCATGCCGCTGCCGCGGGCCAGGCTTTGCGCCGCCAGCCGCGCCGACGCCACATTGACGCCCGCCGTGGCGAACGAGACAAACACCATGTACAGCGCCAGAATCAGCTGGTAAAGACCCATGCCCTCGCTGCCCAGATACGCCGCCAGCACGATTCGGAACCCCATGCCCAGCGCCCGCAGCACCAGCCCCGACCCGGTGAGCAGCGCCGCATTGTGTAGGTACGTTCTGCGTTTGCTCATACGCCGCCCCCTTCCCCTGCTGATGGGTATGCGGGCGGGCGGCGCGGTATGACTTGCGGGAGAGGGATGCACACGGTAAAATAGAGACACCGCTGGGGCGCTTTTAAATTGACCGGTGTCTTGCATTCCGGCGCGATTTTTGGTAAACTGAAGAAAGAGCAATTTTTAAAGGAGCAAATATACCATGAGCGAAGCCTGTACCCACGATTGCAGCAGCTGCAAGTCCAACTGCGATCACCGCGCGCCGCAGCATGAGCCGCCGCACGCAAGAAGCCGTATCCAAAAAGTCATCGGCGTCGTTTCCGGCAAGGGCGGCGTCGGCAAAAGCATGACCAGCGCCATGCTGGCTGTCTCGATGCGCCGCCTTGGCTTTAAGGCCGGCGTGCTGGACGCCGACATCACCGGCCCGTCCATCCCCCGCCTGTTCGGCGTGAAGGGCCCGGCCACCGGTGACGGCGAGAGCATCAACCCGGTTTCCAGCCGTACCGGCGTGGAAATCATGAGCATCAACCTGCTGCTCGACGACCCCGAGGCCCCCGTTGTCTGGCGCGGCCCCGTCATTGCGGGCGCGGTCAAGCAGTTCTGGCAGGAGGTCGTGTGGGACGTTGATTTCCTGTTCGTTGACATGCCTCCGGGCACCGGCGACGTGCCGCTGACCGTGTTCCAGACGTTGCCGGTGGACGGCATCGTCATCGTGTCCAGCCCGCAGGAGCTGGTCGGCATGATCGTCGGCAAGGCCGTCCAGATGGCTCAGATGATGCATGTGCCCATCCTCGGCCTGGTCGAGAACATGAGCTACGCCGTCTGCCCCGACTGCGGCAAGCACATCAACGTCTTTGGCGACAGCCATGTGGACGAGATCGCCGACAAATACAAGCTGCCGGTGCTGGCGAAGATGCCCATCGACCCCGAGCTGGCCAAGGAGGCCGATGCGGGCATGATCGAGATGTTCGCGGGCGACTATCTGGACAATGCGGCCCAGACCGTGGCAAAGCTGCTGAAAAAGTAAAGCGCTGCATCGACATTTTAAGTTTTGAGGAGGTTACTTATGAAAAAGTTCTTTGAGGAATTCAAAGCCTTTGCCCTGAAGGGCAACATGATGGACATGGCCATCGGTGTTATCATCGGCGGTGCGTTCTCCACGCTGGTCACCTCCCTGACCGACAACCTCATCAGCCCGATTTTGGGTATTCTGGGCAAGGTCAACTTTGACGCCATGATGTGGGATGTCTTTGGCGACGGCAAGCTGGTCTTTAAGTACGGCGCGTTCATCACAGCCGTCATCAACTTCCTGATCATGGCGTTCGTGCTGTTCTGCATCGTCAAAGCCATGAACAAGCTGATGGAGATGGGCAAGCATGAGGAGCCCGCGGCGGAGGAGCCTGCTGCCCCCGCCGCCCCCACGCAGGAGGAGCTGCTGGCCGAGATTCTGGTCGAGCTGAAAAAGCAGAACGGCGAGAAAACGGCGTAACGTTTTTTAGTATGCAAAATGACCGCGCAGGGCGAAAAGCCTTGCGCGGTTTTTGTTTGAGCGGCAGCGGCATACGGCGCGGGAGGGATGAATCCCTCCCCTGCGGGTCAACCGTGAACGGGCGGTTCCGGGAGGCCGCGGGCCGGGCATGCCCGGCCCCTACAGCGCGGCGCACCTTGTAGGGGGCGGCGCCCCCGACGCCCCGCATGGCGGCACACGCTTTCCGGGGATTGTAGGGCGGCCTGCCCACAGGCCGCCGCGGAGGTGTCAAGACCCCTCCCTGCGATGCAAACCTGAAAAGGGGGATGCCGTTAGGCAGCGGGCGGCATATATGCCGCTCCTACAAAGCGGCAGAAAGTCCACGCGGCTTAATTTTATTAAGTTTACGCTTGCTAAACCAAATTTCTAAACGTTTTTCGCTTAATTTCCGTAAAATCTTCTGCTTTAGGATTGTAAAGCGGCAGCATCTATGGTATGATGCAGACAAGAACAAAGACGTTCCCACAAGGGGCCTGTGTGCCCTGTTGGGAGCGTCTTTTTTGTTTATCCCGCCCGCGCGGCAAATGTGCGACGCAGCGCGGTTTAACGGGATTGGGAAAGGAGCAAACGAGGTATGGAAAACTTTACCGAGCGCAAGACCCCCGCCGGGCTGTACAGCCCCCGGTTTGAGCATGACAACTGCGGCATCGGCGCTGTGGTGGACATCAAAGGGCGCAAGAGCCACAAAACCATTGACGACGCGCTGCAGATCGTGGAGCATCTGGAGCACCGCGCGGGCAAGGACGCCGAGGGCAAGACCGGCGACGGCGTCGGCATTCTGACGCAGATCAGCGACAAATTCTTCCAGAAGGCCGCTGCCGAGCAGGGGCTGACCTTGGGCGCAGAGCGGGAATATGGCATTGGCATGTTCTTTTTCCCGCAGGATGAGCTCAAGCGCAACCAGGCCAAAAAGCTGTTTGAGATCGTCTGCAAAAAGGAGGGTCTGCCCTTCTTAGGCTGGCGCGAGGTTCCCACCTGCCCCGAGGTGCTCGGCCACAAGGCCATTGCCTGCATGCCCAGCATCTGGCAGGGCTTTGTGGGCAAGCCGCAGCGCGTCAAGGCCGGCATTGCCTTTGACCGCCGCCTCTATGTGGCGCGCCGCGTGTTTGAGCAGTCCAGCCCCGACACCTACGTTTGCAGCCTGTCCAGCCGCACCATTGTCTATAAAGGTATGTTCCTCGTCAAGGAGCTGCGCCTGTTCTATCCCGATCTGCAGGACGCCGACTATGAATCCGCCATCGGCATGGTGCACAGCCGCTTCTCGACGAACACATCCCCGAGCTGGAACCGCGCCCACCCCAACCGCTTCATCCTGCACAACGGCGAGATCAACACGATCCGCGGCAACGTGGATACGATGCTTGCCCGCGAGGAAACCATCGGTTCCAACTATTTAAAGGACGATATGACGAAGGTTCTGCCCATCGTCAACCAGGGCGGCTCCGACTCTGCCCAGCTGGATAACACGCTGGAATTCATGGTCATGAACGGCATGGATCTGCCGCTGGCCGTCATGGTCACGATCCCCGAGCCGTGGGACAACAACAAGTCGATGGACCCGAAGAAGCGCGACTTCTACCAGTACTATGCCACGATGCTGGAACCGTGGGACGGCCCCGCCAGCATCCTGTTCAGCGACGGCGACGTGATGGGCGCAGTGCTGGACCGCAACGGTCTGCGCCCGAGCCGCTACTACATCACGAAGGATGGCCGCCTGATCCTTTCTAGCGAGGTCGGCGTGCTCGATATTCCCGCCGACGAGGTCGTGCGCAAGGACCGTCTGCGCCCCGGCAAGATGCTGCTGGTGGATACCGTCAGGGGCGAGCTGGTGGACGACGAAAAGCTGAAAGCCGACTACGCCAGCTGCCAGCCCTACGGCGAGTGGCTGGACCGCAACCTCGTCCCGCTGTCCAGCCTGAAGGTGCCCAACAAGAAGGTGCCCAGCTACACGAAGGATCAGCTTGTCCAGCTGCAGAAGGCGTTCGGCTACCGGTATGAGGACGTCTCCACGATCATTCTGCCGATGGCCAAGAACGGCAGCGAGCCCGCCGGGGCCATGGGCAGCGATACTCCGCTGGCCGTTTTGAGCCACACCCGCCCGAATCTGAGCGAGTATTTCAAGCAGATGTTTGCGCAGGTCACGAACCCGCCCATCGACGCGCTGCGCGAGAAGATCGTCACCTCGACCACCGTCTACGTCGGTGCGCAGGGCAATCTTCTGGAGGAGGACGCCGACAACTGCAAGGTCCTGAGAATCGAGAACCCGATCCTGACCGAGACCGACCTGCTCAAGATCAAGGCCATGGACGTGCCCGGCTTCAAGGTCGTGACGCTGTCCATCTGCTACTACAAGAACACCGACCTGGAAAAGGCCATTGAGCGCCTGTTTGTCGATGTGGACCGCGCCTACCGCGACGGCGCGAACATCCTGATTTTGTCGGACCGTGACATTGACGAGTACCACGTCGCCATTCCCAGCCTGCTGGCTGTGGGCGCGGTCAGCAAGTATCTGGTCCGCACCCGCAAGCGCACCGCCATGGCGCTGATTCTGGAAAGCGGCGAGCCGCGCCTGGTACACGACTTCGCCACGCTGCTGGGCTACGGCGCAGCTGCCATCAACCCGTATCTGGCGCAGGAGACTATCGGTGAGCTGATTTCCGACGGCCTTCTTGACAAGGACTACTACGCCGCTGTCAGCGACTACAACAAGGCCGTGCTGGCGGGCATTGTCAAAATCGCGTCCAAGATGGGCATTTCCACGATCCAGTCCTACGCGGGCAGCCAGATCTTTGAGGCGCTGGGCATCTCGAAAGAGGTCATCGACAAATACTTTACGAACACCGTCTCCCGCGTGGGCGGCATCACGATCCAGGACATCCAGAATGATCTGGAAGCCCGCCATCAGGAAGCATTCGACCCGCTGGGTCTGGACATCAACCGCGAGCTGCCGAGCCTGGGTGCGCACAAATTCCGCGGCGGCCCCGCTGCCGAGCAGCACCTCTACAACCCGCAGACCATCCACCTTTTGCAGCAGGCCTGCTGGACCGGCAATTACGATACCTTCAAGCAGTACACCGCCGCCGCTGCCAATGAGAACGGCGACGCGATGCACCTGCGCAGCCTGCTGGACTTCAATTATCCCGAGCAGGGCGTGCCCCTCGACGAGGTCGAGAGCGTTGGCTCCATCGTCAAGCGCTTCAAGACCGCGGCCATGAGCTACGGCGCACTGTCCGAGGAGGCCCACGAGTGCATGGCTATCGCCATGAACCGTCTGGGCGGCAAGTCCAACACCGGCGAGGGCGGCGAGGCCGAGGACCGCTACGGCACCGAGCGCAACTCCGCCATCAAGCAGGTGGCATCCGCCCGCTTCGGCGTGACAAGCAAGTATCTCGTCTCCGCCAGTGAGATCCAGATCAAGATGGCGCAGGGCGCGAAGCCCGGCGAGGGCGGCCAGCTGCCCGGCGGCAAGGTCTACCCGTGGGTCGCCAAGACCCGCAACTCGACCACCGGTGTCGGCCTGATCTCTCCCCCGCCCCACCACGATATTTACTCGATCGAGGACCTGGCGCAGCTGATCTACGATTTGAAGTGCTCCAACCGCAAGGCAGCCATCAACGTCAAGCTCGTCAGCGAGGCCGGTGTCGGCACGATTGCCGCGGGCGTTGCCAAGGCCGGTGCGGAGGTCATCCTGATTTCCGGCTTTGACGGCGGCACGGGCGCAGCCCCCCGCAACTCCATCCACAACGCAGGTCTGCCGTGGGAGCTGGGCATTGCCGAGGCACACCAGTGCCTGATCATGAACGGTCTGCGCAGCCGCGTCCGCATCGAGGCGGACAGCAAGCTGATGAGTGGCCGCGACGTTGCCATTGCCGCCCTGCTGGGTGCCGAGGAATTCGGCTTCGGCACCGGCCCGCTGGTGGCCATGGGCTGCGTCATGATGCGCGTCTGCAACCTTGACACCTGCCCCATGGGCATCTGCACCCAGAACCCCGAGCTGCGCAAGCGGTTCAAGGGCAAGCCCGAGTACATCATGAACTTTATGCGCTTCATGGCCGAGGACCTGCGCGAGTACATGGCAAAGCTCGGCGTGCGCACCGTCGATGAGCTGGTGGGCCGCACCGACCTGCTCAAGGTCAAAGCCGCGCCCGCAGGCTCCCGCGCCGGTGAGATGGACCTGACCGCGCTTTTGCAGAACCCGCTGGTCGAGAACTCCAACGTACACTTCAACGCGAAGGATGTTTACAACTTCCAGCTGGAAAAGACCCCCGACATGCGCATCCTGATGAAGAAGTTCAAAAAGAGCTTCGACTCCGCCGAGCCGAAGCCCAGCACCGTCACGCTGGACGTCGGCAACACGGACCGCGCGTTCGGCACGATCATTGGCAGCGAGATCACCGCCAGGTTCGGCAACACGCTGCCCGACGACACGTTCCATGTCGTCTGCCACGGCTACGGCGGCCAGAGCTTCGGCGCGTTCATCCCCAAGGGCCTGACGCTCGAGCTGGTCGGCGACGCAAATGACTACATCGGCAAGGGTCTGTCCGGCGGCAAGCTCGTCGTCTACCCGCCGAAGGACGCCGCCTTTGACCGCAGCGAGAACATCGTCATCGGCAACGTGGCACTGTACGGTGCTACGGGCGGCACGGCGTTCATCAACGGCGTGGCCGGTGAGCGCTTCTGCGTGCGCAACTCCGGCGCAACTGCCGTTGTGGAGGGCGTGGGCGACCATGGCTGCGAGTACATGACCGGCGGCACGGTGGTCGTGCTTGGCAAGACCGGCAAGAACTTTGCAGCCGGCATGAGCGGCGGCATCGCCTACGTGCTGGACGAGGACTGGGACTTCTACCAGCGCGTCAACAAGGACATGGTCAGTCTGGAGCCTGTGGAGCACAAGTACGATGTATCGCTGTTGAAAGACCTGATCCGTGAGCATGTGGAGCTGACCGGGTCGCCGCGCGGCAAGGAAATCCTTGACAACTTCGGCGAGTATCTGCCCAAGTTCAAGAAGGTCCTGCCCCACGACTACGACAAGATGCTGCGCCTGATCGCCCAGATGGAGGAAAAGGGCGAGGACAGCGAGCAGGCCCAGATCGAGGCGTTCTACGCCATGAAAAGCGCAAAGTAAGGGAGGCAGAGTACCATGGGCAAACCGACAGGATTTATGGAAATAACGCGGCAGACCAGTTTAGAGCTGCCGCCCGAGGAGCGCATCCGGAATTTTAACGAGTTTCACGTCCCGCTGCACACCGACGAGCAGCAGGCCCAGGGCGCACGCTGCATGGACTGCGGCGTCCCCTTCTGCCAGAGCGGCGTTCAGCTGGGCGGCATGTTCAGCGGCTGCCCGCTGAACAACCTGATCCCAGAGTGGAACGACCTGGTCTATCAGGGCAAGTGGGATCTGGCCGTGCACCGGCTGATCGCCACGAACCGATACCCGGAGTTCACGAGCCGGGTCTGCCCCGCCCTGTGCGAGGCGGCCTGCACCTGCGGCAACGTCACGGGTGACCCGGTCACGGTCAAGGAGAACGAGCGTGCCATCGTAGAATACGGTTACGAGAGCGGTGCCATTCATGCCGTGCCGCCCCCGGCCCGCACGGGCAAGACCGTGGCGGTCATCGGCGCAGGTCCCGCGGGCCTGTCCGTGGCCGACCTGCTCAACAAGCGCGGCCATCGCGTGACCATCTATGAGCGCGAGGACCGCGCGGGCGGCCTGCTGATGTACGGCATCCCCAACATGAAGCTGGAAAAGTGGGTCATTGACCGCCGCGTGAAAATTTTGCAGGACGAGGGCATTGAGTTTGTTTTTAACGCCGACGTCGGCAATACGGTCAGCGCCGAGGAGCTGAAGGCCCGCTATGACGCCGTGGTGCTGTGCTGCGGCGCAAAGCAGGCCCGCGACATCCAGGCCCCGGGCCGCGACGCGCAGGGTATCTTCTTTGCGGTGGATTACCTGACCAGCGTGACCCGCAGTCTGCTGGATTCCAACTTTGCGGACGGCAAGGCGCTTTCCGCCGCGGGCAAGCGCGTGCTGGTCATCGGCGGCGGCGACACCGGCAACGACTGCGTCGGCACGGCCATCCGCCAGGGCTGCGAGAGCGTCATGCAGCTGGAAATGATGCCCTGCCCGCCCGCGGCCCGCGCCCCCGGCAACGATTGGCCCGAGTGGCCCCGCGTGCTGAAAACCGACTACGGCCAGCAGGAGGCCATCGCCAAATTCGGCTTTGACCCCCGCGTCTACCAGACGACGGTCAAGGAGTTCTACAAGAACGAGGCCGGGCAGGTCTGCGGCGCGCTGATCTCCAAGCTGAAAAGCGAGGTCGCGGACGGACGCCGCCAGATGGTGCCCACCGGCGAGGAGTTCACCGTGGACTGCGACCTGGTGCTGATCGCGGCAGGCTTTACGGGCTGCGAGCCCTATGTGGCCGATGCGTTCGGCGTCGAGCGCACGAAGCGCGGCACCGTGGCCGATGTGAAGTACGCCACTGCCGACCCGAAGGTGTTCGCCTGCGGCGATATGCGCCGCGGCCAGAGCCTTGTCGTCTGGGCGCTGCGCGAGGGCCGCGACACCGCCGCCGTCGTGGATGAAAAGCTGATGGGATATACGAACCTGTGACCTACTTTCTTTGAAAAGAAAGTAGGCAAAGAAACTTTAAAACCTTAACCCATACATGGGCCGCCCCGTAGGGTTTACAGGGGCTGCCCCTTTAACCCATACATTGTAGGGCGGGGCACCCTCACCCCGCTGCGGCTGCCTGAGGACAGGCCGCCCTACATACTGCCCTGCGGGGCGTCGAGGACGCCGCCCCCTTACAACATACAGCATAACACAAAAAGGCACCTGCCCACACGGACAGGTGCCTTTTTATATCGTATTATCGCTCACATTTCCAGAAGTGGCAGCTGTACGGCTCCAGCGTGCTGCCGCCGCCGAAGTCGTGGTCGGCGCCTGTGATGAGGTCCACCGCGCGGCCGCAGCCCGCGTCAAAGTGGGCGTCAAACGGATTGCCGTCCGCGTTGATGGCCACCAGCACCCGCTCACCGTCGGCGTAGCGCTCAAAAATCAGCTGCTTGGGCTGGACCAGCACATTGCGGTAGCTGCCCCGGCACAGCGCCTTGCTGCCCGTGTGGGCGTGGGCCAGCGCCGCGATCCAGGCGGTCAGGTCGTTCTCCTCGGGCTTCTCCACCGCCGGGCGCAGCGTCGGGTCGCCGTTGCGCTTGTCGCCCTCCATGCCCCATTCACTGCCGTAGTAGACCGATGGCACACCGGGCATACCGAACAGCAGACCGTAGATGGGGCGTAGGCAGCCCTTGTCCGTCAAAATCGTCGCAATGCGCGTTACATCGTGGTTATCTACAAAGCTCAGCAGGTGCTTGCCCGTGTACAGGCACCACTGCTCGGAGCCGAACTGGCGGTTCAGGCTGTAGCTGATCTCGTGCATGTTGCCCGTGTTGAAGCTCGAATACAGGCCCTTGTAGCACTCGTAGTTCGTTACGCTGTGGCATGCGTGGTCGTTCATCCAGCGGTTGTAGTCGCCGTGCAGCGTCTCACCCACCAGTGCGAACTCCGGCTTGATGCTGTCGGCCAGCCCGCGCAGCTCGGCCAAAAAGCCAAGGTCGAGGCAGTAGGCAACATCCAAACGCAGGCCGTCGATGTCGTAGTCCCGCACCCAGCCGCGCACAACGTCAAACAGGTAGTTTTTCACCGCCGGGTTCTGCAGATTCAGCTTGACCAGCTCGTTGCAGCCCTCCCACGCTTCATACCAGAAGCCGTCGTTGTAGTTGGTGTTGCCGTCAAAGCTGATGTGGAACCAGTCCTTGTACGGGCTGTCCCAGCGCTTCTCCTGCACGTCCTTGAACGCCCAGAAGCCGCGGCCTACATGGTTGAACACGCCGTCAAACAGGATTTTTATGCCCGCCGCGTGCAGCGCCGCGCAGACCTGCCTGAGGTCGTCGTTTGTGCCCAGGCGGCAGTCCACCTTATTGTAGTCGCGGGTGTCATAGCCGTGGGCGTCGCTCTCGAACAGCGGGTTGAACAGCACGCAGGTCGCGCCCAGGCGCTTGATGTGCTCCACCCAGTCCAGCACCCGCAGAATGCGGTGCTCGCCCGCCTGCGCCTGGTCACCGTCGTTTTGCAGCGGTGCGCCGCAAAGCCCCAGCGGGTAGATCTGGTAAACTACTGCCTCATCGTACCACATATTGTTTTCCTCCCCGAATTAAAACTTCTTTTTCAGTTTTGGCTTGAGTATGACGTGGTAATACCGCGTCAGTGCCGCCAGTGCACGGTCACACAGCCAGAACGACAGGTTGCCCGCGGCCAGCAGTGCTGCCAGCATCCCGACGCCGTCGGCCAGCAGCTCGTCCAGCACGGCAGGCCCGAGCAGCGCAAACAGCAAAAGATACACCAGCACTGTGCCCGCGTTGAACACCGCGAATTTCAGCACCCAGCGCAGGAGCGTGCTTTTTACGCCGTTCAGCTTGACGCGCAGCACGGGGTAATACCCCATGACCAGCACGTAAAACAGCGCCAGTTCGGTCTCCGGCACAAAGAGCACGGCCAGAATTGCCACGCAGACGTAGAGGGTCAGCGCGTAGCGCGTGCCGTATTCCTCGAGCACCGGGATGAGCAGGAACGCCGCCAGCATCGGCGCGGCATAGGTGCCGATCTGCAGTGCACTGCCCAGCAGCAAAAGCACCACCGAAAGCGCCCCCAGCATACCGCAGAGGGCTATCTTCTGGCTTTCCGTTTTGCGCATCGTTCCGCCTCCCACCGCTTTTCGATTCTTGTACATTATACCCTATTTTGTTTCACATTGCAAGGCATCCATCTGTGCAACCGTACAAAAATTGTAGCCCTGCTCCCGGAAATAGGCGATCATATCGGGCAGGGCCTTGACGGTCTGACCCGTTGCTTTTGTATCATGCAGCAGGACGACACAGGTGTCCTGACCATCAGCATCGCGGCGAATGTTGCGCAAAATCTGCGCGGCATCCGGGTGGCTGGCGGTGGCGTCCTCGGCGCAGACGTTCCAGTCGATCCAGTGGTAGCCCTTGTCCTCGGCCTGGGCCTTCAGGGTTTTCATGATGCCGTTTCCGCCGTAGCGGTGGCTGACTGTGTTGGTGCTGCCGCCGGGGAAACGCAGCCAGTCGATGGCCGCCACATCCACATACGGCTCCAACGCCTGGCGCAGCGTTCTGATGTCCTGCCAGAATGCGTCCGTGCTCGCATAAATTTTGGAGTATTGATGCGTCGCGCTGTGCAGCGCGATCTGATGCCCCGCCGCCGCAATGTCAGCAACAAGAGGCAGATATTTTTCGTTGGCGTCCTGCGCGCAGACAAAGAAGGTGGCCGGGACCTGCTCCTTATCGAGAATTTCCAGAATTGGCCGGGTGTTTTTGCTGGGGCCGTCGTCAAAGGTCAGGCAGACGATTTTGGGCAGCGCCGTCTCCCCCGTCGCCGCCGACACCGCAAAGCAGTCGTTGGGGGTGTCGGTCTCGGCATACTCCCGGTGGTACAGCAGATGGATGATGCCGGACAGCAGCACCAACATAGCCGCCAGCACCACGCCCGCCAGCAATCTTGCGTTTCGTTCCTCTCTGTCTGCATCCCGCCGCATGGCAAGCCCCTCCCCTGTTTTGGTCTGATACAAGGTATGCGGGCGCGGCGGGAAATAGACACGCAGCGGCGGGGTGTGGTATAATAAGGTAAATCGCAATTTAATGGAGGGATGTTTCTATGAAATCTTTTGTTTGCAGTTTGTGTCACAATGGCATACTTGGAGGAGGTCTGTACCTCGATAGTCA
>OIDT01000567.1_pt1 | contig 23670 bp, 20 predicted proteins | sample 1581601 | NCBI WGS metagenome assembly OIDT01 (sample SAMEA3882515, study PRJEB24775) | human gut metagenome | biome: human-associated habitat; feature: intestine environment; material: feces | place: Netherlands | collected 2009/2010 | reverse complement strand
ATCTGCGCTTTTGGCTTAGCAGCTGCCGCACCTCGCTCGCCGTATCGGCACTTAGGATTATGCGGTATTGCCTTTACTTTTTGTTCCATTATACCCGGCGGTAAGCAAGGAAGCGGAAGCCGATTTCGGTCGTCAGGCTCTGCTTTGCCGCAAGGCGGAGTGCCCCGACGTGCGGGGTTTTCCAGAAATAGGGGGTCATGGCAAACAGGTTGCGGATCTGGTCACCCTCCACCGTGATGGTATCCGTCACGGTGCGCTCTCCGATCAGGGTAAAGCCGGAGTATTCTGTCTGCTGTTCTGCGTTTTCATACGGCTCATCGTACAGAACTTCTTTCAACCCGTACAAATGCCGTGCCGTTGGCACTGCGTACAGCAGCACACCGCCGCTGCGCAGCACCCGGCAGAACTCCTGCCCGGCAAAGGGCGAAAAGATGTTCAGCAGAACATCCGCCCAGCCATCCCGCACCGGGGCGCTGAAGCTGCCGCCCACCGCAAAAGCGGCTTCCGGCAGTAGCTTTGCCGCAAGACGGATGGCATCCTTGGAAAGGTCGAACCCGGCCAGTACGCAGGGACGGCCCTGGGCGGCAAAGGCATCATACACCACGCGGTCATAACTGCCTTCGCCGCAGCCGGCATCCAGCAGGTGGGTCTCACCGCATTCGGGTGCGTATTCCAGGCAGAGCTCGGCCAGCGCTTTCTGGAACGGGGCATAATACCCCGCCTGCAAAAAGGCACGGCGGGCGCGCACCATGGCTTTGCCGTCGCCGGGGTCCGCCGCATGGCGCTTCTGGATGGCCAGCAGGTTGACATACCCTTCCTTGGCTATATCATAGCTGTGGCGCCCTGGGGGCAGCGCAACGAGGTTCCCAGCGGCATCAATGCGCCGCCGCACACCGGGCAGCGCAGGGCCGCTGCCGCCTGCGGGGTCATTCGTCATCCTCCGCCGGAACCAGATTTTCCGCCGGAACGGACAGCAAGTGGAACTCTGGCACCAGCTCCGGCAGCGGACCTTCGCCCGCAATGGGGGCGGTAGCTCCGCCGTGGGCGGCCATATACTCTTCAAAGTTGGCAAACTTCTGTTTGGGCGGGCGGCGGGAAATCATCTCCAGGCCCGGATCTTCCTCTCGCGGTTCACGGTTCACCCGGCTGCGGGGGGCTGGCTGCGGGGCGCGCCGCGGCGGGCGCGGCGGTTCCGGTGCAGGGGCTGCGGGGGCACGGCGGGCAGCATTGCGCTGCGGGGGCTGCGCGACAGGTTCCTGCGGCGGGCGGCGGCGCGGCGGCTGGGGGGTGGGCTGGGGCTTTTGCTGCCCGCGCGGGGGTTGGCCGTTCAGCTGCGGAGCCACAGGGCGGGCCTGATTGGCATTATTGGGGCGTGCAGGGCGCTGGGCCGGTTTGAGGGCAGCGGGCTTTGCCGCATTGCTGCGGTTGTTCGGGGCTGCCTGCCGGGGCGGGCAGGGGCGGGATGCATCTTTGGGCTGTGGGGCCCGTGGGGCGGGGTTCTGGGCCGGGGCATCCCCATGGGGGGTGTGGCGGCGGCGACGACGGCGCGCTGCTGTAGACTGAGCATCGCGCACGGCGGGCTCAGCGTTTTTTTCGTTGTTCGGCATAATTGGCTCCCTGTATCGTCAGTCCGGCATGGTCAGACTGCGGCATTCATTATAGTAACGTTTTTCCTCGGCATGGCCCATGCTGAAAGTCTTGCGCGGCAGCACGCCGCCCAGCACAACACCTTTGAACAGGTCTGCTTTGGCAAAGTCCGGCATCAGCAGGGCTGTGGCCGGTTTGGCGGGGTCTGCGGCCATGGCGCGGGCAGCCGCGGCACCGTGGATGTAATCCACCGTCACGCCAGGGTTCTGGGCCAGATAATCCCCAATAAAATGTTCCGTGGTGCCCACGGCCAGCGGGTCCGGGGTGTTGGCGGCGTCAAAGGTGATCTCTGCACCGGCACCGGCCAGCACGATATGCTGGTCGCCGCCCTGGAGGGCTGCGCCGTGCTGCTCCAACCAGCTGCCAAAGTCTGCGGCAACGGTGTTGGCGTCCACGCCAAACAGCACACGGTGGATGGGCTCAATCTCAATCGCCGGGGAATGCACGTTGCACACTTCCGCCAGGCACCAGCGCGCCGGGTGGGTCTGCTGCTGTTCCGGCGGCAGGGTGGGTTTCAGTTCTTCCCAATAGGCTTTTGCTGTGGCAAGGGAATGGTTGCCATCACCAACTGCCAGCGTCATGGGGGGCTGGCCGGCTGCGGCAGGCCAGCGTGCGGCAAAAGCAGCGGCATCGCCAAGGTTTGCCAGCGCAGTGTTGATCTGCTCCACCAGCGCGGGGTCCTCTACGGCCCAACCGGCCAGGTGGCCGCCGTTCAGCATCAGCGCGCCATCATACAGCAGCGGCAGCTCCGCCTTATGGGCGGCAATGGGTTCAATCAGGGTACAGGCTTCATCGTCGGCCAACATCATCACATGCGGGGTTTCCAGCTGGGCCCCGCGGCGGATCTTGAGCCGGGGCGGGATGCGCGCCACCACTGTGCTCTCGCTGGGGCGGATGGCGGGCTTGCTGCCTTTTTTAAAGCTGTACTGTTCCAGGTCCACAGCACCAACCAGACCCTGGCGGATGGTACCGTCCATCTGGGTGCGCTCCACATACACATAGCCATGTACACAGCGGGTCAGCAGGTTATCGCGGTAATCCTGCATGGCCGCACGGATCGCCGCAAGGCGCGATTCTTCCTGCGGGGTTCCAAGGTAAGCTTCCGGCAGAACAATGTGCAGGGTGCTGGGTTTACCCTTTGCCAGTTCCTCCGCTTTCTGCCAGTATTCCGGCTGGGAGGTAAACTGATCCACCGCAATGCAGGCCCACGGGTCCAGCGGGGTCGCTGCACCGGGCAGCAGGATATCAGCAGGGACAAAACAATTCTGCATGGTAATCACTTCTCTTTCACGGATACCGTTTTTTACGTCCGGGCGCGGCTCAATCCACAGTGCCAACCAGCCCGTAAATTGCCAGCGAGAGAATGCCGATATAAATCAGCACACTGGGCAGGCCGCGGAATATATGTGGGATATCTTTGCTGCGCAGCCGGCGGCGGCCTTCATCCACCACCAGCACGGCGACCAGGTAGCCCACGCCGCTGCCAAAGCCGAAGCCGATGGACTGCAGCAGGTTATAGTTCTGGCTGGCTGCAACCAGCAGGGTGCCCAGCACGCAACAGTTGAAGGTTGCGCCGGGCAGCTGTTCGCGGCAGGCATCGCGGCTTTTGGGGAACAGGCCCAACAGCAGCCACACAATGCCCATAGCGATCAGTGAGCAGTTCAAAAATACCAGCGGGCGCAGGGCGTTGACCGGCAGCCAGCCGGGCAGCACCTTTGCCAAAGCGGGCAGCGCTAAGCTTTGGGCAGCCCAACCCATGGGGGCGCTGATGGTCTGTACCAGAATGATGGGAATGCAGTACTGCCATGTGCTGATTTTGGGGTCGTTGACCAGCTTGTTCAGTCGGGAAACGCCCAGCGCGCGGAAGAACACTGCATTCTCCGCAAACACAGCCATGACGGCGTAGGTCAGGAACTGCGCCACAGCCTGCATAACGGAAAGCTCAGCGCTTGCGTTTATTGCCATACAGATGACGCACCTCCTCGATCTTATAATGCACATAGGCACCGCCGATGGCGGTCCACACGGCGGCAATCAGGCCAATGATGATAAACCCGGTGCCCGGCTGGTCGGCCAGCGGCAGCGGAGCCACGGGAAATACCACGTTGCCGAACACGGTGCCTTCCGCCAGCAGTTCACGCACAACCCCCACCAGCAGCACCGAAAAGCAGATACCAATGGTATTGTTGATGCCGCGGCGGAACGCCTCGCCCACCGTTTCCAGGTCGTTGGATTCCATACGTTTGATCACGGCGGGCTCCACTACCAGCATGGGCAGATAGATCCCCAGCAGCGAAAGATCCGCCCCAAACAGGTTGTACAAAATGATATAAGCCGGGACATACACAATAGCGGCAGCGTAAGAGTATACCACACCGCGGAAGCGGTTGCCGGTCAGGTGGCAGATTGCCACAGCCAACATACGGGTTGCCGTTACAAGCAGAATGGTGGCAGCGCACAGCATCCAGGCATTCTGGCCGCTTACAGCAGCCGCCACAATGGGTGCCAGCCCCAGACCGCGCACCATAACGGGGTTATTCAGCCACAGGTGGTCATCATGGATATTCTGGGCCAGCTCTTCCTCGGCCTCTTTGCGGGTCTTGGGCTTATTGGCGGGCTGGACCGTTTTGGGCTTTTCGGCCGTAGGTGCTTCCTGCTTGCTTTCTACCGCTTTCTGCTCCGCCTGGGCGGCGGCCAGGGCTTCCTGCTCGATCTGCTCGGCGGTTTTGCCCTGCTCTGCGGCGCGGCGCGCCTGTTCCAGCATTTCGGGGGTCAGCTGGGGGATGATAACGGTTTGGGAATGTTCCTGCAGGGTCGGCTTTTTGTTGCTGTTCTTACGGTTCTCTGTGTTGGGCAAGGCGCTTTTCCTCCTTCCGCATGAATCTGATCCTTTCTGCGCGCTGGGCCAGGCGGTCCAGCCATTCGGGGAAAGCACCAGCCAATACAATGGCAAAGCATACGCCGGTTTCGTATACGCTGTAATAGCGGAACGCCGTTGCCATTGCGCCCAGGAACAGGCCGTAAATCAAACGGCTGCTCCAGCGGTTGGGCTGCACCACCGGCTCGCACGCCAGGAATATCCCGCCAAACAGCATGCTGCCGGAAAGCAGGATATACTTTTCCAGGTAGATGCGCTGGCGCACATATTCCCATGGGGCACTCAGGGCTGGAAGTTCGTTCAGGTTGGGCAGCAGCCAGGGCACCAGTACGCATACCGCAAGGTACGGCACAAAGGTAGAAAGCTGCATGTGGCCGCGCACCAGCAGGTACAGCCCACAGGCCACAATGACCAGAATAGCGCAGCAGCCCAGCGGCCCAGCCACATTACCGGTCAACAGGTTGATGGTACTGTCAGACGGCAGGCCGCCGGCAGACAGGGTGGTGTTGCTGCCTTGGGTCAGCACCACTCCGGTGCTGCTGAAAAGTGCCAGCACTGTACCCGGTGCCGGGTAGGACGACATGTCTCGCGGCCATGCCAGCGTTGCCGCCACCAATCCCACCGCCGCCGGGTGGAAGGGATAGTGCCCCTCTCCGCCGAACGCTTCTTTGACAAGCACGGCAATGATCGTTGCCGTGACCACCATATAATACGGGGCCGAAGCCGGCATCATCAGCACAATCAGCGCAGCAAAAGCTTCGCTGGAAGGCTCATGTGCGCGGTAGCCCGCCGCATGCAGCGGGGTAACAACACAGTCCGCCACATACGCAGTCAGCAGCCCGGCCGCCATCATCAGCAGCGGGCGCGCTCCGTAATAAAAACAACTGACCGCCAAAAGCGGGACAGTGCAAAACAAAATGTCCCAATAATAATCATAGTTTACACTTTTGGTGATCTTATCATGACGTTTTGGCATGGATACTCCTTTGGGGGTTACAGCGCCCGAACCTGTTTGGCCAGCGCGGCACGGTCCTGCGCCTTAAAGAACGCGCTGCCCATGACCAGCACACTGGCTCCGGCCTGGGCACACAGGGAGGCGGTTTCGGTGTTAATGCCGCCGTCCACCTCAATGTGGGGGGAAACACCGCGCCGGTTGCACTCTGCCTTGATGGCTGCCACACGGCTGACGGTTGTGGGGATGAACTTCTGCCCGCCAAAGCCGGGCTCCACCCCCATGACCAGCACCAGGTCCAGTTCATCCAGGTAGGGGAACACTGCCTGCGGCGGGGTAGACGGGCTGATGGTCAGGCCCACCAGGCACCCAGTCTCCCGCACAGCGGCAATGGTCTGCCCCACATGGTTGGGCACAGCTTCAATGTGGAAATTGATCAGGTTTGCCCCTGCTGTCGCAAAATCCTGTGCATAGCGTGCAGGGTCGGAGATCATCAGGTGAACATCATAAAATGCTTCCGGCACGGCCTTTTTCAGGCATTTCAGCACCGGCGCGCCATAGGTGATGTTGGGTACAAAGTGGCCGTCCATCACATCAAAATGCACCATGTCTGCACCGCACACCATAGAATCGGCCGTTTCGGCGGCAAGGTTGGCCAGGTCGGCAGACAGGATGGAAACACTCAATTCCGTCATTGCTTTGTCCTTTATCTCAAATTGCACCGCATCATTCCCGCCGCAGCGGTATTTGGAATCATGCGGTTTTGCTATAAATCCTGGTTTACGCCTGCCTTATGCTTTGTACTGGTTGATCTTATCCATCTGCACAGCAACGCAGGCCAGCGCGCTTTCAATTACCTTGTCCATATCATAGTACTTATACTCGCCCAGGCGGCCGCCGAACACAACGTGCGGCTCGGCATCGGCCAGTGCCTTGTACTTGGCGTACAGGGCGCTGTTCTTGTCATCGTTGACCGGGTAGTACGGCTCGTCGCCCGGCTTCCACTCAGCGGAATATTCGCGGCTGATGACCGTCTTGGTGCCCGGCTCGGTGGAGCCGAACTCAAAGTGCTTGTGCTCAATGATGCGGGTGTACGGGGTTTCGGCATCGGTGTAGTTGATGACAGCGTTGCCCTGATAGTTGGGGCAGGCCAGCGTTTCGGTTTCAAAGCGAACGCTGCGGTACTGCAAGGTGCCCAGGGAGTAATCAAAATAAGCGTCAATGGGGCCGGTGTAGATCACACGGTCAGCCAGAGCATCCAGTTCAGCCTTGTTAGCCAGGTAGTTCACACCCAGGCGAACTTCCACACCCTGCAGCATGTTGGCCACCATCTGGGTGTAGCCGCCGTTGGGAATCCCCTGATACAGCGCATTGAAGTAGTTGTTATCAAAAATCAGGCGCACCGGCAGGCGCTTGATGATGAACGCCGGCAGCTCAGTGCAGGGGCGGCCCCACTGCTTTTCGGTATAGTGCTTGACCAGCTTTTCGTAAATATCGGTGCCGACCAGGTTGATGGCCTGCTCCTCCAGGTTTTTGGGCTCGGCGGTAAAGTGGGCAGCGCGCTGCTCCTCGATCTTTGCCTCGGCCTCGGCGGGGGTCACAACGCCCCACATCTTGTTGAAGGTGTTCATGTTGAACGGCAGGTTGTACAGTTCGCCCTTATAGTTTGCCACCGGAGAGTTGGTATAGCGGTTGAACACAGCGAACTGGTTCACATAGTCCCACACTTCTTTATTGTTGGTATGGAAGATATGTGCGCCATAGCGGTGGACATTGATGCCCTCAACATTTTCGGTGTAGACATTGCCGGCAATGTGGTCGCGCTTATCGATCACCAGGCAGCTTTTGCCTGCCTTGGTAGCCTGCTGTGCAAACACTGCGCCAAACAGACCAGCGCCGACGATCAGGTAATCATACTGTTTCATGGGGAACCTCCTTGTTATTTGGCAGAATGGCTGAACGGATCAGCGGAACGGTTTTTCCATTGCTGCACCTGCTGCAGGTGGAATTCAAAATCGCGGTCATCCTTTGTCAGCTGGCTGGAAAGGATCACGCCGGAAATAAACAGCAAAAGCGCCGCCACCAGTACGCAGGCACACACGATCAGCGTAGGGAAGCGCGGCACAAGGCCGGTGGCAAAATATTCGCCCAGAACAGGGGCCAAAAAGCACAGGCTGATCATGCCAAGCACCGCCGCCAGGGTGCTGAAAAAGCCGAACGGGCGGTAGTTTTTATACAGCCGTGCAATGGTGCGCAGCACGCGGAAGCCGTCCGAATAGGTATTCAGCTTACTTTCGCTGCCTGCGGGGCGGTCACGATAGTCAATGATCACATTCTCCACCTGCATGTTGCGGTGCAGGGCGTGGATGGTCATTTCGGTCTCGATTTCAAAGCCTCGGCTCAGCACCGGGTAGGTTTTGACAAACTGGTAGCTGAACGCACGGTAGCCCGTCATGATATCCTTGATCTGGCCGCCGAAGAGGTTGTTGGTAAAAAACCGCACCAGGTCGTTGCCAAAATTGTGGAACGGGCGTTTGTTCTGGGTGTAATAGGTGGAGGAAAGCCGATCCCCCACCACCATATCGGCCTGGTGTTCGGTAACGGCTTTGACCATTTCCGGGGCCGCTTCCGCCGGGTAGGTATCGTCGCCGTCCACCATGATATAGGCTTCGGCGTCAATTTCGCGGAACATGCGGCGGATGACGTTGCCTTTGCCCTGCTGGTATTCGTGGCGCACCACGGCACCGGCTGTGCGGGCCAGGTCTGCCGTGCCATCGGTAGAGTTGTTATCGTACACATAGATCGTAGCTTCCGGCAGAACGCGGCGGAAATCCATCACAACCTTTTGTACTGTCTGAGATTCGTTATAACAGGGGATAAGAACTGCTATTTTATCCAATGATATTCACTTCCCTTTTGCGGGTAGATTTTTGTGTTTCAGGTGCGTGATTTTGGGGTATGCAGCGGGGTGGGTTATACAGCTTGATGCACGTAACATCTGTGCACAGCGTGGGCGCACCGCATGTCCCCCTGCGTAAGAGGTATTTTCCTATCCTGCAGGGCGAGGCAGCCCCACCCTGCCGAACCGTTATGTGCTTTTATTTTTCGGGGGCTGTCCCAACTGCTCTTACGCTTCCGCGCACTTTTTGATCTCGTCCAGCCAGAACCGTGCGGTTTTCTCCCAGCTGTACTTGGCCAGCACCTTGTCCGGCGGGGCCGCAGGCTTGGCAAACAGCGCGTCAAGATCCACATCATAGTCATAGGGGTCAAAGTAGCGGGCGGTATCGCCATACAGCTCCGGCAGGCAGCTGGCACGGGCCAGGGCGATGGGTGCCCCCAGGCTGAGCGCTTCCAGCGGCGGAATGCCGAACCCTTCAAACACAGCGGGGTGCAAAAAGCCTTTGCAATTCTGCATCAGCGCTTTGTTCTGGCCGTCCGTCACATAGCCGGGGTAAAAGATATTGCTGGTGTTTTGGGCAGCATCTGCTTCGGCGCTGCCAAAGGCAGCAAGGTCCTTGCCGCCGGCCACAACAAAGGTTTTATCCGGGTTGCGGGCGGCAACCTCGCGCACCCACTTAAAGTTTTTGTGCCCGGCCAGGCTTCCCAGTGCGTAATAGTATTCTTTTTTCTTCACGCCAGGCAGCTTGTCAAACACCGTCATGTCCGGCTGGACGTTCTGCAGATGCTCCCAGCCGTTATAGGTCACACCGATCTTATCCAGTGGGATGCCCAACCGCTCGCTGATCAGGTGGCGCTGGTTATCACTGACGGTGAACACCCGCCGGGCAAACCATTTGGTGGAAAGGCAGTGGAACCAGAACTTGAAGCGGAAAAACGCACGGTCGGTTTTCATTACCAGGGGGCGGATATCATGCAGCACCACCACGCTGCGGCGGGTCATGAGCATATCGCTGGCAAGGCCAACGTAAAAGGCGTGGTGTTTGCGCAGGTAGCGCGGCAGCACCACCAGATTGTAACTATACTTAATGGCCTTGAGCGGAACAATTTTGATGTTTTTCAGTTCGGGCAGGTGCAGCGGGCGGCCATCGTCCCGGTAGCACAGCCGCACATCCAGGCCGGTGCCCTCCAGCAGGGGGTCCAGCCGGGTCACAACTTCATACACAAAGCGCGGAATGCCCGTGATGGGGTCACACAGCACTGTGCCATTGATCACAATGGGGTTCACTCTTCGGCCTCCTTGGCGGTTTCGTGGTGAGAGCAGGCTTCCAGCTCACGCTGCCAGTCCGCATAGCGGCGGGTGCAGTAATCCCGCAGCTCGTCCTCAAAGCGCTGCTCGCTGAAGCTGCGGCTGTGTTCCCGGATCTGCTGTGGGGGATAAGCCACGCCTTCGGTCTCAAACTTCTGGATGCAGGCTTCCAGGCTTTCGGGTGTCTGCTCGTCAAACAGCAGGCCGGTTTTGCCGTCCAGCACAGTCTCACAGGCGCCGCCGCGGCCAAAGGCCAGCACCGGGGTGCCTGCGCTCTGGGCTTCCACAGGGGTAATGCCAAAATCCTCCTCGCCGGGGAACAGGAACGCCTTGGCGCGCAGATAATAGCCGCGCACCTCTTCGTCGCTCAGGCCGCCGCCCAAAAAGCGGATGGTCGGGCCAGCCATGGCGCGCAGCTTGTCGCCCTCGCCGCCGCCGCCGATCACGATCAGCGGCTTGTTCAGCTTGGTGCAGGCTGCCACAGCCAGGTCAATCCGCTTGTACCAGGTAAAGCGGCCCACCACAAGGTAAAAATCCTCTTTGGGCACAAAGGGTTCTTCGTTGATATGCACGCAGGGGTAGATCACATCACTGTCGCGCCGGTAATATTTTTTGATGCGCCTGGCAATATAATGCGAGTTGGCGATAAAATAGTCCACCCGGTCCGCGGCGCACTTATCCCACTGGCGCAGCTTGAGCATCTGGCCGGGCATGACCGCCCGCACCAGCGCGTTGGCATTGTTGCGGTAGGTATAATAAAAATCCCAGACATAGCGGGTGGGCGTATGGCAGTAGCAGATATGCACGGCGTCCGGCCGGGTGATCACGCCCTTGCTGCAGGAAGAGCAGGACGAAATGACCATATCGTATTCCGAAAGATCCAGTGCTTCAAACGCGCGGGGCATCCACGGCAGCATGGCACGGTACAGCTTGGTGGCAAAAGGCAGCTTTTGGAGATAGGTGGTGCGGATATCATAATCCTTGAACCACGCAGGCATGTTGTTTTCGTCATAGACGAGGGTATAGATGGGTGCATCAGGGAAAACATGGTGCATACAGTCCACCACACGGTCTGCACCGGCGTATGCCACCAGCCAGTCATGCACAATGGCTACCTTCGGCTTGCCGTTTTTCATCCTCAGCCCTCCTTTGGTTGGTTACTGGATCTTTTCATCGTTGACCATTTTGCCGCCAAACACGGTGCGGAACAAAATTTTGATATCCAGTGCAACGGTCCAGTTTTCGATGTACCAGATATCATAACGGATACGCTCCGCAATATCAGTGTCACCGCGCAGGCCGTTGATCTGCGCCCAGCCGGTCAGGCCAGGGCGCACCTGCTGGCGCACCAGGTAACGGGGAATTTCTTCCTTAAAATGCTCTACATGGAACGGGATCTCTGGCCGCGGGCCAACCAGGCTCATATCCCCTTTTAATACATTGAAAAACTGCGGCAGTTCATCCAGGCTGAATTTGCGGATAATGCTGCCGAACCGCGTTTTGCGCGGGTCGCTGTTGGTGCTCCAGGCCGAATCCTCGGCGGCGTTCACCCGCATGGAGCGGAACTTATACATCATAAAGGGGCGTTTGTTCAGCCCCACGCGCTCCTGCTTAAAGATGATCGGCCCAGGGCTGGACAGCTTGACGCCGATGGCTACCCCCAGCATGATGGGGCTGGTGAGCACGATCAGCACCAGGCTGCCCACCACATCCATGGCGCGCTTGATAAAGGCGTTCAGGATATTATCAAACGGCGTCTGCCGGATGTTGATGAGCTTACAATCGCCCAGCACATCAATGGTGGGGCGGGCGGGCAGGTAATCGTTATAAAACGGCACCATGGTAATGCGGGTGCCGTGCTTATCGCAGGCGGCAAAGGCGCGGGTCAGCATGTGCATCTCGGCGGCATCCAAGGCCACCACCACCTCGTCAATGCCGGGTTCATCCAGCGTAACTTCCATTTTGTCATATCCGCCCAGGTAGCGCACATCCAGGTCCGGGTTGGCATAAGGCGCCAGGTAGCCATCCACATGGAAGCCATAATACGGGTTATGTTCGAGTGCCAGCAGATACTCGGCAGCCATATCGCCGCCGCCGACCAGCAAGATATGGCGCAGGTCCTCCCCTTTCCGGTTGCGGGCACGGTCATACCAGCGCTTGATCATCCGCTTGAAGATCAAAAAGCCGGTGCTGAACCCGTACAGCAGCAGCATGACCCCGCGGGAGAAGTTTTGCAGGCGGAAAACGAAGAGCAGCGCCATAAAGCCCACCACGCCCAGCGCGTTGCCGAACGCAATGGTGGTGCTGCGCTGCCACAGCCCCCGCAGGCGGGAGGGGTTATACAGCCCGCGGCTCCAATAGAGCAGCACCATCACCACGGCGTAGCCCGCCCACCCCAGGGCAACCATAGGGCTGCGGGCAATATCCAGTGCCGGGCCGGCGCCGCCCTCCTCAAAAAAAGGCAGCCAGTTAAAGCGCAGGAAATTGGCCAGCAGGTATGCGGCAATCAGCAGCACAATATCAATCACACTGCTGATCAAGCCCCTGATACGCTGATTTTCACTGAGCAATCCTGCTGCCCCCTCTCTGTACGCCACATTTCAATCATTTTAGTATATCATAAAATCCATCCGGTTTCAACCAACGGCGGTTCTGCTGCGGCGCTGAAGCAGATTTTACAACTTTCCACTCCCGCTGCCGGACCTGCAGTTTTTTCCGCGTTACTCGAAGAAGTACTCCCAATCCTGATACGTCGCATTCACTTCAACTGCGTTTACCTGCGGGTACACGGTGCCGCTGCCGGATTTTGCCGTCAGCAGAATTTGCCCCACACCGTTGGAAATGGTGATAGGCACCTCGTAACTGTCGCGGTCGGTGGGCAGGTAGAAATCGCCCTGGTTGGTGTCGCGTTCCGCGGCGGCGCAGAGTTCGTTTTCCGTCACACAGGTCACATGCAGGAACTGCCGGTCAAACGGGTGGTCCATGCTGTCAGAGCTGACCAGCCCATAGTGCAGCGTTACATCCGCCACACCGCAAAAATCCGCGTCCACCGCCGTTACGGTCACCAGCACAGTGCCATCTCCCTGCAGGGTGGCAGCGGTCGTGGTTTCCACGTTCAGATTGTTATCGGTTCCGGTGCGCTCCCAGAAAAGGTGCATGCCGCCGGACTGGAAGGTGTTTGCCACCGGCTGCCAGTAACGGTACAGCTCCCGGTAGAACCACCAGTTGGCGTTGCGGCTCCACCGCTCCGGCGGGGCCACCTTGGGGCTGGGGGTCACGACAATGTCAAAATCCCCCTGCTGGAAGGTTTGCAGGTACGCCAGGCGTTGGCGATCCCCCAGGGCATGGATGATGTAATCCGTGCCGGTAGGCTGCAGCTGGCCAGTCATGGCTTCCAGCGCGCTGGAATAGGTGCCAAACAGCCGCTTGCCCGCCGTCAGTTCCTTTTCGGTTGCCAGCTTTTCGGCCTGGTCGCCGATCCAGCCGCCCAGCTCCGGCACAAAGGTATAGTCCTCGTGCCCGCCAATGCGGGTCTGCACCTGCCCGGCCATGCCGACGGCCAGCACAGCGGCCCCCAGCACCGCACAGCCTGCGGGCACAATGCGCGCTGCAACCTGCGGAAAGCTTACCTTTGGGCAAACCAGCAGCACCGCTTTGATGATACACGCCGGGGCCAGTACGGCAGCCAGTGCCGCCGCGCCGCCCGTGGGCCCATTGTTGGAGGCACTGACCATGCCGTACAGCAGGTTCCACAGCACCATGCCCAGTGTCAGGGCAAAGCCCCCGGCCGCCAACACAGCAGAGCGTTTGCTGCGGCAGACAAAAATACCGATGGCAAACGCCAGTGCCGCCGCAAGGCAGAACACTGCCGCGCCCGGCCAGTGCAGGTCTGCCACGCTGCACACCCGGTCGCTGAGGGTATTGCCGTAATACCAAGTCTGGTAAGCGCTGGTTCCGCGGGTCTGGCGCAGCCAGGCCAGCGGGTGCCCCCAGCTGATGAGCAGCACCGAAACGCCAAGCCCCACCACACTGGTAACGATGTAGCGCAGTGTCTGCACCACAATTTTACCGATGGAACTGCGATACAGCCGGATGAGATACAGCCCATACCCCAGCGCAATGGAAATATAGGCAGCGCCGCCCATATCATTGCTCCAAGGCACAAAAAAGCCTGCGGCAAAGGGCACCAGCACCGCCGGGGCCAACAGCCGCCTGCTTGTATCCTGCTGCCAGAAATGCAGTCCCAGCAGGATGACCAGTACCGCCAGTGTTAAAGCGGCGGAGCGCATCATGCGGGCGCTGTTGCCGTTGGCGGCGGCATAGCTCAGCAGGGTGTTCACCTGACCGGCAAACGGCAGGTTTGCCCCCTGCACATAGGCAAAAAACACGCTGCACAGCGCCAGCGCTGCCGCGCGGGCCGCACGGGCAGTGCCGATGACCACCAGGCAGACCGCCAGCACCAGCAGCTCAAAATAGAACCAGGTGCAAAAGTTTGTGGCAAACATGCTGCGGCCAAAGCTGTTGCCCAGCACCAGCAGCAAACCGCCCACGCTGTACAGCTCGCCCGCACCAAGGTAGACGGTAAAATCACGATAAGGTACCTGCCCGGCCAGCAGGTGGCGCACCGGGTTATAATTCTGGAAGTCGCCGTTCATGATCTCGTACCCGATCTCATAATTGGCGGCAAGACCGCGCACTGCGGCAAGCCCGGCCAGCACCAGCAGCAAAAACAGCCACGGTGCTGCGCGTTTGAGCTTTTGTTTTGCTGTCTGCATCAGCGGTAAAGGCCCTCCAGCTCATCCAGCTTTTTCTTCATTTCTGCACGCACGCTGGGTGGGTCCAGAATTTCGATCCCTGTGCCAAAGCCGGCCACCCAGCCGTAAAACCGGGGGCTGACCTGCACATTTACCACCACATTAAAGTGGTCGCCATCCGGGTTGCGCACCAGGGTAACCCCCGTGCCAAACCGGTCGATCATCGCCCCGGCCAGGCGGTTTTCGCACCGCATGGTCACTTTGCGCACCGGGCCGTTGAACATATCAAACATCTGCTGCATATACTGGTTTACGTCAAATTCGGCGTATTCCTCAGCGCCTTCACGTTCGGTATCCGGCAGCAGCTCCACCTTGCGCATTTTATCCACGCGGTAGTGCTTCAGACGGCCTTCGGTATAGGCGATCATATAATAGTTTCCGTTTTCCCACACCATCACCCAGGGGCTGACGGTGTACAGCTGGCCTTCATGACGGGGCACCATCTGCTTTTGCAGGTCCCAGTCACAGTATTTGAACCGCACCTGGTTGCCCGCGGTGATGGCGCTGTGCAGGGTATCCACGCTGTAAAGGATCTTTTCCTCCTGGCTTTTCACCCGGCCGGAAACCAGCACCTTGCGGTCCAGCTCCTCCTGGCGGTAGCGGGAGGTGAACCGTCCCAGCTTTTCGATCAGCACCTTGCTTTTGCGCGCGGTGATGAACTTGCTGGCATACACAGCGTCCACCAGCAGTTTCAGCTCCGCCAGTTCAAACGGGGTATCCACCATATAATACCCGCCCCCGCGACCGCGCTGCTGCACGATCTCAAAGGGGGTATCCGGCATTTCGTTCAGGGTCTGGATATCGTCATACACGCTTTTGCGCTCTGCCACAATGCCGCGCTCTTTCAGCAGTTCTACCATGCGCGGCACACTGATGGGGTGCTTTTCGTCGGTTTCCCGCACAAAAATTTCCAACAACGTAAGCAGCTTTAATTTTTGTCCTTCTTTACGGGGCATAAAGGCCGCCTCCCTTCCGGCAAAACAGACCGGCTTCCCGGTTATTTTTTATCAAATGCCTTGCGGCGCTCGGTGGAAAGGCGGAACATTTTTTCCAGCCCTTCGCGGTCGTCATCCACCAGTTTCTGGCGCATGGTGGCAAGTGCATCACTGAACATATCGATCTCACTAATCAGGTTATCCTTGTTCCACAAGAACAGCTCCGCCCACATTTTATCGTTGATGTGCGCAATGCGGGTCAGGTCCCGGAAAGAGTCCCCGGTATACTTGGCAAGCTCGGTGTTATCGCTGGCGCACATCAGGCTGACGGCAATGGCATGGCACAGCTGGCTGACATAGCCGATCATGTGGTCATGCTCTGCCGGGCTGAGCACGCTAATGCGGGCAAACCCCAGTGTGCGGGCCAGGGTACGGCACCATTCAATGGCTTCCGGGGTGTTTTTTTCGGTGGGGGTAATGATAAAGTTTGCCGGGGCAAAGTTTACCTCGGCACTGTGGGCCACGCCGCTGGTCTCACGGCCGGCCATGGGGTGGCTGGCAATGAACTCCACGCCCTCCGGCAGCATCTGCTGCACCGGCTCCACCACGCCGCGCTTTACGCCGGAAACATCAGTTATCAGCGTGCCGGGGCGGACCAGGTGGCCGTACTGCTTGACCCATTCCAGCAGCACAGTGGGGTACAGGCCAAAGATGATGTAATCCGCGTTCTGCACCAGGTCGTCAAAGTTTTCGTTGCGGCCCTCGCAGATATAGGCGTGTTCCAGCGCATAATCCAGCGTGCTCTGGCTATGGGTAATGCCGGTCACGCGGTAGCCTTTCTGGCTGAGCACCTGGGCATATTTGCCGCCCAGCAGGCCCAGGCCCACAATTAAAAACGTTTTGTTTTTATCCATCCCGTCCATTTTGCTTTCACCCCTGATTTGTTACATGGGCCCCCAGGCCCTTGATGACCTCAAAGAAATCCGGCCAGCTTTTGTTGACCGCGTTGGCCCCCTCGATGACCGCCGGCTGGCCTGCGGCCAAGGCAGCAACGGCCATTGCCATTACAATGCGGTGGTCGTTATGGCCGTTCAGCGGCGCCGTGGGCTTGTGCAGGGCGCAGCCCTCAATTGTCAGGGTATCGCCGTCCGCTTTTACCGTGCCGCCCATCTTGGCAAGCTCTTCCTGCATAGCGGCAATGCGGTCACACTCTTTAATGCGCAGCCGCCCGGCGTTGCGGATGATGGTGGTGCCGCTGCAGAAGCACCCCAGTGCGATGAGCACCGGGCCAAGGTCTGGGCAATCGGCCAGGTCGATCTCCACCGCCTTCAGCAGGCTGCGATGGAAGGTCACATGGCTGCCGCTGCGCTCAAACTTTGCGCCGCACTGCTTTAAGATATCCAGGATCACCCGGTCTCCCTGGTGGGAACCGGAGGGCAGACCCGTTATCGTAATGCCACCCACAGTGCTGCCCAGCACGGCCAAAAACGCTGCCTGGCTGTAATCGCCTTCAACATCCATGTCTGCTGCCGCATAATGCTGCGGCGCTGCCACTTTGTAGGTGGCGGAGCCATCCTTGCGGGCGCGGGCCGAAACTTTAACACCAAATTTCTGCATCGCGTCTGTGGTCAGGTCCACATAGCTGCGGCTTTCAAAGGGAGCGCGCACCTCAATGGTGCTGGGGGCTTCCATCAACGGGGTGGCAAACAGCAGCCCGCTGATGAACTGGCTGGACACATTGCCCGGCAGCGTAAAGGTACCGGGGCACAGGCGGCCAAAAATCGTAATGCCCTGTTCATTCTGTTCAAAACGCAGCCCCTGGCGCTCAAACAGCTGGGCATAAATTTCCTGCGGGCGCTGCATCAGGCGGCCTGCGCCGGTAAAGCGCACTTTTTGGGCCGTCAGGCTGAACAGCGGCAGGATAAACCGCAGTGTGCTGCCGCTTTCGTTGCAGAACACCGGGCGGGTAATGGTGGCAAAACCGTCCGCATTGCCGCGGCCGGTAATGGTCAGCTCATGCTCGCCCCGTTCCACCTTGGCTCCCAGCTGCTGGGCAGCCCCCAACGTGGCCAGAATATCCTGCGAAAATTCCACATTGCCAATGTGGCTGGTACCGGCGGCCAGGGCCGCGCACACCACAGCGCGGTGTGCCGCGCTTTTGCTGGGCGGCACTGCAGCGGTTCCGGCCAGGCGGCCCGGTTCAATGGCTGCAACGGTTGCTTCCACGGTGTTCCCCTCTTTCGTGCCGTTCAGGCATCAAATGTTGTTTCAAACGCCTGCACGGCGGTTTCTACTGTGTTTTCCAGGCGGCCGGTGTTATCCACCGCGGCATCGGACGCTGCGCGGTAAAGCGGCATCCGCTCGGCTTCCATCTTGCGCAGGGCGTCCAGCCCGGTGGAAAGCGGCCGCCCGCCGGTTGCCAGCCGTTTGACCGGGCGCTGCACCCACAGCACAGGGCCGTTCTGGCGCAGGGCGCGGGCGTTGCCCGGTGTTTTGATCACCCCGCCGCCGCAGGCGATGACCTGCCGTGTCTGCTTGCTGATCTCCGCCACAGCCTGAGATTCGTACTTGCGGAACGATGCCTCGCCTTCACGCGCAAAGATATCCGGGATGGGCATTCCGGTGTTTTTCTCGATCACTTCATCCAGATCCACATAGGTTTTGCCCAGCGTTTTGGCCAGGGCACGCCCGATGGTGGACTTGCCGCAGCCCGGCATTCCGATGATGGCCACGTTGGAAAGATCTCGCTTGAGCTTGCGGTGGGTGTCAGCGATCACAGCTTCCGGCAGCTTTTGGCCGGTAAAGTGCTCCGCCGCGTACACTGCCTGCGCCACCAGCATCTCGAACCCACAGTAGGCGGGCACGCCAAGTTCCTCCGCACGGAGCAAAAGTTCGGTGCGGAACGGGTTATAAACGCAGTCCAGCACGGCTTCCAGCTTGGGGTAGGCATGCAGGTCCAGCAGGCAGCTGCCGTTGTTGGGGTACATGCCCGCCGGGGTGGTGTTGATAATGATATTGATTTCCGGGTGCTGCTGGGCTTCCTCATAGGTCAGGGCACCGTCCTTGCCGGTGCGGCTGGCGGTCAGCACCTGTTTGGCTCCGGCGTCCTGGCAGACAGCCGTGACGGTGTTGTGGGTGCCGCCGGTGCCCAGCACCAGCACCACAGCCCCGGCAAACTTCACGCCGTGGCAGCGGGCCAGGTAGGCAAAGCCGGTATAATCCGTATTATAGCCATACAGCTTGCCATCCCGGTTGACCACGGTGTTCACTGCGCCGATGGCCGCCGCACGTGGTTCCACCTCATCGCAATATGGGATGACCAGCTTTTTGTACGGGATGGTAACATTGATGGCTTTGAACGCCTTTGCCTGCATAAAAGCATGGGCTTCTTCCTCCGTGGGCAGCGGATGCAGCTCATAGGAATAGCCGCACACGGCCTCATGGATGATTTTGGAATAGCTGTGGCCCAGTTTGGCTCCGATCAGACCGTATTCCATGTTGCGCTTCCTTTCTGTTTGCTTCGGCTGTATCACTTTTGCCCCAGCGTACCGTAACGCACGGTCAGCAGGTCCAGCACGGCAAATGCTGCCAGGGTGTTCTGCACCACAGCAGCACGGGGCACAATGCAGGGGTCGTGCCGGCCCTTGATCTGCAGTTTTGCATCTGCCTTGGCGATATAATCCACGGTATCCTGTTCTTTATAAATGCTGGGGGTGGGCTTTACCGCCGTGCGGAACACAATGGGCATGCCGTTGGCAATGCCGCCGTTGATGCCGCCGTTTTTGTTGGTGGCCGTTACCACTTTGCCGTCCCGCATGGTAAACGGGTCGTTTGCCTGGGAGCCGCGCAGGTCCGCAAAGGCAAAGCCCGCGCCAAACTCAATGCCTTTGACAGCGGGGATGGCAAACGCCAGGTGGGCGATCTCACTTTCCACACTGTCAAAGAACGGTTCGCCGATGCCCGCAGGCACCCCGGTGATGACAGTTTCCAGAATACCGCCCACGCTGTCGCCCTCGGCCCCGGCTGCGCGGATGGCTGCCTGCATGGGGGCTTCTTTTTCGGGGTCCAACAGGGCAAAATGGCCCGGCTGTGGTTCCGCCATAATCAAACCGGCAGAGCTGGAAAGCGGAGCATCCTCCACCCCGGCACAGCGGGCAATGTGGGTATACACCTTAATACCGCGCTGTGCCAGAATGTGCTCACAGATCGAACCCGCAGCCACACTGGCTGCGGTGATGCGGCCGGAAAAGTGGCCGCCGCCGCGGGCATCCTGCCAGCCTTCATATTTGGCATATGCCGTGTAATCCGCGTGGCCGGGGCGCAGCAGATCCGCCGTTTTTGCATAATCTCCGCTGCGGGTGTTGGTGTTGCGGATCATCATGGTGATGGGGGTGCCGGTGGTATGGCCGTTGACCACACCGCTCAAAAACTCCACCACATCCGGCTCGGTGCGGGCGGTGGAAAGCCCATCTCCGCGGGCGCGGCGGCGGTCCATCCGCTCGGCGATGTACGCTTCATCCACCGGCAACCCCGCGGCCAGACCGTCCAGCACAGCGCCAACGGCGGCACCGTGGCTTTCGCCAAAAATGGTCAGGCCCAATGCAGTGCCAAAGGTATTTTTCATCGGCTCAGTCCTCGTTTTCCTTGATGCCAAGCAGGGCGGGCAGTTCGGTCATGGGAATCTTATCGGCGCGCCAGCAGCCCAGGCCGGGCACCTTGATGACGGTAATGGTGCTGCCCGCGCTCTTTTTGTCGTGCTGCATATAGCTCAGCACCTTATTTTTGTCCACACCCGTGCGGGTGGGCAGGCCCAAAGTGCGGTAGATGGCGCGGGTGCGGCGCACAAGGGATTTATCCTCGATCATAGGCAGCATGCCAAGCGCCACGCACTCGCCATGGAACAGGCCGTTGGTGCGGCGGCCTCGCACCCCCTTGACAGCCTCAATGCCATGGCCGATGGTATGGCCAAAGTTCAGGCAGGCGCGCTGGCCCTGCTCGTGCTCATCGTTTTCCACCACGTTCTTCTTCACGCGCAGGGAACGGTAGATGATGCGCTCAATGTTTTCTTCGGGGTGTTCACACTCAAACAGGGCAAACAGCTCCGGGTCAGCAATCAGACCCGCCTTGATGGCCTCCGCCAGGCCGTTGACAAAGTGGCGGCGGGGCAGCGTTGCCAGGGCATCAAAATCCACCAGCACCACCTTGGGCTGCCAGAAAGCGCCAACAATATTTTTGGTTTCGCCCAGGTCAATGGCAGTTTTGCCGCCAATGGAGGAATCGATCTGGGAAAGGGTGGTGGTGGGGCAGTTGACAAAATCAATGCCGCGCATATAAGATGCCGCGCAGAACCCGCCCAAATCCCCCACAACGCCGCCGCCGACGGCCACCAGCAGGTCCTTGCGGGTCATGTTGAACTCCAGCATGGCCTGCAGCACCTGGCCATACACTTTCAGGCTTTTGCTGGCTTCGCCCTGGGGCACAGTGTACACCATTCCATTGGGGCACTGGGCCAGCACGGTCTGGGCATACTGCTCCGGTACGCCGGAATCCGTCAGGATAAACACCTTGCGGTTGGCAACATTGGCAAACTGGTACAGGTTGGCCAGGCACCCGCTTTTCAGGATGATATCATAGCTGCGGCTGCCAAGCTGCATGGTCAATTTCATAACAATTCCTCCCGTGTTTTTCCGTCATTTACAGGTCAAATACACCCAGTATCCGCACCGTGCGGCACACGTTTTCCAGCTCATGCACCAGCTTGGCGCAATCGTCCGTTGCGGCATTGGCCGGGCAGACAAGCTGAACATAAAAATAATATTCAAACTGAACATGGGGCAGCGGACGGCTTTTGATGGTTTCCATGTTAAAGCCGCGCTCGCCGATGATCTGGATCACCCGCGCCAGCCGCCCCGGCTTGTGGTCCACCGTAAACAGCATCGAAAGCCGCTGCCCCGGTGCGGCGGCGATCGGCTGCCGCTGGGCGCCCTCTTTTTCAATCACGATAAAGCGGGTGGTGTTGTCGCCGTCCTCGTTCACGCCCTCGGCCAAAATCTGCAGCCCGTACAGCTTGGCTGTTTCGGCGGAAGCGATAGCTGCCAGGGTTTGGTCGCCCTGTTCCGCCACATAGCGGGCGGCATCCGCTGTGTTGCCCCAGGCTTTGGTGGCAAAGTGGTGCAGTTTCAAGAATGGCCCACTCTGCGCCAGCGCCTGCTGGTGGCTGATGACCGTTTTGATCTCGCTCAGCTGCGCGCCCGGCAGCGCCAGCAGGTCCTGCCGGATGGGCAGGTCGCACATGCGGGCTACTTTCAGGCCGGGGTGGGCATACAGCAGGTCCAGCACAGCGGAAACATCGCCCGCGTTGGAATTTTCAAACGGCAGAACGCCGCAGTAAGCATCGCCCCGCTCCACGGCTTCCACCACCTCGTTCCAGGTGGAGTACGCCTGTGCCTTGGCAAAGGGGAACAGCTGACGCAGCGCAATGTGGGACCACGCGCCCTCCACCCCCTGGTAGGCGGCAACATCCTGCCCAATCAGAACATGCTGGTACGCGCGGGAAACCGCCAGCGCTTTTTTCAAAAATTCGCGGTAATAGGGCTGAAGTTCCGGGTTCTGCACGCGGGCGGTATTCTTTTCCAGCACAAGGGCTTCGCGTGCCGGGTCAAACACCTGTTTGCCGGTGCGCGCCTTGTACTGTGCCACCTGGCCCACTGCCTGCATACGCTGTTCAAACAATGCGGCCATCTTTGCATCGATCTCGTCAATCTGCGCACGGGCCTGCTGCAACTGATCCATAGACAGGTTCCTCACATTCCATGGTTATTCATATTTTACTATACTATAAAACGGTCTGTATCGCAATAGGGCACCATCAAAAAAAGCAAAAAAGCAGGGCCAAAGCCCTGCTTTTTGATTGAAAGAATAGTGAATAAAGAATAATGAATAATTTTGGTGGACCGCGGCGCGCAGCGCCGCTCAGAAAACATAAACTTCCTGCCATTCTTTTATGCGTGCCCGCAGCCTGATATCTCAATCCGTGCCGCAGGCACACCTTCATTTTTCTTTATTCTTTATTACTTTTTAATTTCTTTTCCTCTTCCCTCGCCTTCCGCACCAGATCCTCAAAGCTTGGCATGGGGGTAAAGATGCGGTGGTAGGGGTTTTCCGGCATGGGGGCCGACTTTTTTACCGGGCGGTAGCGCATCACTGCTGCCCCACGGTGGAAACGGCACCCGCGGTCAAGATGTTCCACAGGGCATCGTAGGTTTCGCTTTCCAGCGCGGTTTTGTCGGTATAATACGCGCGGCGGCCTATGTAGGTGTTTTTCATGATGTCCTGGTTTTCGCCCTGGAGGTCATCCACCATCGTCAGACCGGTGTAGGTGCCCAAATCCAGACCGGTCAGAGCCGGGCAGTCCGTCCAGCGGTAAACCATCTTGGTCCAGTCCACGATCACATTATCATTTTCATCCACATTCTCCGTGTCGGGCATGGTGCCATCCAGGTACTGCAAATCGCCGGTGGTTTCCGCAAACTGCTGCGCGTAATCGGTATCCTGCATGATAAAGATGTAAGGCCCGTCCTCACTGGATAAATCCGCCGAAAGCCGGGTCACATCAGCCATCTGGGTGTATGCATCGGTGTTTTCGCTCTCGGAATCAAAATCCAGGTTATACTGCACCAGCTCCACTACCACCTTGCCGTCGCCATTGCGGTCATCACAGTAGGCGGCCAGCGTGTTTTCCAGGGCCGTTACCGTATCTGTCGGCAAGTTGCTGCTGCCCACATAGCCAACGCGGTAGTCCGGCCGCACCCGGGTAACAACATCGTGCACCATCCACACCACCAGCACCACGGCGATGACCGCAATGCCAACGTACAGCTTGTGGTAATACCACCAGTTGGCAGCTTTTTCCTGTTTGGTATATTCTTTTTTCGATTCGGGCGTTTCATACTGTTCAACGCTGTCTTTTGTGACCCATGCCATCTTAAAAACTCTCCTAATCTTTTTAACGTAAGTGATATTATACCATAAATTCATGTTGGAATTGTAAAATTATTTTGACCATCCCGTGCCCGCTGCCTTGCATAACCCGCTAAAAAACGCTATGATAAACTTGTAATATTGTAAGCAGGGCTGCAAAAGCTGCGGCAGCGCACTGCCGCCCAGTCCGCTTACCCCCAATTAAGGCAACACCGCACAATTCCCGCCTTGCGGCTTAAGCACCGCTCCGGCAGCTG
>OIDT01000565.1_pt1 | contig 23724 bp, 20 predicted proteins | sample 1581601 | NCBI WGS metagenome assembly OIDT01 (sample SAMEA3882515, study PRJEB24775) | human gut metagenome | biome: human-associated habitat; feature: intestine environment; material: feces | place: Netherlands | collected 2009/2010 | reverse complement strand
CCTCGGTCACGCCGATGGCGGTCTTGAACATCAGGTTGAACTTGCGGATGGGGGTGAAGTCATGCTTGCCGCAGACGGGGCAGACGACCTCGGGGTGGGTGGCGATGAATTCGTCCATCTCGTCAAAGGTCATGGCATCGACGTCCACGCCCTTGCCCTGCTCACACTCGGAGATGAGCTTGTCCGCGCGGTGGCGGCTCTTGCAGGCGCGGCAGTCCAGCAGCGGGTCCGAGAAGCTGGACACATGGCCGGTGGTCACCCAGGTCTGGGGGTTCATCAGGATGGCGGCGTCCAGCCCGACGTTGTAGGGGCTTTCCTGCACGAATTTCTTCATCCATGCCTTTTTGACGTTGTTCTTGAACTCGACACCCAGAGGGCCGTAGTCCCAGCTGTTGGCCAGGCCGCCGTAGATTTCGCTGCCCGGATAGATGAACCCGCGGTTTTTGCACAGGTTCACGATCATGTCAAGGGTCTTTTCACTGTTCTTCATTACGTTACTCCTTCCGCATGGCTGGCTGCCACACAAAGCGTTTTTCCCACCGCGCCGGATGAATTTGGCACGATACGCTTATTATAGCATAGGTTGCGGGAGGGGACAAGGGCAGTTTGCGAAAAAGGCTTCCCCCGAGGGGGAAGCTGTCAGCGGCCCCGCCCGCTGACTGATGAGGGCAAACCTTGCCGAGGCTGCCAGTTTATGGAGCAATGGCGGCGACTTCGCCCTCATCCGGCCTCGGCCACCTTCCCCCGAGGGGGAAGGCAAGCTCACAGCAAAAGCCAGCTGATTTCCTCCGCCAGTCTCCCCAATTCCTCCCGGGTCAGGGTCTTATCTGCCGTCAATCGCGCCAGCTCCTCCTGCACGCGGGGGATCTTGTGCGCCGGAATGCCGATGCGTGCCAGCTCCTTTTTCGTGAACGGCGGCTTTTTCGCCGTGTGTCCCAGCCGTGACACGGCCAGCGGGTCAATGCCCCAAATCAGCTTTGCCATTCTGCATCCCTCCTGCGGTTTTCTTCATTATAACAGGCGGTGCCGGAAAAAGCCAGAAAAATCACAGAGCAAGGGCGGCGTTTATCGTACCGTAAAAAGTTTTTTGTGCCGTCAAGGCCGCGGCGCAAGCGGCACCCTCGACGTATTGCTGTGTTTTGGCTCCCTGAATTTGTGCCTTTTACCCAAAAATTGGTCGGTCAGGCTGCAATTTCAAAAAAAGTGTTTATTTTGTTGCAGAAAAATAGTATAATTACTCCGTAATATAGTTAAGTATACCGCGTGCCATCCCCTACGGCAGCGGATAAATTTTGAGGTGACCACTGTTATGGTTTTTAGTATGTATGACCCCAAGCTGCTCGAAGGCGTCCGCACGATCCATTTCATCGGCTGCGGCGGCTCCGGCACCTATCCGCTGATCCAGATCCTGCACAGCCGCGGCTATGCCATCACCGGCTCTGACGTCGAGGAAACCAAAAACACCGAGGCCGAGCGTGCCCTCGGCGTGCGCGTCTGCATCGGGCATGACGCCGCCAACGTCGGCAACGCGGACCTTGTGGTCTACAGCGCCGCCATCCATGACGATAACCCCGAGCTGCAGGCTGCCCGCGCCCGCGGCATCAAAGCCGTTGAGCGCAGTGTCATGCTGGGCTACATCAGCCGTACCCATGCCCAGAGCATCGGCGTGGCAGGCACCCACGGCAAGACGACGACCACCGGCATGATCACCACAATGCTGGAACTGGCGGGCAGGGACCCGGCGGCGGTCATCGGCGGCAAGCTGCCCCTGATCGGCGGCTACGGCAAGGCCGGCAGCGGCCAGAGCGTTGTCATCGAAGCCTGTGAGTACCACGAGACCTTCCTGCATCTGACCTGCGCGGTGGGCGTCATCCTGAACATTGACAACGACCATCTGGAATATTACGGCACGATGGGCAAGCTCAAGCTGGCGTTCCAGAAGTTTGCACTGCTGTCCCGCACCGTCGTCTTTAACATGGACGACAAGAACACGATGGACGTCGTGAACTCCATTGACCGTCCGGTCCTGAGCTTCGGCATCGAGGAGGAGGCCCGTTTCCGCGCCGTCAACATCGGCGAGTACAAGCCCGGCTTCTTTGAGTTCGATGTCCTCGAGCTGGGTGAGCACTTCGCCCACATCAAGCTGGGCGTGCCCGGCTACCACAACATTTACAATGCGCTGGCCATGTGCTGCTGCGTGCGCCCGCTGGGCCTCAAGCCCGAGGACGCCGTTCGCGCAGCCGAGCAGTTCCACGGCACGGGCCGCCGCTTTGAGATCAAGGGCGAGTGCAACGGCGCGGTCATCGTCGATGACTACGCCCACCATCCCACCGAGCTGGCCGCCACGCTGGCGACGGCCAAGGAGATGGGCTATGACCGCGTCATTGCCGTGCATCAGCCGTTCACCTACAGCCGCACCAAGATGCTGATGGACGACTTCGCCAAGGTGCTGCGTGCCGCCGATCAGGTCGTGCTGCTGCCCATCATGGGCGGCCGCGAGAAGGACGACGGCAGTGTCAGGAGCGAGGATCTGGCCGCCAAGCTGCCCGGCAGTGTCGTGGTGGACGGCCTCGAGGGTGCCGCCGCCTGGGTCAGGCAGAACGCCAAAAAGGGCGACCTCGTCGTCTGCATGAGCTGCGGCGATCTGTACAAGGCCGCGGATATGATGGTCGAAAAATAAGCTTTACGACAGGCTGCCCGGGCGGGCGGCCTGTTTTTTTGGTAGTGACAGAGCGGTAGGGGCCGGGCATGCCCGGCCCGGTAGTGTAAGGCAGGCGGCTTCCTGCGGAAAGGCAGCGGGCCGCACATGTGCGGCCCCTACCGTGCGGCATCCCGGCAGGGGGCGGCGTCCGTGACGCCCCGGCGGGGTGAGGGCACCCCGCCCTACGCACTGCCCGTAGGGCGGCATGCCCTCATGCCGCCGCCACCTTGCCATTGCCACCCGTTTTATGCTACAATACAAACAAACATTATATAAAGGAGACCACCCCTTATGAACCAACATTACCTCCAGCTCTACGCTGATTTTATCGTCAAGGTGGGCGTCAATGTGCGTCCGCGCCAGAATTTTATCGTCCGCTGCCCGGTCACGATGCCCGACTTCGCCCATGCCTGCGTCCGCGCGGGCTATGAGGCCGGGGCCAAGACCGTCGTCGTCCGCTGGGAGGACGATAAGCTCACCCGCCTGAACATGGAACTGGCCGACGAAAAGGACCTGACTGCCATGAAGCCCTATGAGCTGCGCAGCTACCTCGACTACGCCGAGGACCCGGACGGCTGCTGCACGCTGGCCATCCATGCCGAGGATCCCGAGGCACTGGCGGGCCTCGATGCGGGTAAGCTGAACCGCGTCAACCTCGCGCGCCGTACCTTTATGAAGCCCTGGCAGGAGTACACGATGAATGACCGCGTCCAGTGGTGCGTGGCGGCTGTGCCCGCTCCGGGCTGGGCCGCCAAGGTGTTCCCGGAGCTGCCGCTCGACGAGGCTGTCGAAAAGCTCTGGGCGCTGATTTTTGACGTCTGCCGTGTCTCCACCGGTGACCCCGTCGGCGCGTGGCAGAAGCATGTCGCCGTGACCAAGGCCCGCCGCGACCGCATGAACGCGCTGGAGCTGGACCGCATCCACATGACCAGCTCGAACGGCACAGACCTGACCGTCGGTCTGGCCGACGACGCCACCTGGGAGGGCGCGTCCAGCAAGACCGAGGACGGCATTGAGTTCATCGCCAACGTTCCCACCGAGGAGGTTTTCTGTGCGCCCCACCGCGAGCGCACAAACGGCATCGTCTACGGTACGAAGCCCTACGCCTACAACGGCCAGCTGATCGAGGGCTGGCATGTCACCTTCAAGGACGGTGTTGTCGTGGAGCATGGTGCCGAGAAGAATGCCGACCTGCTGGCCGAGCTGCTCTCCACCGACGAGAATTCGAACCGCATCGGCGAGATCGCCCTCGTGCCCGCCTCCAGCCCCATCAACCGCAGCGGCGTGCTGTTCTACAACACCCTGTTTGATGAGAATGCCGCCTGCCACATTGCGTTCGGCGCGGGCTACCCGACGAACATCAGGGGCGGCTCTGCCATGACCCGCGACGACCTGATGAAGAAGGGCCTGAACAACTCCGCCATCCATGAGGATGTCATGATCGGCGCGGCGGATACCCATGTCACCGGCATTACGAAGCGCGGGGAAGAAGTCACGATCTTTGAAAACGGCGAATGGGCGTTCTGAGCCGCCCGCCCGCGCCCGTTGACGCAGACCACCCGGCGGCGGCTGACCTGCTGCGCGTTGTGGCCGCGTGGGCGGTGGCGACCTTCCACATCTGGCAGCAGAGCTGGTTCTCGCTGGGGTCAGACCACTGGCAGCGGGCGGGCAGCATCGGGGTCGATCTGCTTGTGATGCTGTCGGCGTTCTGCCTGTTTCTGCCGTGGGCGAACGCCCGCCAGCGGGGCGAGCCGCTGCCCAGCTGCCGCCCGGCAGATTTCTACCGCCGCCGCGCCGCGCGGCTGCTGCCTGCCTACTACGCGAACCTGCTGGCCAGCTTTTTGATCGCCCTCAAACGCCACGGTTGGAGCCGTGCGCTGGGACTCGATTTGGCCGCGCACCTGACGCTGACCCAGCAGCTCTTTCCCCGCAGCTACATAGGCACGCTGCTCAACGGCGTCACTTGGACGCTGACGGTCTTTGCGCTATTTTACCTCGTGTTTCCGCTGCTGGCCCCGCTCTGTGTCAGACGCCCGCTGCCCACGCTGGGTGCGCTCTGCGCCGTGCAGCTGGGCTATACGCTGTGGGCGCTGCCGCAGTACGGCAGCGACGCCTATTCCTCGCTGTTCAATCAGTTCCCTGCGTTCTGCGGCGTGCTGGCCGTGGGGCTGGCGGCGGCACTGGTGTTTGCACGGCTTGCCCGCGGCGGCTGGACGCAGCGGCTTTTACCCCGCGCGGGCTGTACGGTGCTCGGCGCGTTGGCGCTGGTCTGGCTCAATGCGCAACTGCGCACACAGGCGTATGCGGCGGAGTTCCAGCGGTACCAGCTGGTCAACCGGATGCCGCTGGCGCTGGCCGCAGCAGCGATGCTCGTCTGCTTCGGGCTGGGGCTGACGCTGCCCCGCCCGGTGCGCCGGGTGCTGAGCTGGCTCGCGGCGCTGAGCTACAGCTTCTACCTCTGGCATCAGATGCTGGCGGTTTTCCTGAAATACGACCTGCACCTGCCCGCGTGGAGCGGTGACACCCCGCCGAACCAGCTGGGCGACACCGTCTGGATGCAGCAGGCCCACGCGCTGTACTGGACCGCGGCGATTGCAGTAACGTTGGCGGCCTATTACGGTGTTGAGAAACCGATTGCGAAGCGGTTGCACGGAAAGAAAGGGTAGGGGCGAGCCTTGCCCGCCCGCCGGAACTTTGCGGCAGCGGCAGCATTCCCGGGTCGTCGGGGACGCCGACCCCTACGGCGTAGGGGCGGATTCCATATCCGCCCGGGAACTTTGCGGTGGCTGCCCACGGCCACGGGCGGGCAATGCCCGCCCCTACAAGCTGCACATCCAAGATGAGAGATAGGGGAAAACGGCGCCGAGCGGCCCGTTGTGCGCCGTTTTCGCCAAACTGCGCAAAAAATGCACGCTGAAAAAGCCCGTTAGAAGGCAAATCTGCCCGGCGGGGGCTTGCATTTTGCGCACGGATGTGGTATAGTCTTAGTGTTCGATGATGATTTTACTGAAAGTGGGCCGCAAGGTCCGCTTTCTTTTTATGATTGGAGCATTTTTATGGCAAAACCCGGTAAACCGCAGCAGGGCAGCGCGGTCAAGGTCGTCGAAGCGCTCGTCCGCCCCGTTGTTGAGGGAATGGACTTGCGCCTGTGGGATGTCCGCTTTGAAAAGGAAGGCCCGGACTGGTTCCTGCGCGTGCTGATCGACCGCGATGAGCCGCTGGACACCGACACCTGCGAGGCTGTCTCCCGCGCCATTGATCCGCTGCTGGACGAGGCAGACCCCATTGAACAGAGCTACTACCTCGAGGTCGGCAGCCCGGGCCTGGGCCGCCGCCTGACCCGCCCCGAGCACTACGAGCAGCTCAAGGGCCAGAAGTGTGCGGCGCATCTGATCCGCCCCGACGAGCAGGGCCGCCGCGACTATGCGGGCATCCTGCAGGGGCTGGATGCCGACGGCAATGTGACCCTGACCGACGGGGAGGAGACCTACGCCTTCCCCGTCAAGAGCGCCGGCTACGTCAAGCTCTGCGACGACGAGGATCTGTTCGGCTGATTTGACCTGCGGGGCTGGCTTGTGGGGGCCGGGCATGCCCGGCCCGCGGCTTTCCCGCAAACTCGATTTTGCCCTTCTGTGCAGGGCCGGACATGTCCGGCCCCTACGGAGGCAAACCCTTTAAGGGGAAGGCAAGAGAGCGATTGTAACTACTGTATTGCGTGTACTTGAAATATAATTGGGAGGAAACCAGAAACATGGCTACTGCGAACAACGAATTTTTTGAGGCCCTTTCTGCACTGGAAAAGGAGCGCGGCCTGCCCGAGGACTACCTGATCGACAAGATCAAGGCAGCCATCGTCATTGCGGTCAAGAAGGACTACGAGGTCGAGGACGACAATGTCGTTGTGGACATTGACCCCGAGCTCGGCGCGTTCCGTGCCAGCCTGCTGCGTGACATCGTGGAGGAGGTCGAGAACCCCCACACCCAGGTCAGCCTGGAGGATGCCCAGAAGGTCCGCAAGAGCTACAAGGTCGGCCAGCGCATGGTCACGCCCCTCAAGACCAAGGAATTTGGCCGCATTGCTGCCCAGACCGCAAAGCACGTCATCCGTCAGGGCCTGCGCGAGGGTGAGCGCAACCTGCAGTGCAGCGAGATGCAGTCCCGCGCACATGAGCTGATCGCCGCCACCGTCGTCTCCATCGACCCCGAGCGCGGCAACGTTGTGCTGGATCTGGGCAAGGGCGGCAGCGCTGTGCTGCCCCGCAACGAGCAGGTCCCCGGCGAGACCTTCACCGAGGGCCAGACCGTGCAGGTCTATGTCGTGGATGTACTGGCAACGGACCGCGGCCCCCGCGTCACCATCAGCCGCACCCATCCCGGCCTGGTCAAGCGCATGTTTGAGCTGGAGGTCCCCGAAATCTACGACGGCACCGTTGAGGTCAAGGCCATCGCCCGTGAGGCCGGCGCCCGCACCAAGCTGGCCGTCTGGAGCAAGAACCCCGATGTCGATCCCGTCGGTGCCTGCATCGGTGCCCGCGGCGTCCGCGTCGAGAAGATCGTCCAGGAGCTGAACGGCGAGAAGATCGATGTCATCCGCTGGAGCGAGGACATCACCGAGTTTATCTCCGCGGCCCTGTCCCCGGCCAAGGTCGTCAAGGTCGAACTGCTGCCTGGCGAGACCAAGAGCTGCCGCGTGACCGTGCCCGACCACCAGTTGAGCCTGGCCATCGGCAACAAGGGCCAGAATGTGCGCCTGTGCGCCCATCTGACCGGCTATAATATTGACATCCGCCCCGAGTCCGGCTACTACGGCGAGGACGAGGAGTAAGCTGTTAAAATAAGAAATAGAAAATAGTAAATAATAAAGAATGCGGAGTTTTCGCCCTGCGGACGAAAATAAAACGCAGGGGCGCATTCTATATGCGCCCGGACGGCCTTGCGCAAGGCACACGTCCGCGGGCGGATATGGGATCCGCCCCCTACGATGAACCCCCGATATTTATTATTTCTTATTTATTCTTTATTATTTGTGAAATGAGGTCTGCCAGTTGCAGCAGCTAAAGCAAAAAAAGATCCCCGTGCGCCGGTGCGTGGGCTGTAATGCCCAGCGCCCCAAGCGCGAACTGGTGCGCGTTGTGCGCAGCCCCGAGGGCGAGATCAGTATTGATCTGCGCGGCAAGGCACCGGGACGCGGCGCGTATCTGTGCCCCTCGGCTGCCTGCCTTGCCAAGGCGCGCAAGGCCAAGCGGCTCGAACGCACATTTGAGGTCCCCATCCCGGACGGTATTTATGACCGCCTGACCGAGGAGATCGCCTGTGCGGAGCAAAGTGCAAAGGAGGCGGCGAGCCATGAATAACGATCAGCACCCGCTGCTGGGTGCACTGGGGCTGTGCCGCAAGGCCGGCAAGCTGCTGCACGGGTATGACCGCGTACAGGAAAACGCACTGCGCGGCAAAGTGGCCCTGGTGCTGCTTACCTCGGACGCCAGTGAGCGCACGGTCAGCCATATGAAGGACGCCTGCGACGGCATCGTCGCCTGTGAGCAGATGCCTCTGACCAGCGCTGACCTGGCCATGCTTACCCCCAAGCCCGCCGCCGTGTTCGGCGTGACCGACGAACACCTTGCACAGCTGTGCGCAAAATACCTTTGATGAGGAGGACCACACTATATGGATTTTAAATACAAGATCGCTGATGTTGCCAAGGAGTTCGGCATGCCCGCCAAAAAGGTCGTCGAGACCGTTTCCGGCGTGACCGGCGAAGCCTATAAGACCGCCGGCACGTTTGAGGAAAAAGAGCTCAACGTCCTGCTGGAGACCCTGACCCGCGAGAACGCCGAGGATAGCCTCGACGCCTACCTTGCCAGCGGCAAGGAGCCCGCCCCGGCCCCGAAGGCAGAAAAGAAGCCCGAGCCGAAGAAGCAGCCCGCCGCGGCCCAGAAGCCCGCTGCCGAGCCCAAGCCTGCGGAGCAGCCCAAGCCCGCCGCCAAGCAGGAGCCGAAGCCCGAGCAGAAGAAAGACAGCCGCAAGCCCGAGAAGCAGGCGGAAAAGCGCAGCGAGAAGCGCGTCACCCTGCAGGAGCTGGCCGCCGATACCGGCATTAAAGAGCCTGTCAAGACCGAGCAGGTCCAGGTCAACCGCGCGCAGGTGTCCGTTGACACCCGCACCGTCGACGTGAACGTTGACAAGTTCAACGCCCGCTATGACGACCTGGCCGACAGCCGCAACATGCCCAGCAAGCGCAAGAACCAGCCCACCGGCAAGAAGGAAAAGTTCAACAACCGCAACAACCGCCGCGGCCAGCAGTTTGGCCGCCGCCGTGAGACCGAGGCTGAGCGCCTGCAGCGCATCCAGCTGGAAAAGGCCCGCAACGCGCAGCTGAAGATCTCCATCCCCGACGAGATCACCGTCGGCGAGCTGGCCACCCGCCTGAAGCAGAGCGCCGCCAAGGTCGTTGCCAAGTTCATGCAGATGGGCGAGATGCACGCCATCTCCGATGTTGTCGATTTCGACACCGCCGCCCTGATCGCCGAGGAGTTCCACGCCAAGGTCGAGCATGAGGTCCACGTCTCCATCGAGGAGCGCCTGTTCGTGCAGGAGGAGGACAACGCCGCCGATCTGGTCGAGCGTCCCCCCGTTGTCGTTGTCATGGGCCATGTTGACCACGGCAAGACCTCCATTCTGGACGCTATCCGCAAGACCAATGTCACCAAGGGTGAGGCCGGCGGCATCACCCAGGCCATCGGTGCGTACCAGGTCAAGAGCAATGACAGCGTCATCACCTTCCTGGACACCCCGGGCCACGAGGCGTTCACCTCGATGCGTGCCCGCGGCGCGAACATGACCGACATTGCGGTCCTGGTCGTCGCTGCCGATGACGGCATCATGCCCCAGACCATCGAGTCCATCAACCACGCCAAGGCCGCCAACGTCAAGCTGATCGTCGCCATCAACAAGATGGATAAGCCCACCGCCAACCCGGAGCGCGTCAAGGAACAGCTGACCAAGTACGAGATCGTGCCCGAGGACTGGGGCGGCGACGTCGCCTGCATCCCTGTGTCCGCCGTCACCGGCATGGGCATCAGCGACCTGCTCGAGCGTATCGTTCTCGAGGCCGAGGTCATGGAGCTGAAGGCCAACCCGAGCCGCCGCGGCAAGGGCGCTGTCGTCGAGGCCCGTCTGGACAAGGGCCAGGGCCCCATCGCAACTCTGCTGGTCCAGAACGGCACCCTGCACAAGGGCGACTGCCTGATCGCCGGTACCGCTGTGGGCCGTGTCCGCACGATGCGCAACGACAAGGGCCAGGAGATCACCGAGGCCGGCCCGTCCACGCCTGTTGAGATCACCGGCTTGACCGAGGTCCCCGAGGCCGGCGAGCTGTTCGAGGCTGTCGAGGACGAGCGCCTCGCCCGTGAGCTGGCTGACAAGCGCACCGCCGAGGCCAAGGAGAAGCAGTTTGCCGCCTACACCAAGGTCACGCTGGATAACCTGTTTGACCAGATGGCTGCCAACGATATGAAGGAGCTGCCCATCATCGTCAAAGCGGACGTCCAGGGCTCCGCCGAGGCCGTCAAGCAGAGCCTCGAGAAGATCTCCAACGACGAGGTCCGCGTCCGCGTCATCCATGCGGGTGTCGGTGCCATCTCCAAGTCCGACGTCTCTCTGGCCGATGCGTCCAACGCCATCATCATCGGCTTCAACGTCCGTCCCGACGCCGTCGCCAAGGCCGAGGCCGAGCAGACCGGCGTTGAGATGCGTATGTACCGCGTCATCTACGACGCCATCAACGATGTCTCCGACGCTATGAAGGGCATGCTGGCCCCGAAGGTCCGCGAGGTCGCCCTGGGCGAGGCCCAGGTCCGCCAGGTCTACAAGATCTCCAGCGTCGGCACCGTCGCAGGCTGCCGCGTTACCGACGGCAAGATCACCCGCGACGCCCAGCTGCGTCTGGTCCGTGACGGCATCGTCATCTGCGAGGATGCCATCGCCAGCCTGAAGCGCTTCAAGGATGACGCCAAGGAGGTTGCCGCGGGCTTTGAGTGCGGCATCACCCTGGCCAAGTTCCAGGACATCAAGGAAGGCGACGTCTTTGAGTGCTTCAAGATGGAGGAGTACCGCGATTGATTGCAGAGGTAAAGTAAATGCCAACCAAAAACCATGGCCGTATGGCCCAGGATATGAAGCGTGAGCTGATCGCCATCATCGGCGAGATGAAGGACCCCCGCGTGACGGGCGGTCTGCTGACCGTGACCCGTCTGGATGTGACCCCCGACCTCGATCAGGCCAAGGTCTACATCAGCGTCATGGGCCGTGAGGGCGGCCCGGAGCCGGTGGTCAAGGCGCTGAACAAGGCGTCCGGCCATGTCCGCACCGAGGTCAGCCGCCGGATGCACATCCGCAAGGCACCGCGCTTTGTATTCGTCAAAGATGAAGGCGCAGCCTATGCCGCGCACATCAACAAGCTGCTGGGTGAGCTGGACATTGAGCCTGACTCTGACGCAGAGTAAAGCACCCCAGTTAGAAAAGAGGAACCTATGACTCAGAACGTAGACCGCGAGACGGTTGTTTCGCGTCTGCTTGCTGCAGATGACATCCTGATTTTGTGCCATAAAAACCCTGACGGTGACACCATCGGCTCGGGCACGGCGCTCTGCCTGGCGCTTCAGCAGCTGGGCAAAAATGCCGCCGTGCTGTGCAGTGATCCGATCCCTGCCATGTACGACTACATGCCCATCACGGTGTTTGACGGCAGCTTCCGCCCCGCGTTTGTGGTGGCGGTGGATGTTGCGGGCATTCAGCTTTTTGGCGAGCGCAACAACATTCAGGAATACGCCGAGCATGTCAATCTGTGCATCGACCACCACGGCTCGAACAGCGGCTATGCCTATGAGACGCTGGTGGACGCCGGGGCTGCCGCATCTGCCGAGCTGCTGACGACGCTCATCCCCGAGATGGGCGCGAAGATCACGCCGGAAATTGCCTCCTGCCTGTATACGGGTGTGGCAACAGACACCGGCTGCTTCCGGTTCAGCAACACGACGGCGGAGACCCACAAGGCGGCAGCGGCTCTGATCGAGGCCGGAGCCGACGTGGAAAGGCTGAACGAGCGCCTGTTCGAGAGCCGCTCCCACGCGCGGGTCATTGCGGAACGCATGGCTTTAGAAAGCCTGGAGTTTTACTACGATGACCGCTGTGCGCTCATCTGCCTGACCTGGGACCAGATCCAGGCCGCAGGTGTGGCCGGGGCCGAGCTGGAAGATCTGACGAGCCTGCCGCGCTCCATCGAGGGCGTCGAGGTCGGTCTGACCCTGCGCCAGCAGAAGGACGGCAGCTTCAAGATCAGTGTGCGCACCGGGCACGACACCAACGCCTGCAACATTGCGCGGCGTCTGGGCGGCGGCGGGCATCCCCGCGCCGCCGGCTGTGAGATCAGCGGCAACCCGGACAACGCCAAGCACGCGATCCTCGAGGAAGTCAAAAAGGAACTGGACCGCGCCGACGCGGAGAAAGCGCAATAAAGCCTTCCCCAGTGGGGGAAGGTGGCGCGAAGCAAGGCCGGATGAGGGGCGAACCTGCCAGCAACAACCCGTAAACGGTCTGCAATGGCAGACTTGCCCCTCATCAGTCACCTTCGGTGACAGCTTCCCCCCTAGGGGGAAGCCTTTTAAACCCTAACAACAGAAAAGGAACCCTGCTATGCAAACGCCAAACGGCATTCTGCCCGTCGATAAGCCCGCAGGCTGGACCAGCTTTGATGTGCTGGCCAAGCTGCGCGGCGCACTGGGCACACGCAAGCTGGGACACTCGGGCACACTGGACCCTATGGCCACCGGTGTGCTCGCGGTGTTTATCGGCAAGGCGACCTCCGCCGCTGACCGCCAGCTTGACCACGATAAAACCTACGAAGCTACGCTGCGTCTGGGCCTGCGCACCGACACCGGCGACGTGACCGGCACGACGCTGGAAACTGCCCCCGTCACGATGGGGGAGGCCGAGCTGCGCGCCGTACTGCCGCAGTTCCGCGGGGACCGCATGCAGCTGCCGCCGATGTACAGCGCGGTGAAAATCAACGGCCAACCGCTGTATAAAGCAGCCCGCAAGGGCCAGACCGTTGAGCGCACGCCCCGCCCTATCACGATCTATGACATCGAATACCTCGGCAGCCCCGCGCCCGACGAATACACCGTCCGCGTCGCCTGCTCCAAGGGCACCTACATCCGCGTGCTGGCTGAGGAGATCGGCGACGCCCTCGGCGTGCCCGCCACGCTGTCCGCCCTGCGCCGCACGCAGGCCGGTGTGTTCAGTCTGGCCCAGTGCCACACGCTGCCGGAAATTTTAGCCGCCGCCGAGAGCGGGGAACTCGAAACCAACGGCTGGGTACTGCCGATCGAGTCAGTCTTTACGCCGCTGCCCGCCCTGCACGTCAACAGCGGCGTCAAGGCGCACCTGCTCAACGGCTGCCCGACGAGCCATTACGCTGCCGCCGATGGCCGCTACCGCACCTACGATGAGACCGGCGCGTTTCTGGGTCTGGCCAGCGTCGAGGGCGGCGTGCTCAAGGTCGAAAAACTATTTTGCGAAAGGGGCTGACTGCCCAATGCAAATTTATCAAAGTCTGACGCCCATCCACGCCCCGCAGGGCAGTGCTGTGGCGCTCGGCTATTTTGACGGCGTCCACTGCGGCCACCGCGCCGTGCTGGGGGCAGCCGTCGAATGCGCCCGGGCCGATGGCCTGACCGCTGCGGCCTTCACGTTTGAGCTGCCCGCCAGTAGTACGCTGAAGGGCGGGCGCATCCTCTCGCTGCCGCAGAAGCACGCCCGCGTTGCAAGCTTAGGCATCGAGGAATACCAGGAGGCACCGTTTGACGAGTTCCGTGCGCTGACGCCGGAGGATTTTGTGCAAAAGGTGCTGGTGGACTGCTTTAACGCAAAGCAGCTGTTCTGCGGCGACAACTTTACGTTTGGAGCCCGCGCCGCCGGTAACGTGGAGCGTCTGCGGGAGCTCTGCGCGCCACTCGGTATCGGCGTGCATATCGTGCCGATGGCGCAGTACGGCGGGCAGACTGTCTCCTCCACCCGTATCCGTGCCGCGCTGGAGGAGGGCCGTCTCGACGACGCCAACGCCATGCTCGGCACACCCTACGCCATCGACTGGCCCGTTGTCCACGGCAAGGGCATCGGCAGCGGAAAGCTCGGCACGCCGACGCTGAACCAGAACTACCCCGCCGCGGCCTTGCAGCCCTGCGCGGGCGTCTACCTGACCCGCATTTATCTGAACGGCCAGTGGCGGCCCGCAGCCACCGGCATCGGCAAGCGCCCCACGGTGGACAGCAGTGAAAACGCCGCCGTGACCTGCGAGACGTTTGTGCCGGACTTCTGCGGCAATGTCTACGGTCAGCAGCCGGTGTTGGAATTTCACAAATATTTCTGCCCGGTGCGCAAGTTCAATTCGATGGACGAGCTGGCCGCGCTGATCCACCACGCCGCCGACGAGAGCAAGGCGTATTTTGCGGCCCTGAACGGCGCAAAATAATTGCGGAAATGCCGCAAATGCTCTTGTATTCCGCAAAATGTTGTGGTATACTAATTCTTGTTACCGCGGCCCGGTATGGGGCGTATGCCTCAACGGTTCCAACTACCCCTTACTGCGCCGACGGCCAATACATTTTTTATGAAAGAGGTATATACCCATGAGCCAGAAATCCGCTATCGATAAGCAGCCCATCATCGCCAAGGCAGCCATCCACGAGGGTGACACCGGTTCTCCGGAGGTCCAGGTTGCTCTGCTGACCGCTCGTATCAACCACCTGACCGAGCACCTCAAGACCAACAAGCATGACAACCACAGCCGCCGCGGCCTGTTCAAGATGGTCGGCCGCCGCCGTAATCTGCTGGCCTATCTGCAGAAGAAGGACATCAACCGTTACCGTGCCCTGATCGCTGAGCTGGGTCTGCGTAAGTAATTTTCGCAAAAACGGGCAGGGTGCATTTGCACTCTGCCCGATTTTTTATACATGTGTGCTGCCGTCCCTACAACGCGGCGCATCACAAAAATCCACTGCACCCGTATTTTACAGCCGCCCCCGCCGCGTTTTGTGCAGTAAATCGAGCACCCAAGCAACAGGCTTGGCTGCTGGCTTTATTGTACAGAACCGGGGCAGGGGAGCGCTGAAAGTAAAAATCTACCAAAGAAGGAGAATCCCTATGGCTTACGAATTCGCATCCAGACTGGAAACCTTCCCCAACTACCGCAAGTTCGAGACGACCTTTGCGGGCCGCCCGTTTGTGGTCGAGACCGGCAAAATGTGCGGTCTGTCCAACGGCAGCGCCATGATCCGCTACGGCGAGACCTGCGTGCTCTGCAACGTCACGATGAGTGACAAGCCCCGCGACGGCGTCGATTTCTTCCCCCTGAGCGTCGAGTTTGAGGAGAAGCTCTACGCCGCAGGCCGCATCCCCGGCAGCTTCATGCGCCGTGAGGGCCGCCCCGGCGAGCACGCCATCCTGTCCTCCCGCGTTGTGGACCGCCCCATCCGCCCGCTGTTCCCCAAGGATATGCGCAACGATGTCTGCGTGACCATGACCGTCATGAGCCAGGACCCCGACTGCTCTGCCGAAATTTCCGGCATGAACGGTGCGTCCCTGGCCATCGCCATGTCTGATATTCCCTGGAACGGCCCTATTGCCGGTGTGTTTGTCGGTCTGGTGGACGGCGAGATCGTGCTGAACCCCACGAAGGAGCAGCGCGAGCACAGCGACCTCTCCCTGACGCTGGCCGCCAGCGAGGAAAAGATCGTCATGATCGAGGCCGGTGCCAACGAGGTCGACGAGGAGACCATGATGAAGGCCATCCGCGTCGGTCACGAGGAGATCCGGAAGATGCTGGCGTTCATCAACAGCATCGTCGCCGAAATCGGCAAGCCGAAAAAGAGCTTCACCCCCGTGGAGCTTGACCACGCCCTGCTGGCTGACGTCTACGCCAACCACCTCGAGGACGTTAAGGCCGCTATGAACACCGACGACAAGAACGTCCGCGACGCCGCGATGCTGCCCATTATGGATGCCATCGCCGCCGAGCACCCCGAGCTGACCGCCGCTGACCTCGACCTCATCAGCTACAAGCTGCAGAAGAAGGTCGTCCGCACCTGGCTGCTGGAGGACGGCAAGCGCGTCGATGGCCGCGGCATCAACGAGATCCGCCCGCTGGCCGCCGAGGTCGGTCTGCTGCCCCGTGTGCACGGCTCCGGCATGTTCACCCGCGGCCAGACCCAGGTCCTGACCATCTGCACCCTTGGCTCCACCAAGGACGCCCAGCTCATGGACGACCTGTCTGATACGCCGTACAAGCGCTACATCCACCACTACAACTTCCCGCCGTACTCCGTCGGCGAGGCCCGCGCACCCCGCAGCCCGGGCCGCCGCGAGATTGGCCACGGCAACCTGGCCGAGCGCGCGCTGATTCCCGTCCTGCCCGATCAGGCCGAGTTCCCGTATACCATCCGCTGCGTCTCCGAGGTCCTGTCCTCCAACGGCTCTACCTCCCAGGCGTCCATCTGCGGCTCCACGCTGGCTCTGATGGATGCCGGCGTGCCGATCAAGGCACCCGTTGCCGGTATTTCCTGCGGCCTTATCACCGATGGTGACCCGCTGCACGGCGGCCGCTGGATGACGATGCTCGACATTCAGGGCGTCGAGGACTTCCACGGCGACATGGACTTTAAGGTCGGCGGTACCCGCCGCGGCATCACCGCCATCCAGATGGACATTAAGGTCGACGGCCTGACCTATGAGATCGTTGAGGAAGCGCTGGAGAAGTGCCGCAAGGGCCGTCTCTACATCCTTGACCAGATCATCAAGCCGGTCATCGCCGAGCCGCGCGCCGAGCTGTCCAAGTATGCGCCCAAGATGTTCAGCATGATGATTCCCGTTGACAAGATCAAGGACGTCATCGGCAAGGGCGGCAAGGTCATTCAGGAGATGTGCGCCAACTTCAACTGCAAGATCGACATTGAGGAGGACGGCCACGTCTTTATCTCCGCCGTCGATCAGGACGACGCGAAGCGCGCCATTGCGACCATCAAGACGATTGTCGAGGACCCGGAGATCGGTGCTATCTACAAGGGCCGCGTGACCCGCCTGATGAACTTCGGTGCCTTTGTTGAGATCGCCCCCGGCAAGGAGGGTCTTGTCCACATCTCCAAGCTGGACGACCACCGCGTCGAGCATGTTGAGGATGTCGTTGCCGTTGGCGACCCTATCTTTGTCATGGTGACCGACATCGACCAGCAGGGCCGCATCAACCTGTCCCGCAAGGATGCCCTCGCCGCTATCGCCAAGAAGCGCGCCGAGGCCGCCCAGCAGTGATTACGGGGGTTTTGTTCCTTCTTTGCAAAGAAGGAACCGAAGAAATTCCAAACAAATAAAACAAGAAAAGGGAGTCTGCCGTGAATCGGCAGGCTCCCTTTTTAATTTGCTTGCACTGTAGGGGCCGGGCATGCCCGGCCCGCGAGTTTACGCCGGCACCCTATTTATGGTCTGCTCTGTAGGGAGGGGTCTTGACCCCTCCGCAGGAACCTGGCGGCTGTCGCAGCCTGCCCGGAGCGGTCAAGACCGCTCCCTACAAACGGCGGCATATATGCCGACTATACCATAAAAAGAGGCTGCCGCACAAGGTCAAGCCCCATGCCGCAGCCTCTCGCTATAACCCGTTTCCGGGAAAAAATATTGAAAGTTCTTTTGCTTACTTTTCTTTCAAGAAAAGTAAGACTTACTTCTCGATGACTTCCTTCGTGTCGCGGGCAATCATCAGCTCTTCGTTGGTCTCGATGATCAGCGTGCGGACGCGGGCACCCCAGGCGGTGACCTCCACAACGTCCTTCTTCTGCTTGTGGGCATCGCGGTTCTTGTCGGTGTCGATGCGGATGCCCAGCCAATCCATGTGGTGGCAGATCTTGGCGCGGGAGTCGGCGTCATGCTCACCGATGCCGCCGGTAAAGACGATGGCGTCCACGCCGCCCATCGCGGCAATGTAGCTGCCGATGGTCTTTTTGATCTGGTAGTTCAGCATGTCGCTGGCCAGCTGTGCGCGCTTATTGCCGTTCATGGCGGCCTCCTCGACATCGCGCTTGTCGCTGGACACGCCGGAAACACCCAGCAGGCCGGACTTCTTGTTCAGGATCTCGTCCAGCTCGTGGCCGGTGATCTCCAGATTGTACTTCAGGTAGTTGACCACAGAGGGATCCAGGTCGCCGCAGCGGGTACCCATCATCAGACCGGCCAGCGGGGTCATGCCCATCGAGGTATCAATGACCTTGCCCTGATCGACTGCGGCGATGGAGGAACCGTTGCCCAGATGGCAGGTGATCAGCTTCAGGCGCTCAATGGGCTCCTCCAGAAACTCAGCGGCGCGGTGGCTGACATACTTGTGGCTGGTGCCGTGGAAACCGTAGCGGCGCACGCCGTACTTCTCGTAGTACTCGTAGGGGATGGCGTACATATAAGCCTTCGGGGGCATGGTGGAGTGGAAAGCCGTGTCAAAGACCGCAACGTTCGGCTTGTCCTCGCCAAAGACCTTGTAGGAGGCCTCGATGCCCAGGATGGCGGCGGGGTTGTGCAGGGGAGCCAGCGGGCTCAGGTCGTGGATGGCCTTGACGACCTCGGGGGTGATGAGGCAGCTCTCCTTGAACTTCTCGCCGCCGTGGACCACGCGGTGGCCGATGGCGTCGATCTCGGAAACGCTGTCGATGACCTTGCCCTCGCCGGTGGTCATCTTCTTCACGACCTCGGTGAATGCCTCGGTGTGGGTGGGGAAGATGGCGGGCGTGGTTGCCTTATGGCCGTTGGCCTCATGGGTGATCATGCTGCTTTCCATGCCGATGCGCTCGCACAGACCTTTACAGAGAACCTTTTCGCCCTCCATGTCGATCAGCTGGTACTTCAGGCTGGAAGAACCGCAGTTGATAACCAGAATTTTCATGGAATATCCTCCTTAAATTGGCAGGGTAGATTTCCCTTTCCTAAATGCTGATTTTATTATATAATGGTATAAATAAATTTTCAAGCGCAAGTTCTGCAAGATAGCACAATTTTTGCACAGAACGCCAAAGTACTTTTTTAACAATCTATCGCCAAAGAATCAGGAGCCAATTGTTATGGATTTCACAGGCATTATTGCCGAATACGACCCCTTCCACAACGGCCATGCGGCCCAGCTGGCTGCCGTGCGCGCCGCAGGGGCACAGTGTATTGCCGTCTGCATGAGCAGCGGCGCGGTGCAGCGCGGCGGTGTACCGATTCTGCCCGAGAGCGTGCGGGTGCGCGCGGCGCTGGATGCCGGGGCTGACCTTGTGGTAGCCCTGCCCGCGCCCTACGCCTGCGCCACGGCGGAGCAGTTCGCCGCCGCGGGCGTGCACCTGCTGGCCGCGCTTGGCTGTGATACGCTGGCCTTCGGCGCGGAGACCCCCGACGCGGCGGCTCTGCTGGACACGGCCCGCCTGCTGGACGGGGAGGAACTGAACGCCCGCATCCGCCAAAATCTTGCCACCGGCATGACCTATGCCGCCGCCCGGGCCGCGGCTGCCGACGCGCTGCACCCCGGCACCGGCGGCCTGCTGCGCACGCCCAACAACATTTTGGGCATCGAGTATTGCAAGGCGATCCTGCACCGGCACGCGGCTCTTACGCCGCTGGCACTGCCGCGGCTTGGCGCGGCGCACGGCGGCGGGGCAGGGGCGCACGCGGGCACGCCGATGGCCAGCGCCAGCTTTCTGCGCGGCCTGCCGCAGTCCGACTGGGAGCCGTTCGTGCCCGCCCGCGCGGCGGAGCTGTACGGCAAGGCTGCGGCGGACGGCCTTTTGCTGGACGGCGCAAGACTCGAGACCGCCGTTCTGGCCCTGCTGCGGATGCAGGACCCCGCGAATTTTGCGCAGGTGCGCGGCGTGAGTGAGGGACTGGAAAACCGCCTGACCGCCGCTGTGCGGGAAGCCGAAAGCCTCGACGACCTCTACACCCGCTTGAAAACCAAGCGCTACCCCCATGCGCGTCTGCGGCGGCTGGTGCTGGACGCGGCGCTTGGCTTCCCGGCAGAACTGCCAATGCCGCCGTACCTGCATGTGCTGGGAGCACGCAAAACGGCGCTTCCGCGTTTAAAACAGGCGTCGCTGCCCGCCGCGACAGCGCTGGCAGACCTGGCCCGCACCGGCCCCGAAGCGGCAAAAATCAGCAGACTGCATAATAAGGCAGTTGATTTTTCGTCATTATGCAGAGAAAAAATTCAGCCTATGGGGCTTGCGTTCACAGCTAAGCCGGTGGTAATATAATTTTATATGGATAAAAAATGCGTGTGATACAACATTGTTGCATTTTTAACGCGCAAAATCGGTACGAAATGAAGGAGTAAAACATGGCGCTGCACGTAATGGACGAAGCAAACCACTGCCTTGGCTGCAAGGTGCCCCGCTGCCAGCAGGGCTGCCCGATCCACACCAATATTCCCGAGGTCATCCGCCTTTTGAAGGCCAACAAGCTCGACGAAGCGGGCCGTATGCTGTTTGAGAACAACCCCCTGACGACGGTCTGCTCGCTGGTTTGCAACCACGAAAACCAATGCGAGGGCCATTGCGTGCGCGGCATCAAAGGTGCGCCGGTGCACTTCTCGGTCATCGAAAACTATATCTCGTCCACCTACGCCAGCCAAATGACCCAGGGTCCCGCGCCGTCCAACGGCAAAAAAGCCGCCATCATCGGCTCCGGCCCGGCGGGCCTGACCATTGCGGTCATCCTGGCACGCTACGGCTACGACGTCACGATCTTTGAGAGCCACGATAAGATCGGCGGCGTGCTGCGCTACGGTATCCCAGAGTTCCGCCTGCCCAAGACCGTGCTGGACGATTTCGAGTACCGCCATCTGCGCTTAAAGGGCATCAAGGTCCGCCCCAACACCGACGTGGGCAAGGCGCTGAAAATTGAGGATCTGTTCCGCGACGGCTACAAGGCCATCTTCATCGGCACCGGCGTCTGGCGGCCCAACACGCTGCACATCAAGGGCGAGAGCCTCGGCAACGTGCACTACGCCATCAACTATCTGCAGAATCCCGATGTCTACCACCTGGGCAATCGGGTCATCGTTATCGGCGCGGGCAACGCGGCCATGGACGTGGCGCGCACTGCCATCCGCCACGGCACGCGGCATCTCGAGTGCTTCTCGCTGTCCAGTCACATTACGGCCAGCGAGTACGAGGCAAGCTATGCCAAGCTGGAGGGCGTGAACTTCATCTTTAACAAAAAGCCGTTGGAGATCACCGACAAGGGCGTCGTCTTTATCGATCTGAACGAGGCCGAGGACGGCACGCTGACCGAGATCCCCGGCACCGAAAAGCTCTACCCGGCGGACAGTGTCATTGTGTCCATCAGCCAGGGCCCCTGCACGACGATCACCGACAGCACGAAGAATCTGAAAACCACCCCGCGCGGCCTGTTTGAGACCGACGAAGTGGGCCGCACGAGCATCCCCGGCATCTTTGCCAGCGGCGATGCCGTCAAGGGTGCGCGCACCGTCGTCGAGGCCGTCGCCTACAGCAAGAACGTGGCCGAGGCCATGCACGAGTACATGCAGACCCTGCCCCCCGACCTCCCCGACGAGTACGCGAATGTGCCCGTAGCGGAGTACGACGAGGGAAACTAAAGCAATACCGTAAACCTGCGGGCCGGGCATGTCCGGCCCCTGCCGCGTGGGTCACCGCTTCCTTGCAAACGCCCGCGCGTGCTCCACAAATTCCCGGGCGGCGGGGGAGAGCGCTGTCCGCGACAGGCACGCCAGACCAATCGTGCGCTTGGCGGCAGGCTCCAGCTGCAAAACCTGGCACCCCGCGCTGGCCGCGCCCTCCTTGAACATCAGCTCGGGCATCAGCGCCAGTCCCTGCCCGCAGGCGACCATTGCGATCATGCTCTGGTCATCCACGATGTAGCACCGGCTCGACACATGCAGGTCATTCTTTTTAAAGTAGCTCTGGATGTCGGCATCCACGTCGGACTGCTGGCTGACGAACGGCTGGCTGCGCAGCTCCTCGGCCCGCACCACGCCGGGGCGGCGCGGCTGGTAGTCGGGCGGCGCGATGCAGATGAGCCGGTCATCATAGAGCGGCTCAAAATCCAAATCGTGGGCGCTGGAGTTGGAGAGGAACCCCAGCTCCACCGCGCCGGTTTTCAGCCAGCCCGTGATGTCGTCATACGACCCCTGGTAAATCTGCACGTCGATGCCCGGGAACGCTGCGCGGAAGCCCGGCACGATCTTGGGCAGCCAGGTCACGCAGGCCGAGTTGAACACCCCCAGCCGCAGTGCGCCCTTGTGCATCCCGTTGATCTGGGCAATCGACTGGTCAAGCGACTCGCTGCTGGCGAGCATCTGCTGGATGGCGGGCATGAGCTTTTCGGCGGCGGCGGTCAGCGTGACGCCGCTTTTGGTGCGGGTGAACAGCGGAAAGCTGCACTCGGCCTCCACGCCCGATACCGCGTGGCTGACGGCGGACGGCGTGATGTGCAGCCGCTCCGCCGCGGCGGCAAAGGTACCCAGCTGTGCTACAATGCTTAACAGCTGGCAGTCTGTCAGTGTCATGAGCTGCATCTCCTATGGTGAAAAAAATTCATGTGATGTATGAAAAAGTGTAGCTTTACTTCATGTCTATACTGTACTATTATAGTAGCAGAAAGTCAATGCCTGCGGCGCACAACGCAGGCAATGAATAGACTCCTCTCCCTCCAACCTTGCCCTGCCGGCCCGCACACCGGTGGGGCTTTTTTTATTGGCCGGATTGTGGTATGATGATAATAAAGCCTTCCCCCGAGAGGGAAGCCTTTATATGGAGGATAAAAAATCATGACAAAATCTCGCGGGGTGCGGGGCGCGGCAGGCGGCTGCGCGGTGGCATCCCTGGTATATCTTCTGGCGCGCGGTCTGCTCACGCTGCTGGTCAGCGCACTGATGGGGCTGGCCCACCCCGGTGCCAGTCTGGCCAAGCCGCTGGGCTTCAGCGGGGTCAGCACGGCGCTGTTTCAACTGCTCATCGGGCTGGGGGCCATCGTGCTGACGCTGGTTTTTCTGTTAAAGGTCACGCGGCTGAAAACCAAAGACCTGCGGATCATGCTGCCCGCACCGTGGAGCCCCGGCTTCTGCCTGCCGGTTTTTCTCGGCGTGGCGAACCTTGCCAATCTGGCGGGCGCACTCATCAACCGCCTGACAGGCAGCCCCGCGACCAGTGAAATGCTGCCCAGCGGCGGGCCGGAGCTGCTCATGCAGTTTCTGGCGCTCTGCGTCATGCCCGCCATCGCGGAGGAACTGCTGTTCCGCGGTGCGTTTCAGGGATTGATGCGCCCCTGCGGCAGCGCGGCGGCCATCTTTGCCCCGGCGCTGCTGTTCAGTGTGCTGCATCTCGACCTTGCGCAGGGCCTGACGGCCTTTGCCTGCGGCGTGTTTTTGGGCTGGCTGGCCGAGCGTTCGGGCAGCATCTTGCCGGGGATGCTGCTGCACCTTGTCAACAACGCGCTGGCATTTTTAACGATCTATCTGCGGTATTACGCCCCGGCGGAGGTCTCCTTCGGTGTGGAGCTGTTCATTTTGCTGTTCTTCCCGGCGTTCGGCGCATGGATGATCTGCAACGCCCGCCGTCAGGGGTTCAGCTTTTCGGCGGGACTGCGCCCCGGCGTGGATGTGCTGACCGTTTTTACCAGCCCGGTCTACTGTGCAACGGTGCTGTTCCTTGTGGCCTACGCCGCCATTTTTGTACATTGAGGGGATAGTATGACCGATGAAGAACTGATGCGTGCCGCGCTGGACGAGGCAAAGATCGCCGCCGACCTCGGCGAGGTCCCCGTCGGCGCGGTGGTCGCGAAGGACGGCGAAATCGTCGCCCGCGCCCACAACCTGCGGGAGAGCGGCAAAAATGCCACCTACCACGCTGAGCTGATGGCGATTGACGCGGCCTGCAAGGCGCTGGGCGGCTGGCGGCTCTGGCAGTGTGAGCTGTTCGTTA
>OIDT01000560.1_pt1 | contig 23959 bp, 26 predicted proteins | sample 1581601 | NCBI WGS metagenome assembly OIDT01 (sample SAMEA3882515, study PRJEB24775) | human gut metagenome | biome: human-associated habitat; feature: intestine environment; material: feces | place: Netherlands | collected 2009/2010 | reverse complement strand
AGGGACAGTTCAAGCCCACCGACAACGTGCTGTACCTCTACTCCGGCGGCGCGGGCGGCCTGTTCGCCATCGACGTGGATCTGGGCTGAGTCGCCTTAGCGGGCGCAGGCTTTTAAATCCGGTTATCGGTTGTCATCAGGCGGGTATGCCTTTCCCGCACACATAGAGCAGCACCCAAAAGAACGGCCGGAGGAAGCTCCGTCCGTTCTTTGCACAGCGGGAATGGGAAAGAGTATGGAAAAATCTTGCCGAAGCGCTTGCCGGTACGGCGAGCGTTTTTGCATTTCTGTGGTTGTAAAGCTGCCGAAAATGGTGTAGTATGTAGGCAGATATTTTATACCAATCCAGAGGTGGACTATGCAGATGACCGTGCCGCGCCCGCGTGAACAGGCGCTGGAGCAAATCATGGCGTATATATTGGAGAATAAACTTTCCGCTGACGATAAGCTTCCGCCGGAGCGTGAAATGTGCCAGATGTGGGGGGTTAATCGCTGCACCCTGCGCAGCGCCATTGCCGCCCTGACGGAGCAGGGGATTGTGTACGCCGTTCAGGGCAGCGGGACCCGTATTGCGCCCAGATTTCGCCGTATCCTACAGGATTTGCAGGGATTTTCGGAATACGCCGCCGATTGCGGCCTGCGGCCGGAAACGAGGCTGCTGTCCATGTCGCAGGTGGAGTGCGACAAGCAGCTTTCCCGGCGGCTCCATCTGGTGCTGGGAGAAAATGCCTATCGAATCTCCCGCCTGCGCATTCTCAACGGCCAGCCCACCCTTATCGAAACGGCCTATATTCCCGCCGCGCTGGCCCCCGGCCTGGAGGAGCATGATCTGGTGACCGGCTCCCTCTTTTCGGTGCTGCGGGAGGGGTACGGCCTGGATCTGGATCACGGCGAAGAGAAGGCCAGCATCACCACAGCCGCAGAGGAGGAGGCCGTTCATCTCGGCATCGCCGCCGGGGATCCTGTGTTCTGGATCGTCAGCATCACGCAAACGCCGGAGGGCGTTCCTGTGGAATATTGCCGCACCGTGGCAAGAGCGGACAAGGTGGAGCTGGTCAGCGTTCTCCACCGCGGAGAAAGCGAGGCATCCGATCATGCGTGAAATCAGCTATAAATCCCCGCTTTATATCCAGCTGCGCGAGGTGATCCGCAGTAAGATCGAAGAAGAAGAATACTTGCCCGGCACAGCCATACCCTCGGAAAATCAGCTGATGGAGACCTATGGGCTCAACCGGGTGTCCGTTCGCAGTGCGCTGGCGGCGCTGGAGTTTGAGGGACTTTTGAAAAGCGTGCAGGGAAAAGGCGTTTTTGTAGCGGGGCCCAAGGCCAAGCGGAATATGGATACGCTGGGCGGTTTTCACAACACCATGCGTCAGAGCGGCGGAAACACCGCCACACGGATTCTCAGCAAGACGCTGCGTCAGGCGGGCCCCTATTATGCCCGCCTGCTGGAGATTTCCCCCGAGAGCACCATCTGGTTTATTCGCCGGGTAGAAAATACGGCGGGCGAGCCGGTGGCGCTGGAGGAGCTTTACATTCCCTACAGTGTGGTGCCCGGTCTGGAGGAGGTGGATATAAAGCTGTTCTCCATCTATGACATCTATCAGTGGAACGGCATCGTGCTGGGAGAGGGACATCAGACGCTGCGCATCACCCGGCTGCCGCCTATGCTGGCCAAGCACATGGACGTGCCGCCGGAGCAGGCGGTAATGGAGTTTTCATGCACCACCCGGGATCGGGACGGCCGGGTGGTGGAGTTTTCCCGCAGCTATGTGCGCAACGATAAGGCGGAGTTTGTCGTCCACTTCCGTCACACAAATCCATAATTGGTATAACTTTTAATAATACAACTATCAATACAGGCGGATAAAATGCGTTATCCGCCTGTATTTTTTACTATTTGTTGTTATTTTAACCAAAATTGCCGGGGCTGATTTTAGCAGAAACATAGAATTCACGTTTTTTGCCGCAAAAACCGATTATCATCTTGTAATTGGTATAAGTTGATACTATACTTATCACATCAGGGCAACACAACGAAAAAAGATTGAGAGGTGGGCCACTTGTCCGATTCCATCGTATCGCTGCGCCATGTGGAAAAATGGTATGGCAACAACCACGTGGTAAAAGACATGAATCTGGAAATTCAAGAAGGCGAATTTCTAACATTACTGGGGCCGTCCGGCTGCGGAAAAACCACAACCCTGCGCATGATTGCAGGCTTCGAGAATGCCACATCCGGCACCATCGAGGTGCAGGGCCAGCAGGTAGAGGAAAAGGAACCCTATGAGCGGGATGTAAACACCGTTTTCCAGAACTACTCCCTGTTCCCCCACATGACGGTGTTTGATAACGTGGCTTACGGGCCCTCCATCCGCAAGGTGCCCAAGGATGAGATCAAGCGCCGGGTTACCGAGATGCTGGCGCTGGTGCAGATGTCCGGCTATGAAAAGCGTAAGCCGGATGCCTTGTCCGGCGGCCAGAAGCAGCGCGTCGCCATTGCGCGGGCGCTGATCAACAACCCCCGGGTGCTTTTGCTGGATGAGCCCTTGGGCGCGCTTGACCTGAAGCTTCGCAAGCAGATGCAGATCGAGCTAAAGCGCTTGCAGAAAAAGCTGGGGATCACCTTTGTATATGTGACCCACGATCAGGAGGAAGCCATGACCATGTCCGACCGCATCGCGGTGATGCGTGACGGCGTGATTTTGCAGATGGATGCGCCCGCGAAGATTTACGACCGGCCCAACTGCCGGTTTGTCGCGGACTTCATCGGCGAGAGCAACGTGATCTCCGGCGTGGTGCGGTCTGTGGAGGGAGAGAAGCTTTCCGTTGAGACGCCTGACGGTATGATCCTGGCCTGCGGCGAGGGCTTTACCGTGGGCGAAAAGATCTGCGTCTCCGTCCGCTCCGAGTATCTGAATCTTTCCGCCACGCCGGTGGAGGGCTTTACCCTTCGCGGAAAGGTGAAGGACTTCATCTACATCGGCACCGTCATCAAAACGGCGGTGGAGCTGAAGGACGGTCAGGAGATCAAGCAGTCCCGCTTCGAGCAGGACGGTACGCTGCGCGAGGGCACAGATGTCTATGCGTGGTGGGAGCCGCATCACGGCGTTGCCATCCACGATGCTTCCGAGGCCGAGGTGCAGTCATGAGCGCCCCCGCGCTGACAAAAAAGCGGCGTCTTCCCGCGCTGGCACAGGCAGGCCCTGTGTCGCTGTGGATGATCCTGTTCGTGACGGTGCCGCTTCTGTTCATCATCTACATCAGCTTCATGTCCCGCGGGCCCTTCGGCGGTGTGGTGCATGAGTTTACCACGGAGAGCTATGCCACGCTGCTGGATACCATCTATTTTGAGGTGATCCTCAAAAGCTTCAAGGTGGCGCTGACCACCACGGTGGTATGCCTGCTGCTGGGGTATCCCTTCGCGTATTACATCGCCCGTAAGCCCTCGGATGTGGCGGCCAAGCTGATCATGCTGCTGATGATCCCCATGTGGACCAACTCGCTGATGCGCCTGAATGCCTGGATGCTTCTGTTCCAGACCAACGGCCCGGTCAACAATCTGCTGATGGCCATGCACATCATCGACAGCCCCATCATGTTCATCTACTCCGATGGGCTGGTGATGCTGGGTCTTATCACCAACTATCTGCCGTTTGCGGTATTGCCCATGTACGCGTCCATCGAGAAATTGGAAAACCATGTGCTGGAGGCTTCTGCCGATTTGGGCGCAGTGCCCCGCGTGACCTTCTTCCGCGTGACGCTGCCGCTGACCTTCCCCGGCATCTTCTCGGCCATCATCCTTACCTTTATCCCGGCGCTTGGTACCTATACCATCACCGATATGCTGGGCGGCGGCAAGGTGCTCTACATCGGCAACATTATCAAGAACCAGTTCGGCATCATCCGCAACTGGCCGCTGGGCGCTGCATTAAGCGTTCTTCTGCTGGCCATTACGGCGCTGCTCATCTTCATTTACTCCCGGTTTGCGAAGATCGAAGATATGGAGGTGCTGTGATGAATACGGTTAAAAACAAGCGCGTTCGCCGGCAAAAGCGTAGCAAATTCCTGACAGATCTCTACGCGGCGCTCATCTACGCCATGTTCTATATCCCGGTGGTGGTGATGATCGCCTTCTCGTTCAACGATTCCAAGCGCAACTATGCGTGGACAGGCTTTACAACGCAGTGGTACGGCAAGCTCTTCTCCTTCGGCAACCACGATCTGTGGGAGTCGCTGGTCTACTCGCTGGTCATTGCCGTGCTGGCTACGATCATCAGCGTTATCATCGGTGTGCTGGGCGGTATCGGCCTGAAGAAGTTCGAGTTCCGCGGGAAAAAGTTCATCGGCCTTATGCTGTATGTCCCCATTGTGGTGCCGGAGATCGTGCTGGCGGTGGCCATGCTGATCATCTTCATCACCGTGGGTGTCAGTCTGGGTATGGGAACGATTATTATCGGCCACTGTACTTTCTGTATCCCGTATGCGGTTATCACCATCAAGGGACGTATCTCCGGCGATAACGAAACCCTGCAGGAGGCCTCCATGGACTTGGGTGCCAACCGAGTCCAGACCTTCTGGCGGGTGACGATCCCCAGCATCATACCGGGAATCGTTTCGGCGGCATTTCTCTCCTTCACGCTGTCCATCGATGACGTGGTGATGTCCAACATGCTGGCCGGCGCCAACCAGTCCACCCTGCCGGTGCTGATCCTGTCGGTCAACCGTACCGGCATTACGCCCGATATCAATGCGCTGACCACCGTGATGGTGCTGGTGATGGTGGTGGGCATGTTTATCATCAACGGGATCCAGCGCTTCTTGAAAAAACGCGAAGAACGGGCGGTGGCTGCGGCGGAAAATGCGCGGCTGATGCAAGCTAAGGACTGATTTCTTCCGCTGCGGCGGTTGAGATAAAATTAAAACGGAGGTTTATGTATGAAAAAGTTTATTGCACTGCTTCTGTCCCTGATGATGCTGCTGACGCTGGCAGCTTGCGGTGAAAAGGGAAAGACCACTGACGGCGGCGAGGACGCCGGCAGCACCAAGCTGAACATCTTTATGTGGAGCGACTACCTTTCCGACGACGTGGTCGCCAATTTCGAGAAGGAATACGGCGTCAAGGTCAACCTGAGCTACATGAACGATAACGCCGACTCCATCACCAAGCTGACCGCCGGCGCCGGCGACGGCTATGACCTGATCATGACCTGCGACGCGTACATGGAGTCCCTGATCGCCGGTGACTATCTGGAAAAGCTGGATCTGTCCCAGGTGCCCAATTCCGCCAATATCAACAAGGCGTATTGGTCCGAGCAGAATCAGGACTATTGCGTGCCCTATCTGATGAACTACATCTATGTGGTCTATGATACCGAGCGCTGCCCCATCGAGATCACCTGCTACAACGACCTGATCGATCCCGCGCTGAAGGGCCAGCTGGGCTCTATCGACGGCGCACGCAACCTCTTCCCCATCGCCCTGATCGCGCTGGGCTATGACCCCAACAGCACCGTGGAATCCGAGATCGCCGAGGCCTATGAGTGGCTGGTGAAGTACAACGCCAACGTGGTGGCTTACGGCTCCACCGAGAGCAACATCTGCAACGGCACCATCTCCGCGATGCTCACCTATGACGGCAACACCGCCGAGGCTATGGCTACCATGGGCGAGAACAACACCCTGGTCATCGCTCCGTTCACCAAGGATCCCGTCCAGCTGGGCTTCGACCTGTTTGTGATCCCCAAGGGCGCTCAGCACACCGATCTGGCCTACAAGTTCCTGAACTACGTATGTGATCCGCAGGTTATGGCTGCAAATCTGGTGGAAAATCCCTATTCCTGCCCCAACGATGCCGCTGTTGCCGCTGCGTCCGAGGAGTACCGCAACGCTCCCGCCTTTAATTTCGATTACAAGACCAACGTCTTCTTCCAGAAGGACGTGGGCGACGCGCTGACCATCTACGATAAATACTATCAGATGCTGAAGGTGGGTTAATCCATCGCTGCAAAAATGGAGGGATATCCTTGGTTAAGTTTGATGAACAAAAACAAATCGACAGCGTAAACGGTGCTTTGGCATTGCGGCCGCAAATCGAAGAGCTGATCGACCGTCTGCTGGCAGAGGGCGTGAAAAACCTCTGCTGGCTGGGCATCGGCGGCACATGGGCCAGCAGTATGCAGGTGGTATGCTATCTCAAGGAGCACACCGACATGGATACCTTCGCCACCAACGCCGCAGAGTATTGCACCACAGGCGATAAGCGTGTGGGCGCGGGAACCCTTGTGGTTCTCTCCTCTGTGACCGGCACCACCACGGAGATCGTGGATGCGGTTCGTCTGGCCCAGAGCCACGGCGCAAAGGTGCTGGGGTTCATTGACAAGCCGGATGCTGAGCTGGCCACTCTGGTGGATTACTGCATCAGCTACAAGGGCAATGAACAGCTGAAGTTCTTTATGGTAGCGGACTGCTTCCTGCGCCGTCAGGGCAACTTCCCCGACTATGACGCCTATTATGCCCAGATGGACGCCCATCTGGCCAAGGATCTGGTGGAGATCGAGAAGATTGCCGATCCCTTTGCGGAGGACTTTGCCCGCAAGCATCTGGAGGACAAGTTCCACTACTTCGTGGGCGCCGGATGCCTGTATGGCGCCACCTATTCCTACGCCATGTGCTACTGGGAAGAGATGCACTGGATTCGGACGAAGTCCATCCACAGTGCCGAGTTCTTCCACGGTATGCTGGAAATCGTGGACAAGGATACGCCGGTCACGGTCTTTGTGGGCGAGGATGCCCAGCGGCCCCTGGGCCTGCGTGTGGCGAAGTTCCTGCCGCAGATTTGCGAGAACTTCACCATTATCGACACCCATGATTATCCGCTGGAGGGTATCGATGAGAAGTACCGCGGACGGATGTGCTATGCCATTATGCACGCGGTAACCAATCGCATCGACGCCCATGTGGAAGCCATCAGCGGCCACGACATGACCATTCGCCGGTACTACCGGAAGTTAGCGTATTAAGTGAAAAAGGGCGGGGGAACCCGCCCTTTTTTTCAGAGGTTTGCTTATGAAATTTGGGATGTTTACCAGCGGTTATCAGCGTCTGCCGCTGGAAAAATGCTTTACAGACGCTGCGCAATTGGGGTATGATTACATAGAGCTTTGGGGCGGCTATCCCCACGCCTTTGCCCCGGATGTGATAGAGGACTATCGGGAGATCCGCCGCTTGCAGGAGCATTACGGCATTCCCGTGCCTGTCTATACGCCGGAGCACAATGCCTATCCCTATAACTATATGCTGGGGACGGAAAAGCAGTGGCGCAATTGTATGGCGTATCTGGAGGTGTCTGTCCGTGCCGCCGGGCTGATCGGCGCCGGGCAGATGCTGATTTCCGTGGGACACGGCGGCGAGTGCCCGGCGGAATTGCGCCGCGCACGGCTGCGCCGCTCTGTGGAGCATCTTGCCCGCGCTGCCGAACGGGAGCATGTTGTCCTTCTGCTGGAAACGCTGTCCCCTCTGGAGAGCAACACCTGCACACGGCTTCATGAGCTCAAGGAGCTGCTGGAGGCGGTGGACTCGCCGTGGCTGATGGGGATGTGCGATGTGGTGCCGCCGGTATTGCAGGGCGAGGACCCGGTGGACTATTGCCGCCATCTGGGAAGCAGAATGGCCCATCTGCATCTGGTGGACTGCGATGGCGTGACGGAAACCCATCTGATCCCCGGAGACGGTGTATTGAACCTGAAACAGATTGTCAGCGACTTCCGGCAGGCGGGCTATGACGGCCGCGCCACGCTGGAGCTGGTGACTCACTATATGGACGATCCTACCGGCGCCGCAGGGCTGGCGCTGCAAAGGGCAAAGGAGTTATTATGATAAAAATTGCGTGCGCAGGCGACAACTGTGTGGATTATTATGACAACACCGGCGAGAGCTTTCCCGGCGGAAATCCGGTCAATGTTTCGGTGTATGTAAGGCGTCTGGGCGGCCAGTCCGCCTATCTGGGCGCGGTGGGTACGGATGATTTTGGAAAACAGATGTGCGCCGCGCTGCAAGAGAAGGGCGTAGACGTCAGCCATGTGCAGATTCTGCCCGGCAAAACTGCCTTCTCCCATGTAGAGCGCATCAATGGTGAGCGGGTATTCGGCGATTATGATGAGGGCGTCATGGCGGATTTCAGACTCCGGCAGGCGGATTTCGACTTCCTCAAGGGATACGATCTGCTGGTCACCGGACTGTGGGGGCATACGGAAAGTCAACTGGCCGACGTTCGCGCCATGGGGATCCCCGTGGCCTTTGACGGGGCCGAGCGCCCGCTGGATGAGGCGGGCAGGATCGCGCTGCCCCATGTGAACGTGGCGTTTTTCTCAGACGACGCCTCCGATGAGGAAAGCCTCAAGGCGCGGATTCTGGAGGTAGCGGCGCTGGGCCCCCAGATCGTGGTGGCCACCCGAGGCGGAAAAGGGAGCCTTGCCTATGACGGCGAAAGCTTCTATCCGGGCCAGATCGTTCCGTGCTCCGTGGTGGATACCATGGGCGCGGGGGACAGCTTTATTGCCGGATTCCTGATGGCGTGGCTGAAAAAGGAGCCGATCCCGGCCTGCATGCGTGCCGGAGCGGAAAATGCAGCCGTAACGCTGGGCTATCCCGGTGCGTGGTGATAATAAAGGAGCGAATCAACATGGAAGAACTGCTGAAGTCTTTGCAGGAGCTGCTGACCATTGAATCGGTGGCCCGGCGGGATCAGGAAAAGCCCTTCGGAAACGGCGTGGCCCAAGCGCTGGATTACACGCTTTCCCTTTGCCAACGTATGGGCTTTCATACAAAGAACGCCGACGGGCTGTACGGCTATGCGGAAATCGGCGAGGGCGCGGAGATCATCGGCTGCCTTGGCCATCTGGACGTGGTCCCCGCGGGAGATGGCTGGCATTATCCGCCTTATGCCGGAACCATAGACGGCGGACGGCTGTACGGCCGCGGCACAATCGACGACAAGGGGCCCACCCTGATCGCGCTTTTCGCGGCCCATGATGTGGCGCAGGCGTATGAACGCGCCGGAAAGCCCATGCCCCGCCGCATCCGCTTTATCTTCGGACAGACGGAGGAATCCGGCCCTTGGGATGATATGGCGGCCTATGTGGCCCATGAAGAGCCTGTTCGCTTTGGCTTCACACCGGATGCGGATTTCCCCGCCATCTACTGTGAAAAGGGGATTTTGCGCCTTCATCTGACCATGCCGCTGACCGGCTCCGGTATTCTGGACGCCAAAGGCGGCACGGTGGTGAACATGGTGCCGGATGCCTGCACGGTCACCACGGCAGCGGGAACCTATCAGGCGGCGGGAAAATGCGCCCACGGCAGCACGCCTTGGCGAGGCGAGAACGCCATTGACCGCGCCATGGAGCAGCTGCCGGCAGAGAGCGGGCCGTTCGCCGCGGCATATCGGGCGCTGTTTGGCAACGACGTGTATGGTAAAAAGCTGGGCATTGCCATGACCTCTCCCGATAGCGGGCCGCTGTCTATGAATGTGGGACTTCTGAGGGTGGAGGACGGCCTCATCCGGCTTTCTGTCGATATCCGCCATCCGGAAACCGCTGCCGCCGATCATATTGCCGAAACGGTGCGCCGCGCAGTGGAGCCCTACGGGTTCACCCTTGCGCCCATCCACCCGGAAAAAAGCGTTTATCAGGACAAAAACGGCCCCGTCATGCAAAGCCTTCTGGCGGCCTATCGGCAGGAGACGGGAGACCTTTCCGCGCCGCTTGCCATCGGCGGCGGAACCTATGCAAAGGCCATGGAGAACATTATCGCTTTCGGGCCTGTGTTTCCCGGCGAGGAATCCCGGGAGCATCAGGCGGACGAATATATCGCCTTGGACAACATAGAGAGGCTGCGCCGCATCTATGCACAGGCGTTCCAAAACCTGCTGGCATTATAAGGATTTATCAAGCATAGCCGCCAAGCTGGCGGCGAACTGCCCGCCGGGTATCCGCACGCGGCAGCGCCGGTCACCGGTACGGATAAGGCCGGTGTCGTGGAGAACGCTCTCATCGGTGGACCGGATAAGTCCAAATCCGAAATAGTAGCGGTATTGTTATTGTAGAATAAGATGTAACAATATTACGACTATATTATACCATTTTCGTGCTCCAGACGCAAGTTCACAGATATGCACGAATCGATATTATAGCAAAAAAGCGCCGTCTCGGAATCACTTCCAAGACGGCGCTTTTCTGTTGTGGATCAGAGCGAACACTTCACGGCGAAACCGCCGCTGAAGAAATAGGTGTTCGTCCAATACCTGTTTGGTGGAGCTGAGGGGAGTCGAACCCCTGTCCGAAAGCGCTTTAACAGGACTTTCTCCGGGCGCAGTCAGGTTTCAACATTCCCTCCCCGCAAAGACACCGGACAGACTTTGCGGTTCAGTAGAGTCATGATGCGTGGGCGGGGCAACTCTTACCCGCCTCACGGACGCCACCTAAACGACGCCTTCCCCGGCCGGTGGCCTCTCCGGTTCAGACGGTCACTGCTTAAGCAGCGACGGCAACAGTGTTAGTGTTGTCAGTTAATTTTAAATTGCCCGTTTTATGGCGGTCAGGCGCCGCCGCCCGCTTATCCAGCCTCCACACCCCCGTCGAAACCGGTACAGCCCCGTATGGGACGGCGGGGAGGGGAAACTCCCCGCCGGTGTAAATGCTGTGAAATGTGTTTTATCTCCGGAACGGATCGGCCAGCTTCTCCGGCTCCGGGTACGTCTCGCCGTGGGTATCCACCGTGACCTTAGCCATGACCTGATCCTTCTTAGGCTTGTTGGTCATCATGTTCCGGGGCTGGTTGACGATGCGATCCACCACATCCATGCCGTCCATCACGCAGCCGAAGGCGGCGTACTGCCCATCCAGATGGGGCGCGTCCTTGTGCATGATGAAGAACTGGCTGCCGGCGGAGTCCATGGCCTGCGCACGGGCCATGCTCAGCACGCCTCTGGTATGGCGCAGGTCGTTGCTGACGCCGTTGGCATCGAACTCACCCTTGATGCAGTAGCCGGGGCCGCCCATGCCGTTTCCGTCGGGGCAGCCGCCCTGGATCATAAAGCCGGGGATGACGCGGTGGAAGATCAGGCCGTCATAGAACCCGGCGTTTGCCAGCGAAATAAAGTTGTACACGCTCTGAGGCGCGATATCGGGATACAGCTCGCAGGTGATGATGCCGCCGTCCTGCATCTCGATGGTGACGATAGGATTATTTGCCATAACCGTTTCCTCTTTTCTGTCGTTGTGTCAGCCGCGGTTTTTCTCCCGCATGGCGCGTTCCATCTCCCGCTTGGCGTCCCGCTTCGCCACGGCGTCCCGCTTGTCGTAGGTCTTTTTGCCCTTGCACAGCCCTACCTCCACCTTTACACGGGAGTTCTTGAAGTAGACGGACAGCGGGATCAGGGCGTAGCCGTCCTGCTTTTGCAGATCATGGAGCTTCCGGATCTCCCGCTTGTGCAGTAAAAGACGCTTGGGACGATCCGGGTCGCGGTTGAAGATGTTGCCCTGCTCGTAGGGCGAAATGTGCAGGCTGTACGCGTAGATCTCCCCGTCCTTGGCCACGCAGAAGGAGTCCTTCAGGTTCAGCGCGCCGTTGCGGATGGATTTGACCTCTGTGCCAAACAGCTCGATACCGGCCTCGTAGCGGTCCTCCACGAAATAGTCATGATGGGCCTTGCGGTTCTGTGCAGCGAGCTTGATGCCGGACTTTTCCATGGCGGACCTCCTTTCCGGATTCGGGAGGGATTATACCACATTTTACGCCGGGACGCAAGAGGGGCGTCAGCAGGTATTTTGCTGGTATTTTGCCGCGGGGTGTGCTATACTGCGAAAAAACGACGGAAGGAGCGTTCAGCATGGAGCTGACTGAAAAAACCATCGACAGCCGCGAGGTATTCAAGGGCCGCATCATCCGTGTGCGATTCGACACCGTGCGTCTCCCCAACGGCAAGGAGGGTACCCGCGAGGTGGTGGAGCACCCCGGCGGCGTGGCGATCCTGGCCATCGACAGTGAGGACCGCGTACTGCTGGTGCGCCAGTACCGCTATCCCTTCGAGCGTGTCCTGACGGAGATCCCCGCCGGCAAGCGCGAGCCGGGAGAGCCGCCGTTCATCACCGCCCAGCGGGAGCTGCAGGAGGAGGTGGGCGCCACCGCCGACACATGGACGGAGCTTGGAACGCTCATCCCCTCGCCGGGCTGCTACGGTGAGACGCTGTACCTTTACATGGCGCAGGATCTCCACTTCGGCGCCACCCACCCGGATGAGGACGAGTTTCTGGAGCCGCTGCGCGTCCCGCTGGATGAGGCGGTGCGCCAGTGCATGGACGGCACGCTGACCGACGCCAAAACGGTGGCCGCCATCCTGAAGGGCAAAATTCTCCGGGAGCAATAACGGAAAAACCTTGTATTTCCACGCCGGATACGGTACACTGACAACAGGCGGCCCACCCGCCGGGGGAGGTAGAGAGATATGTCCATGAATACGAAGAAGAATATCGCCATCGTGCTGCTGGTGCTGTCCATGCTGCTGTGGGTGCTGCGGAAGCTCAACGTCCTGTACATACCGGGTCTGAGCATGATCCTTCTGGCGCTGAGTATGGCGCTGGTGGGCGTGATGATGTTCCAGCTCAAGCAGAAAAAGAAGCTGGCCGGTACGCTGATCGTGGCCTTCGGCCTGCTGTGCGTCGTGGTGGCTATCATGGAGATCAAGGGCTCCTTCTGAGAGTACCTGACTGCCCATTATCGTCAGCCCCGAACACCTATTGTAAAAGATGACTGCAAAAGAGAGACGGCTCCGCCGTCTCTCCTTGCGTTTTCCCCACCGTCTATCCCCCTCACTTTGACAATACTTTGACGATCCCGCCAAATCCCGCCATGTCTTTGATCCCGTAAATTGTTGCAAATTTTCTCTTGCAAATGGAGAAAAATATAGTATCATATAAGCGCGCCGCACTCTGCTGGACGGAGGCGGCAGCAGGAGGTAACATATGAATAACGAAACGAAACGCACGAAAATTTCCGTGCAGGACATGGTGCAGCTGTCTGTGCTCATCGCCATCCTGCTCCTTCTGGAGCTGACGGGTCTCGGCATGATCAAGACCGCCGGTCTGGAGATCACCATCATGCTGGTGCCCGTCATCGTGGGTGCCATCGTCATGGGTCCCGCCGCCGGTGCGCTGCTGGGCGGTGTGTTCGGCCTGATCAGCTTCTGGGAGTGCTTTGGCAAAAGCAGCTTCGGTGTGGTGCTGATGGGCATCAACCCCTTCCTCACCTTCCTTGTCTGCGTCCCCACCCGTATTCTGGCCGGCTGGATCTGCGGTCTGGTGTTCAAGGGTCTGAGCAAGCTGGACAAGAGCAATCTGTGGTCCTTCGGCGCTGCCGGTCTGTGCGGCGCACTGAGCAACACCGCGCTGTTTATGTCCACCCTGTGCCTGGGCTTCTACCGCACCGACTTCATTCAGGGCTTTGTGGAGGCGCTGGGCAGCGCCAACCCGTTCCTGTTCATCATCGCCTTTGTAGGCATCAACGGTCTGGTGGAGGCCATCGTGTGCTTCTTCACTGGTGCCGTGATCGCCAAGGCCGTGGTGTTCAGCCGCGGCAAGCTGGCTGCCCGCAAGACCGCCGTGCAGAACGGAAAGTGAGGTAACGACCATGCTCCTTGCACTGGACATTGGAAACACCCATATCGTCATGGGCTGCATGGAAGGCCGGACTATTCGGTATCTCTGCCGCATGGCCACGAATCGTGTGACCACCGGTGCGGAGTATGCCGTGACCATGAGCCGTCTGCTGGAGTTCGCCCACATCGCGCCGGACGCCATTGACGGTTCCATCATCTCCTCGGTCGTGCCGCAGGTGACCCGCTCCCTGTCCGCGGCGGTAAAGATGCTGACCGGCGTCGTCCCCCTCGTGGCGGACAACACCATCCGCTCCGACCTGACGGTACGGATCGACGATCCCGCCACACTGGGCAGCGACCTGCTGGTGGCGGCTGTCGGCGCGCTGGATATCTACCAGCCGCCCCTGATCATCATCGACATGGGTACCGCTACCACCGTAACGGTGGTGGACGCTGACGGCGCGTTCCGCGGCGGCGCCATCATCCCCGGCGTACAGCTTTCGCTGTCCGCGCTGGCGTCCAACACGTCGCTGCTTCCCAGCATTTCGCTGGACGCGCCCCCCAAGGCCATCGGCACCAACACGGTGGACTGCATGAAGAGCGGCAGCATTCTGGGTACAGCCCTGCTGCTGGACGGCATGATCGACCGCATGGAAGCCGAGCTGGGGCAGAAGGCCACTGTGGTGGCCACCGGCGGACTGGCGCGCTGTATCGTCCCCATCTGCCAGCACGAGATCCTGCTCAACGAGGATCTGCTGCTGAATGGGCTGGCTGTGCTGTACGAAAAGAACAAATAAACAAAAAAGATATCCCGCACCGAAACGGTGCGGGATATCTTTTTCACGTTACACCCCCAGCAGCTTGCCCCACGTCCCCTTCCCGGCGATACCGTCAGCGCCGAGGCCGTACTTGGTCTGGAACTTCTTCAGCGCCGTCTCCGTGCCGCTGCCGAAGTCGCCGTCCGCACCGGCCGCGCCGCAGGAAAAGCCGTAGGCGATCAGCGCCGCTTGCAGGGTCTTCACATCCGCGCCCGCCATGCCGCGCTTGAGCATCCGCACCTGCATGGGCAGCGTCGTGTCCTTCTCAGCAGGAACCGGCACCGGTACGTTTTCGCTCTCCACAAAGGGTACACCCAGCGCGTTGCACAGCCCCTTGGCGATGGTCTCACCGATCAGGGTGGTGTTGTCGATGATCCACTGCGCGATGCGGGGGACATCGTGGAAGTCCGTCTCGATATACACCGTCGTGGCGGCAGGGTGCTTCACCTCGTACAGTGCGGGATACGCCCGGATGACATCCGGCGCACCCGGCGTCACAGGCCCCAGCACATCCAGCACCGCCTGACACGCCTTGTATCCGGCACTGTTCCGGTCGCCGCTGTAACAGAACAGATGCGTACCGCTGGCCTTGCCGTTGCAGGCGTTGGAATGGATGGGAACGTGCAGGTCGGCCTTGAAGCGGTTGGACGCCGCCACACGGTTCTGCATGGTGTCGTACTGCCCCAGCATCACCTCCACACCGGAGCGCTCCAGAGCGGCCTTGCAGGCCTCGGCAATGCGTCCGCACTGGATGGCCTCGGTGGTGTCGCCCACCGCGTAGGTGTTCCGCCGCTGGTCGCTGGGGGACAGATACACCCGTTTAGCCATCGTTCTTCGCCTCCTTGTGATACTGCGCCGTGCTGATGCACAGCACCGCGCCGAGGAACGTGTCCACGGCGGTGATGGTGGTCACCACCTCGTCTGCGTAGGGCCACGCCCACACCGCCGCCAGCGCCGCGTACAGCGTGGCCACGGCGGGCATAACGATGATGACCAGCCATTTCATAATGTCGTATACCTTGTTGTTCAGTTTCATAATGCTTCCTTTCCGGCCTGTCGGCCTGTTCCATTTTATGCCCTATCGAATGGGCAGCTTCCGCACTTCCTCCATGACGCGCCGTGCGCTGCCGTTGCCGCCCATCTCCTCATACGGCTCGTAGAGGTACACCTGCAAATTCTCGTACTCGTCCTGCGTGACGTAGCCCCGCTCGATGTACACCATGCCGAGGTGGATGATGCGGTCGTGGGCCAGTCCCACCAGCATCTTCCGCTCCGCCTCGTCCGCCTTGCTGCGCTTGGCCGCCAGCTCCATCCGCTTGAGGATCACCTTGCTCACCACGCCCCACAGGGCGGTGGAGGTCAGCAGCGCCACGATCAGCGGCACGCCGACATTCGTCCATATCTCCATCCCGCCGCTCCTTACAGCTCCGCGCTGTTGGCGTACAGCGTCGCACCGCCCACGCTTACCGTACTCTGCACGGGGTCTGTCCGCATAACAGGGCGACAGTCCAGCGCCTTGGCGGGACGCGCCGCCGCCGTTGTGTAGACCTGATAGTACCGCTGACACCGCAGCAGCTCCCCGCCGTAATCCGGCAGCTCGTTCAGCACCCACGCGCCGTTCTCCTGATGTGCCAGCGTCTGCTGCTCACCCAGCTCCAGCTTGATGGCCTTGATGTACAGCCCCTGATTAGCCGCCATGTTCTCGAAGCACTGAATCGCCACGATGGCGCGATCCTGCAACGCGCCGACGCTCCACTTTTCGAGCGTAAACGTATTTTGCACCAGCGTCCAGTCGGACACATTGGAGAGCGTCACGATGCCGCCGGACTGTGCTACGCGCAGCGAGGCGCCCTCTCCGTTGCCCTTGTAGAGCATCGAGACCGTTACCGTCTGCCCGACCGCCGCGTCCGTTTCCAGTGCCTGCGCCCACGCGGGGTTGGCGGAGGCGGCGTTCTTGTACAGCTTGACGCCCTCCGCCGTCACATCCACAGACAGCGTAGCGCCGGTGGTATACCACATATCCACACCGTAGCCGGTTCCCGCGTAGCTCGTCTTCCCCCGCTGGTTCACGATGCAGCCGTCTGCAAACGTACCGTTTCGCAGCAGGTTGGGGCTGTATACTGCTCCCGCAGGCCCTTGCAGACCTGGATCGCCTTTCTCGCCCTTTGCACCGGGATCTCCCTTGTCGCCCTTTGCACCGGGATCTCCCTTGTCGCCCTTTGCACCTGCTGGGATATCGATGCTTTTCGGCGTGCTGCCGTCGTAGGTGACGCTGTTGCTACCGCTGGTGATGGTCAACGCGTTGGGGTTCGGCAGCTTATCCTCCGTCGTCGCCAGCTTCGCGTTGCTGGCCTGCACACCAAAACCGGTAACAGCTACCGTAAAGGTCTGTGCCGGAAAGCCCATATCCGCCAGTTCGCCGGAGCCGGAGAATATCCATCGGCCAAGTTCAGGCACTGGGATGAATAGCGGCAGCGTTGCGGTGTACATTCCCATCTTACACCGGCATTCCAGCACCTTCCCCGCCTCATACGCCGCATTGATGTCGGCCAGCGCCACCGGGCAGGTATAATTGGGGTAGTCGCCCGCAAGGTCGATGTAGAACACCTCCGCGCCGGGGCCGCCGGTTCCCACCGGCAGGTTGCTGTCGTGATACGTGCCCTCCTCTGCGTCCCACAGCTGCCAATACCCCTCGCTCCCCGGCTTCGGCGGATGCGCCGCCAGCTCCTTGAGCCGCGCCTCCAGCTGGCGGAATGCCGCCGGGATCTCCGGCCACGCCGTATCCCCCGACAGGCTCTCCGGCACCAGCACCTCCGCCACCGTGCTGTGCCGTTGGGTGGTACCGTCAGCTTGCAGCGTCCCCCTGAGCTGTAAGGCGTAAGTCCCCCACTTCGGCAGATTCTCCCGCTTCAGCAGCACACCTACGCCGCCGGGCTGCTCCTCCAACGGCAGGATGTCCATGCCGCCCTCCGGCTCCCGCATCAACAGCTCCCAATCGTACCCTGTCGGCATCTCTCCCACGATCTCCAGCCGTACACTGTCATTGTCGAACTGCATCGCCACCGGCGAGCCGTCCCATTCCAGCCGCCAGTCCTTAAATTGGATCATATACCATTCCCTCCCTCGATCAATGTCACCTCTCCCCTCCGATTGCCCCTTTGGTTGCACTTTTCGGTGCGGGAACGGGAAATAACGCGCTCGGTGCGTTTCTCTTTTCGAAATTATGTAAACATCCTCCTGTTCTCCTGCATTATTCCATCTTTTTTTGTGCTTTCCCAATAAATTTTTACGCATTTATTGCTTTTGGCAAAAAATATGGTATACTATCCATGTCTGCATATAGATCATCTTCTGCCGCGCTCCGCGGTATGAAGTTTCCGCGCTCTGGACACACTGTTACCAGAGCCTATTGACCACCTGAAAAGAGGGACTTGCTTTGAACAAATACATTATCCATGGCGGCCGTCCGCTGTTTGGCGAAGTGACCATCAGCGGTGCAAAAAATGCCGCCGTCGCCATCATTCCCGCCGCCCTGCTGGTGGACGGTGTCTGCCGCATCGAAAACATTCCCCAGATCAGCGATGTGACCCTGTTCTTCTCCATTCTGGAGGAGCTGGGCGCCCACATCCGCGTGCTGAACCGTCACGCGGTGGAGATCGACTGCCACGCCATCCACAGCACCCGCCCGTCCTACGATCTGGCCCGCCGCATCCGCGCCAGCTACTACCTGCTGGGCGCCCTGCTGGGCCGCTTCGGACAGGCGACTGTGGCCATGCCCGGCGGCTGCAACTTCGGTGTCCGCCCCATCGACCAGCACGTCAAGGGCTTCACCACCATGGGAGCTGATGTCACCGTGGAGGGCGGCTTCATCCACACCGCCGCCAAGAACGGCCGTCTCACCGGCGCGCCGGTGTATCTGGACGTTGTCTCCGTGGGCGCCACCATGAACATCATGATGGCCGCTGCGCTGGCTGACGGCGTCACCACCATCGAAAACGCCGCCAAGGAGCCGCACATCGTGGATCTGGCCAACTTCCTGAACTCCATGGGTGCGGACATCAAGGGTGCCGGCACCGACTCCATCAAGATCCGCGGCGTGGAGCGTCTCAGCGGCGGTACCTACTGCATCATCCCCGACCAGATCGAGGCTGGCACCTACATGGCGGCGGTGGCCGCCACCGGTGGTCAGCTCCTGCTGAAGAACATCATCCCCAAGCACATGGACTGCATCAGCGCCAAGCTGATGGAGATGGGTGTGGCGGTGGAGGAGAACGACGACACCCTGCTGGTGCGCCGCAGCGAGCCGCTGCAAAAGACCAACGTCAAGACCCTACCCTATCCCGGCTTCCCCACGGATATGCAGCCCCAGATCGCCGCCGTTCTCTCTCTGGCACAGGGCACCAGCCTTGTGACCGAGGGCGTCTACGGTGCCAACCGCTTCAAGTATGTGGACGAGCTAAAGCGTCTGGGCGCCCACATTCAGGTGGACGGCAAGGTCGCCGTGATCGAGGGTGTCGACCAGCTGGTGGGCGCTCCCATCCAGGCCTGTGACCTGCGGGCCGGCGCAGCGCTGGTCATCGCCGGACTGGCCGCCAAGGGGACCACCGAGCTGAGCTGCGTGCAGTATATCGAGCGCGGCTACGAGGATCTGGTGGGTAAGCTCCGTGCTGTGGGCGCGGATATCTCCATGATCGACATCCCCGACGAGGGCGAGGTCGAGTCCCATATTAGCTGACATACGCTGAACAGCGTCCGCTGCAATAGGCCGCAGCCTTTGTGGCCTGCTGCAACGGACGCTGCTGTTTTAGAAAGGTACATACCGTTTTGATCTCACTGTATACACTGGCCAGCGGCTCCGAGGGCAACTGTCTGCTGGTCTCTGCCTGCGGTGTCCACCTGCTGGTGGACGCGGGCATCTCCGCCCGCCGCATCAAGCAGTCCCTTGCCCAGCTGGGCCTGACGCCGGACGACCTGTCCGCCATCCTCATCACCCACGAGCATACCGACCACACGGCGGGTCTTGCCACGCTTCTCAAGCATCACGCCATCCCGCTGTACGCCAGCGACGGCACCGCCTTCTATCTTCGCAGCCGCCTGCCCGGACTGGACGGCTGCCTGCGCCCCGTCTCTCCCGGCAGCGTCTTTTCCATCGGCCCCGCGGCGATCACCGTGTTCGCCACCAGCCACGACGCCGGGGAAAGCGTGGACTACCGCATCGACTGCGGCGGCGAGGCCGTCGGCATCCTCACCGACACCGGCTTCGTGCCGGAGCCGGCTGCCGCCGCCCTCACCGGTGTGGATCTGCTGGTGCTGGAGAGCAATCACGATGTAGATTGGCTCCAGTCCGGCCCCTATCCCTACTCCCTGAAGCAGCGCATCCTCGGCCGGCGGGGTCACCTGTCCAACGAGGACGCCGCCGCCTTTGCCCGCCGCATGGCGGAGTGCGGCACCCGCCGCTTTGTGCTGGCTCACCTGAGCCGGGAGAACAACACCCCCGCCCGCGCCCTGCACGTCATGGAGGCGGCGCTGTCCGATCTGGACGTCTCCGTGGAGGTCGCTCCCCGGAGTGAACTAAGTGTCTGCTATGCACCGGAGGTGATCGCGTGCAGAAGGTAACGATCCTCTGCGTCGGTAAGCTGAAGGAGAAATTCTATATCGACGCCGCCGCTGAGTATGTCAAGCGCCTCCAGCGTCTGTGCCGTCTGGAGATCGTGGAGCTGCCGGAGAGCCGCCTGCCAGACGAGCCCTCCCCCGCCGAGATCCGCCGCGCCCTGCAAGCGGAGGCCGCCGCCATCCGGGAAAAGCTGCCCAAGGGCGGCGCGCTGGTGGCGATGTGCATTGAGGGCAAGCCCTGCTCCAGCGAGGAGCTGAGCCGCCGCCTCACGGACTTCGGCGTACAGGGCAAGACCCAGATCACCTTCCTCATCGGCGGCAGCGTCGGTCTGGACGAGGAGCTGAAGCGGCAGGCCGACTGGCGTCTGTCCATGTCCCCCATGACATTTCCCCACCACATGGCGCGTATCATGCTGCTGGAGCAGATCTACCGAGCATACCAGATCGCCGGCGGCGCCAAATATCACAAATAGGAGGTCATTCCCATGGAAAACTGGAGCTTTACCGGCACCCCGGATGTCCCCGCATGGCCCAAGGACGCGGCGGGACAGGATGAAAAGGCCGTCCTGCTGAAGCAGACCTTTGACTCCGCCGCCGATGCCGACACGATCATCTCCCTGCTGTCGGCCTACGGTGTCCCCTGCTTCAAATACTACGACCGCGAGGGCGGCGCCGGCAAGGTCATCAACGGCTTTTCCGGCTTCGGTGTCAGCCTGTATGTCCCCGCCTCCCGTCTGGAGGAGGCGCAGGAACTGCTGACTGCCCAGCCCGTGGAAGACGAGGAATAAGTACATAATCACCCTGAAAGGAGTACCTATATGAGCTATAAACAGGAATACGAGCGCTGGCTCCACAGCGATGCTCTCTCCCCCGCCGAGCACGCGGAGCTGGAGCGCATCGCCGGCGACGAAAAGGAGATCGAAAACCGTTTCTACGGCCCGCTGGAGTTCGGCACCGCCGGTCTGCGCGGCACCATGAAGGTCGGTCTGCACCAGATGAACATCCATGTCATCCGCTGGGCCACCCAGGGCTTTGCCAATGTCATCGCCGCCGAGGGCGAGGACGCCAAGAAGAAGGGCGTTGCCATCTGCATGGACTGCCGCAACAACAATATGCTCTTCTCCCACGCCGCCGCGGAGGTCTGCGCCGCCAACGGCATCCACGTCCGCATTTTCGAGTCCCTGCGTCCCACGCCGGAGCTGAGCTTTGCCGTCCGCTACTACGGCTGTCAGGCGGGCATCAATGTCACCGCCAGCCACAACCCCAAGGAGTATAACGGCTACAAGGTCTACTGGTCTGACGGCGCCCAGCTGCCGCCCCAGCACGCCGACGCCATCGCCGCCCAGCTGGAGAAGATCGACATCTTCACCGGTATCAAGCGCATGGACTTTGACGAGGCGGTGAAGGCCGGCCTCATCGAGATCATGGGCGAGGAGACGGACCGCGCCTTCATGGAAAACGTCATGGCCATGGTCAACGACCGGGAATCCATGGCGAAGGTGGCCGACACCTTCAAGGTGGTCTACACCCCGTTCCATGGCTGCGGCTGGAAGCTGGTGCCGGAGGCGCTGCGGGGTCTGGGCGTCAAGCACCTGTACTGCGTGGAGCAGCAGATGGTGTTGGACGGCAACTTCCCCACCGTGGACTCCCCCAACCCGGAGAATCCCGAGGGCTTCTATCTGGCCATCGAGCTGGCGGACAAGGTGGGCGCCGACTTCATTCTGGGCACCGACCCCGACAGTGACCGCGTGGGCATCATGGTACGCGACCACGCCGGTAAGTTCATCGCCGTCACCGGCAACCAGACCGGCGTGCTGCTGCTGGATTATCTCATCGGTGCCCTGCGCCGCGCCGGCAAAATGCCGGAGAAGCCGGTGTTCCTCAAGTCCATCGTCACCACCAACATGGCCCGCAAGGTAGCGGAATCCAACGGCGTCGCCTGCTACGACACCTTCACCGGCTTCAAGTTCATGGCGGAGAAGAAGGGCGAGCTGGAGTCCGCCGGTCAGGGTGAGGTCATCATGTCCTACGAGGAGAGCTACGGCTATATGCTGGGCGACTATGTCCGCGACAAGGACGCCGTCACCGCCTCCCTGCTCATCACGGAGATGGCGGGCTGGTACGCCGCCCAGGGCATGACCCTCTACGACGCGCTGCTGACGCTGTACGCCAAGTACGGCTGGTACGGCGAAAAGACCCACAACCTTGTGATGCCCGGCGTGGACGGTCTGGAGAAGATGGCCGCGCTGATGAAGCGTCTGCGCCAGACGCCGCCCACCGAGATCGCCGGTGTCACCGTTGTCGTCCGCAAGGACTACGCCGACGGCACCGCCGTGGACTGCGCCACCGGCGCCGTCACCCCCATGGAGCTGCACGGCAGCAATGTCCTGCGCTATGAGCTGGCGGACGGCACCACCATTCTGGTCCGTCCCTCCGGTACGGAGCCCAAGATCAAGGTCTACATCCTGACCCTCGGCAAGGACGCGGCGGAGCGGGACGCCAACCTCGCCAAATACTCCGCATGGGTGGAGACGCTGACCAAGTGAGCCTCCGCGCTGCAACGCACAAAAAAAGTGACCGGGAAGGCGCTCTGCTGGTAAGACAGTAAATTCAAATTTCTTGGAACAGGCATGATCTCGGTCATGCCTGTTCCGCTTTTAGCAGCTCATCCACGGGAATGTAGCCCACAAGGTCGTACTCGATATGTACCTTCTGCCTGCGCTTGCCGCTGGACTTGTCAGGTGCGTCCACATAGACCGCCTTCACAAGCTCTCTGAGGGCATAGGGCGTCAGCTCCGTGAGGGTGCTGTTTCTCTTTACCCGCTGAACAAACTGCTCTATATTCTCTGCCTGTTGTTCTTGTTCATGGATTTGCTGTTGCAGACCTTTGACCTCGGCTTTGAGGTCTTTCTGTTCCTCGGTGTAGTTCTTGCTCATCATGGCGAAGCGTTCATCATCCAGGCGTCCGGCTACATTGTCCTCATAAATGCGGATGAAAAGGCGGTCAAGCTCTCCGATTCGCTTCTCAGCCTGTGCCAGCCGCTTTTGATACAGCCGCAGCGATTCCTCGCTCTGTATACGGAGCTTTTGCTCCATCTCGGAACGGAAATAGGCCTCGTAGCGAGTGACTACCGATATGACCTCCTGAATATGCTTCCAGACGATCTGTTCCAGCACAACGGCACGAATATAATGTCCGCTGCACTTGTCCTTGTTGGCACGATGGGTGGAGCAGATGAAGAAGTCCTGCCGCTTTTCAAAATAGCTGGTGGTGGAGTAGTAGAGCTTCTGCTTACAGTCGTTGCAGAACACCAGACCGGAGAACATATTGCTCTTTCCCGTCGCTGTTCTGCGGTGCCGCTGCTGCCTGATCTCCTGCACCTTATCAAAGACTTCCAGAGAGATGATCGCTGGGTGGGTGTTATAGAAAATCTTGCGATTCTCCATTGGATTTTCCCGCTGCTTTTTGTCCCAGATGGAGTTGGTGTAGGTCTTGAAATTGACCGTGCAGCCTGTGTACTCCATGTATTCGAGAATATAAGCAACGGTGCTTTCGTGCCAGCGATACTCGTTCTCCGGGGTCTGATGCGGTGTTTTTCTGCCCTCCCGCTGTTTGTAGGCGGTGGGATTCTGAATGTGCCCCTTTTCCAGCAGAGCGGCGATCTGACTCGGTCCTTTTCCCTCCATGCAGAGTGCAAAGATCCGCTTCACGACCTGTGCGGCTTCCTCGTCAATCACCCATTTCTTAGGATCGTCAGAGTCACGCTTATAGCCGTAGGGAACGTTGGTGGTCAAGCGCTCTCCACGCTCTCCCTTTGCCTTGTTGACGGCACGGATTTTGCGGCTGGTATCCTTGGAATACCACTCGTTGAACC
>OIDT01000548.1_pt1 | contig 24412 bp, 20 predicted proteins | sample 1581601 | NCBI WGS metagenome assembly OIDT01 (sample SAMEA3882515, study PRJEB24775) | human gut metagenome | biome: human-associated habitat; feature: intestine environment; material: feces | place: Netherlands | collected 2009/2010 | reverse complement strand
CGTTGCCCACAAAGCTGACGCTGTGGCCGGTGCCGCAGCGGTAGTTGATGAGGTGACGCCACAGCGGCTCGCGGGCGATGGTGTCCAGCATGTGGCAGTCGCAGTAATCCAGCCAGACGGCCTTGGCGATGTCGATGTGGCACTGCAGCGTCCAGGTATAGAACAGCCGCTCGTCCTCGGTCAGCTCGCCCAGCGGATAGGTGCGGGTGATGTCAGTGGTGCCGTCCAGATAGGTAGCGCCGCTGTCCACCAGCAAAAAGCCCTTGCGCTGCAGAACGGCGTGATCCTCCGGGGTGGCGTGGTAGTGCATCATGGCTGCATTGCCGCCGTAGGCTGCAATGGTGCCAAAGCTCTCCACAAGGAACTTATCGTCTGCGCTGCGGTACTTGTGCAGGATCTCGTCCACGGTCAGCTCGGTCAGCTGTTCGCCGGAAGCCAGACGGTTCTCCAGTTCGATCTGGAACCGCACCATAGCCACGGCGTCCCGCAGATGGGACTCGCGCAGGTGTGCCAGCTCTACCTCGTTCTTCACGCCCTTCATGGCCAGCAGGGGGTCGGCGGCGTCCTTCACGGTCAGGGCGGGGTTGTTTTCCAGCACCTGATACACGGCGTAGTTCACGGTAGCGCTCTCTGCCAGCACGGTCTGGGGCTCAGTCTCGGCGGCCATCCCGTCCAGAATGCTGTCGTAGTCGGCCAGCGTTACGCCGTTGGCTTCCAGCTCTGCCTTAGCCTCCGGGGTGACCCGCGCCTGATCGATGAACAGCACGGCGCGATTCGGGGTGACATAGCAGTAGGCCATGGCGTAGGGGGTGCACTCGATATCCATGGCGCGCAGGTTCAGAAGCCATGCCAGATTATCCAGCTTGCCCACCAGCTGGGCGGTGCAGCCCTGCTCCTTCAGCTTGCCGCGCAGCTGCTCCAGCTTTTCCGCCGGGGAGAAGCCAGCGTATTCCTTGGGCAGGATCCATGCCGGGGTAGCCGGGCGGGCAGGGCGGCCCTCCACCCACAGCTCGTCCTCCAAGAACAGGGTCTTGATGCTGCCGTGCTTGGGCTCCAGTTCCTTTTTCAGGTTGTTGACCAGTGCACAGTTGGCGGTCAGACCGCACAGACCCAGCGTGCCGCCCTCGGGCAGCACCTTGCCGCAGTATTCCTCGGCGGTAGGCACGCCCGGCTCGCCCATGCGCATCAGCTGGATCTCGGTACCGGCGATCTCCTTTTCTGCCTGCACAAAGTACCGGCCGTCTGCCCAGACGGCACTCTCGGTCATGGTGACCACAAAGTTGGAGTTCTCACCGTGGAAGCCGGAGAAGTAGGTCAGGGAGGTGTAGTGGTCGGGCAGATACTCGCTGGAATGCGGGTCGCCCACCGGGATCAGATAGACGTCTACGCCGTTTGCCTTCATAGCGGCACGCAGCGCGGCCAGACGCTCGGGAACTGTGTTCATACTCATAACAAAAGCCCTCTTTCTGTCATTTGCCGGAAAAACGTCCGGCGGCGATGGTTTGCTGCTGCTATTGTATCATTCTGCGGGGAAGAATGCAATGCAGGGGCAAAACTCCCCCCAAAACACCGTCAATTTGCAAAAAAAGTTACAATTTTTTCTTGAAAAAGGCCGGTTTTCCATTGACAGCCTTGTTATAATAGAGGTGTAGTATTTTTGGGTCAGCACTCTGCGGCCCTTTGCGCTAACAATTGCGAATATTGCGATAAAAAGAAAGAGGCATTTGGATCATGACTAAAATCGATATCTTCTCCGGCTTCCTTGGCGCCGGCAAAACCACTCTGATCAAAAAGCTGATCACCGAGGCCTTTGCAGGCCAGCAGGTGGTGCTGATCGAGAACGAGTTCGGCGAGATCGGCATTGACGGCGGCTTTCTGAAGGAAAGCGGCATTCAGATCAACGAGCTGAACGCCGGCTGCATCTGCTGCTCTCTGGTGGGCGATTTCCGCACCGCTCTGCAGCAGGTGGTGGAGCAGTACCACCCCGACCGCATCGTCATCGAGCCGTCGGGCGTGGGCAAGCTGAGCGATGTGACCCGCGCCGTGGAGGGCGTGGCGGAGCATCTGGACGTGCAGCTGAACAGCTTTGTCACCGTGGCCGATGTGAACAAGGTCAAGATGTATATGAAGAACTTCGGCGAGTTCTACGATGACCAGATCAGCCACGCAAGCTGCATCCTGCTCAGCCGCACCCAGACCGCCAGCGAGGAAAAGATCGCCGCCGCCGTGGCAATGCTGCGGGAAAAGAACCCCACCGCCACCATCGTGACCACCGCATGGGATCACCTGACCGGTGAGCAGATTTTGAAGGCCATGTCCACCAAGGACGACTTCAAGGCCGAGCTGATCGCCATGGCTGCCAAGGCAAACGAGGAGCACGCCCACGAGGACGAGGAAGAAGAGCACGAGCATCACCATCATCACGACCATGAGAACGGTGTGTGCAGCTGCGGCCATCATCATGACCATGATGACGATGATGACGACGAGGATGAGCACGAGCATCATCACCACGACCACGACGAGCACGATCATGATGACCATTGCTGCTGCGGCCACCACCACGATCATGACGATGATGATGACGAGCACGAGCATGAGCATCACCATGACCATGACGAGCATGACCACGACCACGAGGAGCACGAGCATCACCACGACCATGACGGCCATTGCTGCTGCGGTCATCATCATCACGACCACCACGCTGATGAAGTGTTCACCAGTTGGGGCGTGGAGACTGCCCGCAAGTTCACCAAGGCCGAGGTGGAGCACGCCCTCACCGAGCTGGATACCGGCAATTACGGCATGATCCTGCGCAGCAAGGGCATCGTGGACGGCGGCGCAGACGGCTGGCTGGAGTTCGACTATGTGCCCGGCGAGTGGGAAGTGCGCAGCCGCAGCGCAGACGTGGGCGGCAAGCTGGTGGTCATCGGCTCCAAGCTGAACGAGACCGCCATCGCCCAGCTGTTCGGCTGCTGAGAACCCCATTATTGAGAGAAGGAGCAACCATTTATTATGGCAAAAGAGATCCCGGTCTACCTGTTTGTGGGCTTTCTGGAAAGCGGCAAGACCAAGTTTATTCAGGAGACCTTTGAAGACCCCAATTTCGACTCCGGCGACAAGACCCTGCTGCTGATCTGCGAGGAGGGCGAAGAGGAGTACAACGAGAAAAAGTTCGCCTTCCCCGGCGTGACCGTGAAGGTGCTGGAGGATAAGTCTGAACTGAACCCCCAGAACCTTGCAAAGCTGGGCAAGGAAGCGGACGCAGGCCGCGTGGTCATCGAGTACAACGGCATGTGGCTGCTGCAGGACTTGGCCGATGCCCTGCCCGAGAACTGGCTGGTGTACCAGTGCATTGCCACTGCCGACGGCACCACCGCCCTGACCTACGCCCGCGATAACTCCATGCGCAGCCTGATGCTGGATAAGATCGCCCGCAGCGAGCTGATCGTGTTCAACCGCGCCGAGGCCGTGAACAACGACGACGCCCGGCAGGAGCTGCACAAGCTGGTGCGGCAGGCCTCCCGCAAGTGCGATATCGCCTACGAATTCAAGGACGGCAGCGTAGCCTACGACGATATCCCCGACCCGCTGCCCTTTGATATCAACGCCGACCCCATCGACATCCCGGATGACGATTTCGGCATCTGGTACATGGATTGTCAGGACGAGCCCCAGAAGTACACCGGCAAGACGGTGCGCTTTCTGGCACAGGTCTGCCAGACCAACCGCGCCGGCAAAAACAGCTTTGTGCCCGGCCGCTTTGCTATGACCTGCTGCGTGCAGGACATCCAGTTTGTGGGCTTCCCTTGCAGCTACGATGGCTACAAGGCGCTGGAACAGCGCGCTTGGGTGCGGGTAACCGCCAAGGTGGGCTACAAGTTCCACAACATCTACCGGGGCAAAGGCCCGGTGCTGACCGCCGTGTCGGTAGAGCCTGCCGAAAAGCCCCTGGAAGAGGTCGTAACGTTCTCTTAACGTTTCTGTATTACAAGGAGGTTCTGGTATGAAAACTCTGTTCCGTATTCTTGGCACGGCTGCTGCCGTGGCCGTCACCGGCGCTGCCATCGTGGTGCTGGACAAGATCCTGAACCAGAAAGATCCGCTCCATGTGGAGGAGGTCGAGTTCCCGGAGGAAGCCGAAAAGGACGCCGAGGAGGCCGAAAAGACCGCCGATGCCTACGCGGAAGCCGAAGCCAAGGAAGAGGCAAAGGCTGCCGATGCCGCCGCAGAAGCTGCCGAAGAAGCTGCACCGGAAGCACCCGCCCCTGCTGAGAACGCACCCCAGACCCAGCCGGAGACCGCCGAAGAGCGCCCTGTGTACGACCCCGAAGCCCCGAACGCCAACCCCGTGGAGGCCGGCCCCGCTGTTGCCCCCAAGGACGAGAACGGCAAGATCGACGTCACCAAGATCGCCGATGCCAACGATTTCGGCGACTGGGAAGAGCAGGGCTGCAAGGGCTGAGAAAACAGCATGATCCCTGCATAGACGCGGATATCAGCTCCCCCGAAAGGGGGAGCTTTTTTGTGCTTGCAAAATGCCGCGCAGTTCACTATACTGGAAGAAAAAACACCGATGGAGGGCAGCACCATGGCATACACCGATGATTGGGAAAGCTTGATGAACGGCGTGTTCGGCGCGGGCGGCAAACTGAAGTTCGGCGGCGCGCAGCCGCAGCCGGAAAAGCCGCAGCCCGAAAAACCGGCAGGCAGCGGCCTGCCGGATCTGAACGCGGCGCTGCTGGAACAGCAAAAGCAGCTGGACGAATTGCTGAAACAGCAGAATGCCCGGCTGAAGGCGCAGGATGCCGGGGTGCAGACGGCGCTGGAGGACAGCCGCCAGATGCTGCGGGACATGGAAGCGGACGGCCTGCTGGCCAAGGGCACGGCAGACACAAAACCGGAGCAGCTGGGCAGCTTTGAGGGCCTTGCTGCCGAGGTGAAAAAGACCGTCCTCGGGCAGGATGCCTTTGTAGACAGCGTGGTGCGGGCCATGCGCCGCCCCTTTGTGCTGGGCACCGAGGGCGCAGCCGCCCGCAATGTGATCCTGCTGTGGGGCGCTCCGGGCACGGGGCGGCACTTTGCACTGGCCGAGACCGCCCGCATCATGGCGGCGCGGGGGCTTTTGCAGAGCGACCGGATGGCAGTGATGGACTTGGCGCTCTACCCCGACCCCGGCGCGGAAAAGCTGTTTTTGCAGGACCTTTACGCCGCCCTGCACGCCCCGGGCGAGATCGTGGTGTTCGAGCATTATGAGAGCTGCCACCCCGGCTTTTTGCGCATCCTCTCCGACCTTGCGGTCAAGGGCAGTGCACCCTTGTCCAGCCGGTATCTGGTGAACAAGGAGGGCATTCTGGTGGAAGCCGGCACGGCCCTTGCCCCCGGCGCAGTGAGCCGCATCGACCCCTGCGGCAAGTACCTGATCTTCTTCTCCCGCAAGGGGCGGGAGGCGCTGGCGGATAAATTCGGCGCGTCCTTTGTGGCGGCGGTAGGGGATGTGTGCCAGACCGCCCCCTTCACCCCGGAAGCATTGGCTGCGCTGGCGGCGCAGCAGCTGAACGCGCTGGCGCAGCGGGTGCACAGCCGCCTTGGCCTGACCCTTACCGCCGGGGCAGAGGTGCGGGACTATGTGGCGGCGCAGTGCTCCAAGGAAAAGGGCGCAGAGGGGCTGGCAGACTGCTGCGAGCGGATCTTCCGCGCCCTGAGCGAGTACTGCTTGCAGACCGATGCAAAACTGTCCGGCACGGTAGCGCTGACCGTCGCACCCGAAGGGCTGCAATTTGCGCTGAACGGCGCCGCCCCGGCAGACCTGTTCAGCCTGCTTCCGGCGGCCTACACCGGCGCGGTGGAGCAGATCCGCGCCGAGCTGGATGCGCTGGTGGGGCTTGCCCCGGTCAAGGAGTATGTGTTTGGTCTGGCAGACAATTTACAGGTGCAGCAGCGCCGCGCCGCGGCGGGCTTCAAGACCGCAAGCCTGTCCATGCACATGATCTTTACCGGCAACCCCGGCACCGGCAAGACCACCATTGCCCGGCTGGTGGCAAAGTACCTCAAGGCCATCGGCGCGCTGGGGGGCGGGCAGCTGGTGGAGGTGACCCGCGCCGACCTTGTGGGGCGCTACACCGGCCACACCGCCCCGCTGACCAACAGCGTCATCGAGAGCGCACTGGGGGGCGTTTTGTTCATTGACGAGGCATACAGCCTGTACCGCGGCCAGCAGGACAGCTTTGGGCTGGAAGCCATCGACACCCTTGTAAAGGGCATGGAGGATCACCGGGACGAGCTGGTGGTTATCCTTGCGGGCTACACCAAGGAGATGGAGGTGTTCCTCACCGCCAACAGCGGCCTTGCCAGCCGCTTCCCCAACAAGATCGAGTTCCCGGACTACACTGCAGACGAGCTGCTGGACATCACCGCCGTGCTGGCAAAGGGCAAGGGCTACCGCCTTGCCGAGGGCTGCACCTTCCCGCTGCTGGGCTACTATAAGCGCCGTCAGGCGCTGGACAGCCGCACCGCCGGCAATGGCCGTCTGGCGCGCAACACGCTGGAAAAGGCCATCTTCAATCAGAGCCGCCGCCTCATCGCCGAGCCCGCCGCTCCCCTTGACCTCATCCAGCCCAGCGATCTGGAATTTGAGGAATAAAGAAAATTGATAGGAAAAAGGGTTCCGGAAACGCCCGCAGGCGTTTCCGGAACCCTTTCTGTTTATTCATGCTGCTCCGCAAGGCTCTGCACCATCTCGTGCAGCTGGGCGCGGACGGCAGCGGGGGCGGTGACCTCTACCTTGCCGCCAAAGCCGCACACCCAGCCGAAAAACTGCTGGCTGACGCAGATGGGCACGTCAAAGTGGAAGTAGCCATCCTCCTCCGGGCAGAACACCGGCTCGCGGCCAAAGCGCTCCCGCATGACCGGCTCAAGGTCGGCAGTGCACCGCAGGGTGACCCGGTACTCGGTGCCGCCGAACATATTGAAGTGCTTGCGCAGATAGGCGGGCAGGTCGAAGGTGCGGAAGAACTCCTTGCCCCGGCGCGGCTCGTCCAGCACCAGCACCCCGGCCATCCGGTCCACCCGGTAGTGGCGCACCGGGGGTGCTTTTTCGTCCTGATAGGCGATCAGGTAATAGCAGCCGTTTTCCCATGCCAGCTGCCACGGGCTTACGGTGCGCACGGCGCTGCTGCCCTTGTAGCGGAACTGCACCAGACACCCCCGGTTGATGGCGGTGTGCAGCGCGTCGATGCTGTACAAAAGGGTCTGGCTGTCGGTCTTGGGGCGTCCGTCCACATACACCTGACGCTGCAACTGGGTGCCCTCATAGTCGGAGCAGAGGGCCTCCAGCTTGTGGATGATGCGCTTGCTGGTGCGCGCCGAGATGACGCTGCTGGACTGTACCGCATCCACCAGCAGCTTCAGCTCCGAAAGCTCGAATGCACGGCTGGCCATCCAGTACCCGCCGCCGCGCCCCCGCTGCAGCTGGATGTCGTAGCCCAGACTGCGCAGGGTGTCAATGTCGCTGTAAATGCTCTTGCGCTCGGCCAGAATGCCCTGATTTTCCAGCAGCTGCACCAGCTGGGGCACGTTCAGGCGGTGGTTCTCGTCGGTGCGCTGCTCAAGGATGCGCAGCAGTGTTACCAGCTTGGATTTCTGTCCTTCCTGCTTGGGCATGGGGCAATACCTCCGTCACGGTTTATTCCGGCAGCTTTTTGTCAAAGGCGGCGCGGCGCTGGGTGGAAAGGCGGAACATCTGTTCCAGCTTGTCCCGGTCGTCCACTACAAGGGCGGCGCGCATCTCCTGCAAAGCGGAATCGAACTGGTCGATCTCGCTGATCAGGTTCTGCTTGTTCCACAAAAACAGCTCTGCCCACATTTTGTCGTTGATGCGTGCAATGCGGGTCAGGTCGCGGAAGGAGTCGCCGGTGTACTCGCACAGCGAGGAGTTATCGTTGGCGCACATCAGGCTTACGGCAATGGCGTGGCACAGCTGGCTGACATAGCCGATCATCCGGTCGTGCTCCTGCACGGTCAGGGTGCAGATATGCTTGAAGCCCAGCACCTCGGCAAGCTCCCTTGCCCACTGGATGCCCGCCGGGGTGTTCTTTTCGGTGGGGGTGATGATGAAGTTTGCCGGGGCAAAATTCACCTCGGCGGCGTGCTCCACGCTGGAAGTCTCGCGGCCTGCCATGGGATGGCTGGCAATGAACTCCACCCCCGCCGGGCACAGTGCCTGCACCGGCTCCACAAGGCCGGTCTTGACGCCGGAAACATCCGTAAAGATGCACCCGGGCTTGAGCAGGTGGCCGTAGGTGCCAAACCAGTCCAGCAGCGCGGTGGGGTACAGGCCAAAAATGATGTGGTCGGCCTGCCGGACAAGGTCCTCAAAATCGTGGGTCTTACCGCTGGCGATATAGCTGTGCTCCAGCGCATACTGCAAATGTCCCTCGCTGCGGTTGATGCCGTCCACATGGAAGCCTGCGCGGGTCAGCTCCAGCGCGTACTTGCCGCCCAGCAGACCCAGACCCACTACGAGATAACGTTTTGTTTTATCAAGCATCTTTTACCTCCACGCCAAGCGGCGCTGCATCTGCAAAAAAGCCGGGCCAGCTCTTCTGGATGGCTTCGGCATCGTCCACGGTCAGGGGCAGTGCGGCGGCAGCAGCCAGCACCGCAAGGCTCATGACCACCCGGTGGTCGTTGTGGCCGTGCAGGGGCGCGGCGGGGGCGTGCAGACGCTCGGCACAGCCGTGCACCGTGATGGTGCCGCCGTCGCTTTCCAGCACGCCGCCGCAGGCGCGCAGCTCGGCCTCCATGGCCGCGATGCGGTCGCTCTCCTTCAGGCGCAGCCGCTGGGCGTTGCGGATGACGGTGGTGTCCTCGCACAGCAGACCCAGCACCATCAGTACGGGGCCAAGGTCGGGGCAGTCCGCAAGGTCGATGTCCACCCCGTGCAGGGGTGCTTTTGCAAAGGTGACGCTGTCGCCTTTGCGGGTGAACACCGCGCCGCACCGGCGCAGGATGTCCAGAATAGCGGCATCGCCCTGCAAGGTGTCCGGCGCAAGGCCGGTGATGGTCACCCCGCCGCACACTGCGCCCAGCACTGCCGGGAAAGCAGCCTGACTGTAATCGCCCTCCACGTTGTAGTCGCAAGGGTGGTACTGCTGCCCGCCGGGCAGCAGCAGGGTGGTTTCGTCCAGCCAGCGGCTGTGCACCCCAAAGACGGTCTGCACGGCGCGGGTCATGTCGATGTAGCTGCGGCTTTCCACCGGGGGAATGAGGTGTAGCTGGCTATCCCCGGGCAGCAGCGGCAGCGCGAACAGCAGCCCGCTGATGAACTGACTGGATACGTTGCCCGCCAGCCGGTAGTCCCCGGGGGTCAGCGCACCTTCCACGGTCAGCCCGGCGGGGGACTGCTCAAACCGTAGATTCTGCTCACGATATAACGTTTCGTATACGGATTGCGGGCGCTCCATCAGCCGTCCGCGCCCGGTAAAGGTGACCGGCTGGCCGGTCAGGCTGGCGATGGGGATCAAAAACCGCAGGGTGCTGCCGCTTTCGCAGCAGTCCACCGGGGCGGTCAGGGGCAGAAAATGCCCAAGCCCCTGCACAATGGCATCGTCCGCGCCGGTGTCCACGGCGGCGCACAGCTGTGCGGCAGCGGACAGGGTGGCAGAGATGTCCTTGCTGAATTCCAGATGGGTGATGTGAGAGCGCCCCACAGCCAGCGCGGCGCACAGCACGGCGCGGTGCGCCATGCTTTTGCTGGGCGGCGCGGCGATCACGCCCCCGATGCCGCCGGGGGAAGGTCTGATGGTTACAAGCATAGCGGTGTTATCCTTTTGCAATTTCCCCCGGGCGGCGCTTCAGGCGTCCCCTTGGGGGAGCTGGCGCGCCAGCGCCTGAGGGGGTAAACGGTTTACATCTCCCGGCCGATAGCCCAAGCCACCTGACGGCACTTTGCCATAGCCTGTGCAAAGGTGTCCGGGGTCAGGCACTGTGCGCCGTCGCTCCATGCGTGCTGGGGGTCGTAGTGCACCTCTACCTCCAGACCGTCCGCACCGGCAGCCACGGCAGCGATCATCATCGGCTCTACCAGATTGGCCTTGCCGGTGGCGTGGCTGGGGTCTACCACGATGGGCAGATGGGTCTTTTCGTGGATGATGGGCACAGCGGAAAGATCCAGCGTATTGCGGGTGTACTTTTCAAAGGTGCGGATGCCGCGCTCGCAGAAGATGACCTGCTCGTTGCCGCCAGCCATGATGTACTCGGCGCTCATGATCCACTCCTCGATGGTGTTGCACAGACCGCGCTTGAGCAGCACGGGCTTGTGCATTTTGCCCACGGCTTTGAGCAGCTGGAAGTTCTGCATATTGCGTGCGCCGATCTGCACCACGTCCACATACTCCTCAAACTCCGGGATGCGGTCCTCGCTCATCAGTTCGGAGACGATGGGCAGACCGGTGGCCTCGCGGGCCTTTACCATGTCTAAGATGCCCTCGGTCTCAAGACCCTGAAAGGCATAGGGGGAGGTGCGGGGCTTGTAGGCGCCGCCGCGGAACAGCGTTGCGCCGCCCGCCTTGACCCCCTGCGCGATGCGCAGAGCCTGCTCGGCGTTTTCGATGCTGCACGGGCCCGCCATGACGGCGATTTTTTCCTTGCTGCCGATCTTCACGCCGCCGCAGTCGATGACCGAGTCTGCGGGGTGGAACAGGCGGTTTGCACGCTTATAGGGCGCGGACACGCGGGTAACGTTGTCGATCCACGGGTTTGCCAGCACGTCCCGCTCGTCGATCTTGGTGGTGTCGCCCACCAGACCGAACACGTTGTAGTCCTTGCCGGTGATCAGGGTCACGTCCAGACCCTGCTTTTCGAATTTGTCAACGATCTTTTCCAGCTCCTCTTTGGGAGTGCCTTTTTTGGTGGAGATGATCATGAGAGGTCGTTCCTTTCCTGTTTGTTTTACATCACGATATGCGCCTTACTGGAGCCGTCGGTGCGCAGCAGCTGCGCCAGCCAGATGCAGGCGTGCAGGTAGCCCTGCGGGCCTTCGCCGATAAAATGTCCCTGACAACCAAAGGACACCACGTCCGTCTTGCGGAAGGGTTCGCGCTCGTCCGGGGCGTCCAGCATCACCTCTACGGCGGGCACGCTGCACAGCCGCAGCGCGTCCAGAATGGCCACGCTGTAATGGGCGTAGCCGCCGGGGTTCAGCACGATGCCATCCACCCGCCCGGGGGCAGACTGGATCTCATCGATCAAATCGCCCTCGTGGTTGGACTGACAGATATCCGTTTCAATGCCAAGCTGGTCGCAGCCCGCCTGCACATAGTCCATCAGGCCGGTATAGTCCACTTCGCCCGGCACGCCGGGCTCAGACCAGCGCGCCAGATTGATGTTTGGCCCGTTAAGAATCAAAAATTTCATCCAGTGCCTCCTGTGCAGCTGCCAGCGTCTCGGCCAGCGCGCCGGTGTTAGAAATCACCGCATCTGCGGCGGCAAGGTACAGCGGGCGGCGCTGGGCTTCCATGGTGCGTAGCGCCTCGGCGCTGGAAGAAAGCGGGCGGTTGCCACCCACAGCCAGCGCTTCCACCGGCCGGTCGATGAACAGCACCACGCCGTTCTGGCGCAGGGCGCGGACATTCTCTGCCCGCTTCACCGCGCCGCCGCCGCAGGAGAGTACAAGCCCCTTTTCCTTGCCGAAGCGGGCGATCTGCGCGGCTTCCTTTGCGCGGAAGCCCTCTTCGCCCTCGGCGGCAAAGATATCCGGGATGCTGCGCCCGTCTGCCTTGACGATCTCCTCGTCCAGATCCACAAGGGGTCTGCCCAGCTGCTTTGCCAGCAGGCGGCCAAGGGTGGATTTGCCGCAGGAAGGCATCCCCACAAGGGCGATGTTCAGCGTCTCGCGGCGCAGCGCAGCGGTAATGCGCCGCACCTCGCCCGGGGCGTCCTCGAACTTGCGGCCAAGGAAGTATTCGGCGGCATACACCGCCTGTGCCACCAGCATCTCCAGCCCGCCTACGGCTACCGGCACACCGGCGTCCTCGGCGCGGAGAATGAGTTCGGTCTTGTTGGGGTTATAGACCACGTCCACCACGGCTTCCAGCCCGGGCATGGCGGCGACGTCCAGACTGCACACGCCCACGTTGGGGTACATCCCGGCGGGGGTGGTGTTGAACACCACCTGTGCGCCGCTGCGCACGGCTTCGGCGTAGCTCAGCTCTCCCTTTTCCGGGTCGGGGGTGCGGCTGACCGTCAGCACCTTGGCAGCGCCCTTATCCAGTGCCACCGCGCGGGTGGTGTTGTGGGTGCCGCCGGTGCCCAAGATGAGCACGGTCTTGCCCGCAAGTTCCACGCCGTGGGCTTCGCACAGGTGGGCAAAGCCCAGATAATCGGTGTTGTAGCCGTAGAGCAGGCCGTTTTTATTCACCACCGTGTTCACCGCGCCGATGGCGCGGGCGCGGGGGTCGATGAAGGAGCAGTACTCCATCACCAGCTTTTTGTAGGGGATGGTCACATTGATGGCCTTGAACTGCCGCCGCTGCAAAAAGGCGCGGACATCTGCCTCGGTGGGCAGGGGGCACAGCTCGTAGCTGTACCCGCAGAGCAGTTCATGGATGGTCTTGGAGTAGGAGTGTCCCAGCTTGCCGCCAATCAGTCCGTATTCCATCTCAGTCCTCCTTCCGGTAGCCGGTGGGGTCGGTCATCCACCGGGCACCGTACCGGGCGGTGAGCAGATCGCCCACCGCAAGGGCGGCGGCGCAGGTCTGCACGATGGCGGCCCGGGGCACGATACAGGGGTCGTGCCGCCCCTGAATGGACAGTTGTGCGTCCTTTTTTGCGATGTAGTCCACCGTGTCCTGCTGCTTATAGATGCTGGGGGTGGGCTTGACGGCGGTGCGGAACACCACCGGCATCCCGTTGGCGATGCCGCCGTTGATGCCCGCGTTGTGGTTGGTGGCGGTGACCACCGCGCCCTCTGCCGTCATGCGGAAGGCGTCGTTTGCCTCCGAGCCGCGCAGCCCGGCAAAGCCGAAGCCGGTGCCGAACTCGATGCCCTTGACCGCCGGGATGGAAAAGGCAAGGTGGGCGATCTCGCTCTCCACGCTGTCAAAGTAAGGCTCGCCGATGCCGGCGGGCAGGCCGAGGATGGCAGTTTCCAGCACGCCGCCTACGCTGTCGCCCTCGGCACCGGCGGCGCGGATGGCGGCTTTCATGGGTTCTTCCACGGCGGCGTCCAGCACCGCAAAGCCCTCGGTCTTACTGGCAAGCGTCTCCACCTGTGCCGCAAGGGCGGCGGGGTCGTCCAGTGCAAAGGGCGTATCTGCAAGACCAGCGCACCGGGCGATGTGGGTGGCGATATCAATACCCGCCCGCTGCAATGCGGCAAGCACGATGCTGCCGCCTGCCACGAGGGCGGCGGTCACCCGGCCGGAAAAGTGCCCGCCGCCCCGGGCATCCTGAAAGCCGTGGTACTTGGCATAGGCGGTAAAGTCCGCGTGGCCGGGGCGCAGAAGGTCGGCGGTCTTGGCGTAGTCGCCGCTGCGGGTGTTCTGGTTTTCGATCATCAGGGCAATGGCGGTGCCGGTGGTGTGGCCGTTCACCACACCGGACAGCAGCTGCACCGCATCTGCCTCCACCCGGGGGGTGGAAAGGCCGTCGCCCCGGGCGCGGCGCTTATCCATGCAGGCGGCGAGAAAGCTCTCGTCCACCGGCACACCGGCGGCCATGCCGTCCAGCACCGCGCCCACGGCGCGGCCGTGGCTCTCGCCGAAGATGGTCAGCGAAAGGTCGCTGCCAAAGGTGTTTTTCATGGGTCAGTCCTCCATGCCCAGCAGCGGGCGCAGCCCCTCCACAGGGATGGTCTCGGCGCGCCAGCAGCCAAGGCCGGGCACTTTGATGATGGTGATCTGCCCGCTTTGTGCCTTTTTGTCGTGCAGCATCTCAGCCAGTACCTTTTCCTTATCGTAGGCGGTGCGGGTGGGTAACCCTAAGCGGCGGTACACGCCGCGCACCCGCTTTTGCAGCGCCTTGGATTCGATCATGGGCAGCATTCCCAGCGCCACGCACTCGCCGTGGAACAGGCCGGTGGTGCGGCGTCCCTTGATGCCCTTCACGGCTTCGATGCCGTGGCCGATGGTGTGGCCGAAGTTCAGCGCCTTGCGCATCCCCTGCTCGGTCTCGTCCTGCTCCACGATGCTCTTTTTAAAGCGCAGGCTGCGGCAGATGATGTCGCCGATGCGGTCGTCCACGTCCTCTTTTTCAAAGATGGAGAACAGCTCCGGGTCGGCCAGAAGCCCGGCCTTGATGGCCTCGGCCAGACCGTTGATGAAGTGGCGGCGGGGCAGGGTGGACAGAGTGTCCGGGTCCACGATGACCAGCTTTGGCTGCCAGAAGGCACCCACGATGTTCTTGGTGTCGCCCAAATCCACGGCGGTCTTGCCGCCGATGGAGGAATCGATCATGGAAAGGGTGGTGGTGGGGCAGTTGATAAAATCGATGCCGCGCATATAGATGGAAGCGGCAAACCCGGCAAGGTCGCCCACCACGCCGCCGCCTACGGCTACCACAAGGTCGCCCCGGCCCATGCCGAAGTCCAGCATCTGCCGCAGCACGGTCTCCAGAATTTTAAAACTCTTGCTGGCCTCGCCCTGCGGCACGGTGATGATGGTGGCATCCTTGCACTGGTCGGCTACCATCTGGGCGTACTGTGCGGGCACACCGCTGTCGGTGACCACCGCCACCCGGCGGTCCAGCCGGGCGAACTGATACAGGTTTTCCAGCGAGCCGCGCTTGACGATGATGTCGTAGCTGCGCTCGCCCAGATTCATGGTCAGCTTGGTTCCGATAAAATCACTCATTTTGTATACACTCCTAACAGCCGCACCGTCCGGCAGGTGCGGTCAAGCTCGCGCAGCAGCGCGGCGGTCTCGCCGGCGGCGGCATCGCCCACCAGCTCTACATAAAAATAATATTCAAAGGGGACGTGCGGCATGGGGCGGCTCTTGATGGACTCCATATTGAAGCCGCTGGCACCGATGACCTGAATCACCTCCGCCAGCTTGCCGGGCTTGTTATCCACCGTGAAAAGCAGCGAGAACCGGTTGCCCGCCGTGGGCTTTTCGCGGCTGAGCACGATGAAGCGGGTGGTATTGTCGCCGTCGGTGTTGATGTTGGGCACCAGAATTTCCAGCCCGTACAGGGCGGCAGTCTCGGCGCTGGCAATGGCGGCCTTGGAGGCATCGCCGCTTTCAGCCACGAACTTTGCAGCCATGGCGGTGTTGGCCATGGCGGTGGCGGGCAGACGGAACTGCTTTAAAAAGGTCTCGCTCTGGGCAATGGCCTGCTGGTGGCTGTACACGGTGCGCAGCTGGGAAAGCTGAGTGCCCGGCAGCACCAGCAGGTTCTGGGAGATGGGCAGGTCGTACACGTCCACCACCCACAGCTCCGGGTGGTTATAGCACAGGTCCAGCACGGCGGAAACATCCCCGGCGTGGCTGTTTTCAAAGGGCACTACGCCGTGAGCGGCTTCGCCCACGGCAACGGCCTCGAAAACCTCGTCCCATGTGGAATAACTCACGGCTTCGGCGTGGGGGAACAGCGCCTTGAGGGCGATGTGGGCAAACGCCCCCTCCACCCCCTGATAGGCAGCGCGGTTACGTCCCAGCACAGCGGCCTCGTACTGCTTGGCAAGATCCATCATGTGCTGGACATGGTCTTTATAGTAAGGGCGCAGCGCGGGCTGCTGAATGCGGGCTGCGGCCTTTTCCAGCACGGCGGCCTCCCGGGCGGCATCGTAGATGGGCAGGCCGTGCGCCCGCTTATATTCGGCCACCTGTAAAACAGCAGCCATCCGGCGCTCGAACAGCGCAGCCAGCTGCGCATCCACCGTGTCGATCTCGGCACGGGCTTGTTCCAGTGCGTCCATGGGGGTCACATCCTTTTTGGTCGGTTTTTGCGGGGATACCTAGTAAGTATACCATAACCGGGACAGAGAAACAACAAACCGCCCTCCATTTGAGGGTGGAGAAAATTTCAAATCAGCCATGGGTAAAAAGACAAAAATAGAAAACAGAGGCTCTCCGGTCATCGCCTGCGGCGACGACCGGAGAGCCTCTCAATCGCTGTTTTTATTTTTTAAAATATCCTCCCAGCTGCGGGCTTTGCCGTAGTAGCGTCCGTAGGGGTTATCAAGGTCTGCGGCGCGGGGACTGGGCGGCGCGGGCGGCTGGGGCTTTGGGGTGCGGTCAAAGGTGAAACGTGCGGCGGGGCCGCCGGCTTTGATGCGGAAGCGCATCTTTAGTGTCCCTCCCCGGCGGTGGAGACAGCCCCGGCGGTCAGGTTTGCCCAAAGGGGCTCGCTGTTTTCCAGCAGGGAAGCGGATTCCTTCAGCCATGCGCCCCGGATGCCGATATAGTAATCTGCCAGCAGCTGCTGGCTGTCGCCGCTGGCGCTCTGCACTGCGTCCGAGGTGTAGCTGCCCAGCTCCATCCCGGTCAGCACCGGGCAGTCCGTCCAGCGGTAGACCATGTTCCACCAGTCGCTGTCGGCATCGGACTTGGGCAGATGGCCGTCCAGATACCGCAACGTGCCGGTGGTCTGCTGGAAGCCTGCGGGGTCATACAGGATAAAGATGGAACTGAGGGAACTCTGGATGTCGGTGGAAAGCTTGGTGGTGCCTGCCATATCCAGATAGGCGTCCGAGTCCTCACTGTTGAAAGCCATGGTGTACTGGTTGATCTTCACCACCACCTTGCCGTCTCCGTTGCAGTCCTCGCCGTAGGCGGCAAGCTGCTCTTGCAGGGCGGTGACGGTGGCTTCGGGCAGGTAGTAGGGGCTTACCACCGCCACGTTGTAATCCGGGTGGGTGGTCAGGAAATACTGCCCGATAAAGCAGTACGCCACGAACGCACCCGCAATGCCGAAGAGGAGCACCCATTTCAGGTTGTAGTCCCACCAGTTTGCCCAGCGCTCCCTGCGGCTGTACTGCCGCTGTTTGCGGGGCTTGAGGTCCTTGGGGTCGATGTCGCGTTCGTAACGGTAGCTTGCCATAAAATAGTTCTCCTGTGTGATGAAACGGGCGGGAAAGGCTGTTACTTCAGGGCAGCCAGAATGCTCTGGCGCACGGCGTCGGGCAGCTGTTTCTGCTCGGCCTTGCTCATGCCGGCGGTCTGGATGGGCGACATGATCTTGATGCGCACACTGCCCGGGCGGCAGCGGTTGCCGTTTGTCTCGAACAGGGCGCGGGCACCGGTCACAGCCACCGGCACCACCGGGGCACCGGTCTTGACCGCAATGCGGAAAGCACCGGCCTTGAACTCGCCTGCGCCGCCCTCTTCACCCTTGTAGCGGGTGCCCTCGGGGAAGATGACGAAGCTGCGGCCGCCCTCCACGATGGCGGTGGCATCGTTCAGCGCCCGCACCGAGGCGCGCACATCATCACGCTGCACGAACACGCAGCCCAGCAGCTTCATCCAGCGGTTGAGCAGGGGAATCTTTTCCAGCTCCTCCTTGGCAAGGATGCCGTGGGGCTTTTCCAGCCCTGCCAGCAGCAAAGGGATGTCGTAGTAGCTGCGGTGGTTCGCCACGAACACGCAGGGGCGGTCTTTGGGAATATTCTCCAGTCCGTCCACGGACAGGGAAACACCGGTCACCTTTAAGATGCCCCGGCTCCAGCGGGGGATATGCTGGTTCACGATCTGCTCCACGGTGGCGGTATCTCCGGCGGCTGCGGCGCGCTCGGCGCGGCGCAGGATGCCGTAATGCAGGATCATGTACCCGAACAGATAAATAAACATCGCAATGGTGCGAAGAATGCTCATAATGGTTTCCTCCTATTGCAAAAAATGCCATTGTCATTGTAGCACATTTTGCGTAAAAAAGGGAGAGATAAATATTTTTTTACAATTAGCCCCGGTTGTATCTTGCAAAGTTGACAAAATACAGGTATATTTATATCTGTAAAGTTAGCACAATGGCACTTTCCAGACAAAACGCCTGCGGTGCCGGTTAAAAACACAAGAGAGGTACCGCAGTTACTATGGGTCTTTTTCCTTCTGCCAATGATTTCAAGGCCGGTAAGGGTGTCGAAAAGGATGCCCCCCGCAAGACCGGCATCGGCCGCTTTTTTGAGCTTGTAGGCCGTGATATGAACGGCATGTTCCTTGCAAACCTGCTGACCTGCATCGGGTTTGCACCGGTTATCTGCCTGGTGTATATCGGCTTTTTGCAGAACAGCCTGCCGGTGATGCTGGGCAGCGCCGCCGTGGGCGGTCTGCTGGCCGGGCCCGCACTGGCCGGAATGTACGATACCGTCCTGCGCGCGCTGCGCGATGAGGCGGGCTACTGGTGGGTGACCTACCGCAAGGCCTTCAAGCGCAACTTCAAGGCCAGCCTTGTGCCCGGTGTGCTGTACACCGTGGTGGTCACGCTGCAAATTTTCCTCGTCTATTTCTGCTTCAATATGCTGTACCACGGCACCAACGTGGGTGTTCCGCTGTGGGTGGCTACGGTGCTCAATCTGGTGTTGTTTCAGATGCTGTTTGCCTATATGTGGCCGCAGGTGGTGCTGCTGGACCAGCCCTTGAGCCTGACCTTGAAAAACAGCATCAACTGCATGATCGCCTTTCTGCCCCACGCACTGGCTGCCGCCATCGTGCAGGTGCTGTTCTGGGGCGTGGTGATCCTGTGCATGCCGCTGGGTCTTTTCCTGATGCTGATCTTCGGCTTCTGGTTCGTTACCGAGGTGTCCTGCCAGATCGTGTACGGCGATATCGACCGGGTGTTCCACATCGAAGAAAACATCCGTAAGCTGAAGGATGCCGAGCTGGAAGCAGCCCTGAAAGAGGACTACGCCGACGACGACACCCCGGAAGAATAAGCGATAATGCTGCGGAAAGGAGCGATGTCCCATGGAACAACGGAATAATCTTGTGCTGCAGGGGACAGAGACCTTTTCCCGCGGGCAGCTGGACAACCTTGCGCTGGAAAACGGCGCACTGGTGCTGGACAGCGTGGCCGGGCGTAGCCTTTTGTACGGCAGCTACACCACCCCGGAGTTTGCCATGCCGGCGTTCTGCAACCTGAACGTCAGCTGGAACGCCCATGCACCCCGGGACACCATGGTGGAGGTGCGCTGCCGGGTGTACGCAGCAGGGGCGTGGACAAGCTGGATGAGCTTTGGCAAGTGGGCGCCGGATTACCCCCGGTGCAGCGTGTCCAGCCAGAGCGAGGACGGCATGATCTTTTTGATGGGCGATACCGTCACGGTAGCCGCCCCGGGCGGCGGCACCGGCGTGCAATTGCAGGTGAACCTTTCCACTAACAACGATAAAGTTACCCCGGCGGTGCGTCTGCTGGCGGCGGCGGTGCGTCCTCTTGCGTGGGAAAAGCGCAACGGCCATGCGCTGAACCGGCGGCTCTATCTGCCGGAATACTGCCTTTCCGCCCATGACCCCAGCTTTGGGCGGGAGATGGATCTGCCGCTGGTCATGGCGGCGCTGATGAACCGCTGGGGCGAAGATATCTTGCCGGAAGAAGTGGCCTACGCCATGGAGGACGGCAGCACCCGCAGCACCGGCAACACCGCCTTTGCGGCGGCCGCCGCAGGCTGCTGCGGCTACCCCTGCTGGCAGGCATGGATGGACCTTGCTGACCTGCGGGAGCAGATCCACGACGGCTGCTCGGTAGCGGTGCAGGTGGAGCGACGGGTGCGCGGTCAGCGCGACCCGGTGCGGCTGTGGATGGGGCTGCACGGTTTTGGCCACGATGACGCCGTGATGGCAGATTTTGTGCTGCTGAACGACCCCACCGCCGATACCGACGGCGCAGTGAACTGCACCATGGCGCTGGTGGATTTTATGCGTTACTTTACCGGCAAGGCCATTGCCCTGCGGCCAAAGCAGCGGGAGACTGAGGCCGACCGTCCCCGGCGGCTGCGCTGCGAGCTGCGCGCCGGCACCCAGCCGGGCGTTTACTACTTTGAGCGGCGGGGAGAGCCCGCAGACCTGCCGGAGGATTTTTCCGGCTGGATCGCCTGCGCGCCCCACGACGGCGTGGCGCACGCCACCACCGCCCACCGCACCTTTTTGCGCTGTACCCGCACCGAGGACGGCGGGGTACAGTTCCCGCCGGAGCTGCTGGCCGCAGGCGGGCGCTGCAGTGTGTATGCAGTGGACCAGACCGGCACCATGCGGGTAGCAGAGGTACGGCTGCCGAAGCCGAAGCCTGTACCTGCAAGCACAGAACCCAAAGCCAATGGCCAGACCGGGGACGCCCCGGCACAGCCGTAAGCTTTTTCAGGGCGATATATGAAACAGGAGGAACACATTATGGCAAAGACGATCATCACTTTGGGCCGTGAGTACTGCACCGGCGGACGCTACATCGCAGAGGACGTGGCAAAGGCACTGGGCATCAAGCTTTACGACAAGGAGCTGATCACCATGGCAGCAAAGAACTCCGGCTTGTCGGAGGAGGCTGTTGCCGCCAGCGAGAAACGGCACACCCACAGCCTGCTGTACAGTCTGTACACCATGGGTAACGAGCTGCCGCTGGGCGATCAGGTGTTCATTCTGCAGAGCCGTATCATCAAGCAGCTGGCCGAAGAAGGCCCCTGCGTGATCCTTGGCCGCTGCGGTGACTACGTCCTGCGGGAGCGCAAGGACGTGCTGCGGGTGTTCGTGTATGCACCCAAGGAGTGGCGCTTGCAGTACGCCAAGACCAACCCCTTGGTAAAAGCCAAGGACGAAAAGGGCATTAAAGACGAGGTGGAAAAGACCGACCGCAACCGCTCGGCCTACTACAACTACTACACCCAGAACCGCTGGGGCGATGCCCACAACTATGATCTGGCCATCAACGCCGCCCTTGGCCGCGAGACCTGCGTAAAGATGATCTTGGACGCAGCTGCCGCCAAGGAAAAGACGCTGTGACCCCCAGCCAGACCCAATAAACAACGACAGAACGTGGGCAGGGCGCTTCTGCGCCCTGCCCATGTTTCCGGCAAGGAGAAATCGTGAAAACAAATCAATCGCAGACCGCACCCGCCGAGGTGCGGGAAAACATCATGGGCACCATGGAGATCAACCCCCTTTTGCTGAAACTCAGCATCCCGATGATGATCTCCATGCTGGTGCAGGCACTGTACAACGTGGTGGACTCGGTGTTCGTGTCCCATGTCAGCGAAAGCGCCCTCACCGCCGTATCGCTGGCCTTTTCATTGCAGAATGTCATGATCGCCGTGGGCGTGGGCACCGGCGTGGGCGTGAATGCCCTGCTGAGCAAGAGCCTTGGCGAGAAGAACCAGAGCCGTGCCAACGCCACCGCAGAAAACGGCATCTTTCTTTCCCTGTGCAGCTTTGCGGTGTTTTTTGTCATCGGCCTTACCTGCATGAAGCCCTACTTCTACGCCCAGACCAGTGACCCCGTCATCGCGCAGCAGGGCATTCGGTATCTGTCGGTGTGCTGCATCTTCAGTCTGGGTCTGTTCACTCAGACCATGGGCGAAAAGCTGCTGGCCGCCACCGGGCGCACCTATCTGAGCATGATCAGTCAGCTGGTGGGCGCTGTGGTGAACATCATTCTGGACCCCATCTTCATCTTCGGCTACTGCGGCGAGGCGCTGTCCGGCACCACCGGCGCGGCGGTGGCTACGGTCATCGGCCAGTTCTGCGGTGCAGGCATGACGTTGTACTTCAACACCCGCAAAAACCCGGATATCCAGATCAGCTTCAAGGGCTTCCGTCCCAGCGCCAAGGCCATTGGCCGCATCTACACCGTGGGTCTGCCCAGCATCGCCATGCAGTGTGTGGGCAGCCTGATGACCTTTGGCATGAACCTGATCCTGATGGCCTTCTCCGCTACGGCGGTGGCGGTGTTCGGCGTCTACTTCAAGCTGCAAAGCTTTGTGTTTATGCCCATTTTCGGCCTGAACAACGGCATGGTGCCCATCATCAGCTACAACTACGGTGCCCGCAGACCGAACCGTGTGAAAAAGACCATCAAGCTGGCGGTGTGCTACGCCGAGGGCATCATGCTGGCAGGCTTCTGCATCTTCCAGTTCGCACCCCGGCAGGTGCTGAGCATCTTTGCCGCCAGCGACGCCATGCTGGCCATCGGCATCCCGGCCATGCGCATCATCTGCCTGCATTTCCTGCTGGCGGGCGTCAGCATCGTGCTCAGCTCGGTCTTTCAGGCGCTGGGCAACGGCGTCTTCAGCCTCATCGTTTCGGTCTGCCGCCAGCTGTTCGTGCTGCTGCCGGCAGCGTGGCTGCTGGCACAGACCGGCAGTGTCAACAATGTCTGGTGGGCCTTCCTCATTGCGGAATTTGTCAGCATCCTGATGAGTCTGGCCTTCTATGCCCGTATCAACAAGACCACCATCGCACCCCTGTACCACTGACCCGGGTGCGGGCAGCGGCCCTGCAAACGAAAGGAACGTGATCTCTATGGTAAAAAAGCTGAAGTGGAACCTGATCCTCATGAGCCTGCTGTATGTCGGGCTGGGCATTTTTCTGGTCATGAAGCCCGGCACGGCGCTGAACATCGTCTGCTACGCGCTGGGCGGCGTAGTGCTGGCCTGCGCAGCGGTGCAGCTGATCCGCTACTTTGTGGTGGAGCGCGGGGTGTTCCAGAGCCAGCTTACCCTGATCTCCGGCCTTATCTGCCTTGCACTGGGTGTTTTTCTGCTGCTGCGCAGCGATATCGTGGTAAGTATCCTGCCCATCGTGTTCGGCCTGTTCGTCATCTTTGACGCCATTGGCCGGGTGCAGAATGCTTTGGACCTGCGCCGCTGCGGCTACGACAGCTGGAAGGGCTTTCTGCTGCTGCCGGTGCTCAGCGTGGTGCTGGGCGTCATCCTGATCGCAAACCCCTTCGGCGCCATGGAAACGCTGGTGATGGCCATCGGCGTTATCCTGATCGTGGAGGGCGCCATCAACCTGCTCAGCGCTCTGTACACCGTGCTGGCCGTGCGCCGCTTTGCCAAGCTGCACCCGGAGACCCAGTCCGTACTGGAAAGCATTACCGGCGAGGACCTGAACGGCGACGGCGTTGTCGCCCCGGACGTGACCCGCACCGATGCAGAAGCCACTGCCGTGGAGCTGGACCATGTGGACGAGAGCGCCACCGTGGAACAGGAGAAGCAGGAGTAAGGAATAAACCCTCTCAGTCAACGCCTGACGGCGTTGACTGAGAGGGTTCTACACGAATTATCAAGAAAAGGAAAAAGGAACAAAATCATGGAAAAGTACGATCTGATCATCGTGGGTGCGGGCCCTGCCGGCATCTTTACCGCTGTGGAGCTGCTGCGCCACGGCAGCAAAAAGAAGATGCTGCTGGTGGAAAAGGGCAAGCCGGTGGAAAAACGCCACTGCCCCAAGGCAGAGGTAGGCCACTGCGTCAACTGCCGCCCCACCTGCGCCATCACCACCGGCTTTTCCGGTGCGGGCGCGTTCTCGGACGGCAAGCTGAGCCTGTCCTATGAGGTGGGCGGCGACCTGCCCACCCTCATCGGGGAGGAGTTTGCGCAGGAACTCATCGACTACACCGATAAGATCTATCTGGAGTTCGGCGCCGACCCCCATGTGGAGGGCATCTACACCGGTGAGGACATCAAGGAGATCCGCAAAAACGCCATCCACGCAGGTCTGAAGCTGGTGGACTGCCCCATCCGCCATCTGGGCACCGAAAAGGCGCAGGAGCTGTATCTGGCCATCCAGAACTATCTGGCAGACAACGGCGTGGAGATGCGCTTCAATACCGAGTGCGAGAACATCATTCTGGAAGAGGAAGGCTGTAAGGGCGTGCTGCTGAAGGATGGCGACAGCCTGCTGCCCGTGTATGCGGACGAGGTGGTCATTGGAACCGGACGCCGCGGCGCAGACTGGCTGGAAAAGCTCTGCGCAGAGCACCACATCGCCCACAAGCCCGGCACCGTGGACATCGGCGTGCGCGTGGAGTGCCGCAATGAGGTGATGGAAAAGGTGAACAAGGTGCTGTATGAGTCCAAGCTCATCGGCTACCCGAAGCCGTGGAAGAACAAGGTGCGCACCTTCTGCCAGAATCCCGGCGGCTTTGTGGCGCAGGAAAACTACGACAACGACCTTGCGGTGGTCAACGGCCACAGCTTCAAGGAAAAGAAGAGCCCGAACACCAACCTTGCCATTCTGGTGTCCCACAACTTTACCGAGCCCTTCAACCAGCCCATCGCCTACGCCCAGAAGGTGGGCGAGCTGACCAATATGCTGGGCGCAGGCCACATCATGGTGCAGCGCTACGGCGATATTCTGGACGGCAAGCGCACTTGGCAGAAGGAACTGGCACAGTCCAACGTGAAGCCCACGCTGAAGGACGCTGTGGCCGGTGATATCACCGCCGCCATGCCCTACCGCGCCATGACCAACATCATCGAGTTCATCAA
>OIDT01000544.1_pt1 | contig 24522 bp, 13 predicted proteins | sample 1581601 | NCBI WGS metagenome assembly OIDT01 (sample SAMEA3882515, study PRJEB24775) | human gut metagenome | biome: human-associated habitat; feature: intestine environment; material: feces | place: Netherlands | collected 2009/2010 | reverse complement strand
AAATACCTGTGCGGTTGATTACGATACCTACCAGACGGCTTTGACCGAGCGTGTATTCCTCACCCATCGTGCTGCTTGCCTTGATGGTTGCAGAGATTTCATCGGACAGGAAAAGAAGCCCTTTGTCATAGAAGAAGTCGCTCATGAAGGATTGGGACGCATCCTGTTCAGAATTAAGAACATCAATCAGCTTGATTCCAGCTTCCTTGGCAGGTTGAATTCCCGCTGCTCGGCACATGCAGAGTGTCGTTTCCACCCTGGTGAGCCGTCCTTGTTCGCCTTTGATTCGCCGCTTCATAGCCGCCCGCTTGTCTACATCCAGAGCGTCTTTTTGAGTGCTTCGAATGTATTTCAGACCGTCCGGAGAGATACGCACATACCGCGATTCATCTCTCATAAAGACCTCAACATACCCATGTTTTTTGGCCGCTCTCAGAGCTTTGGTAACGCATTGATATGGGATGTCAGAGAGAGCAATGGCAATCTGCTTGTGCTGGATAGAATCAACACCATAGAGATATACGAGAAGCTTTTGTTCGTTCGTCATAGTATCACCAAAGTTGTCCGTTCGATTCCGTACCTCATATGAATCGCAGGGCTGAAATTCATATCGTACCGCGTAAAATCAAAAAGAAAGAGTAACATTTCTAGGGAACGAAAATATGACACCTAAAAATGTTACTCTTTTATATCCCTTAAAATGTTACTACCGGACTACGTTAAAGCCAATGGAAGAGGTCGGCTTTTGAGCAAAGAATCACTTCCAAATACGGGTCATATTCGGTCGGAATTGCAGTGTAAAGGAAGCTCATCATATCCCATCCATCACCGTGTTGGAGCACCCTGCAAATGGCATTTGTGATGGCTCCCGTATAGACATTGTTGCTGTCAATCGGGGTCTTTTTCGTGGGTGAAACGCCGCGACAAAACACGAGAAAAAGTTGTTCGGAAGGCGGTTGATTGGCCCATTTTGAGCGATAAATGCCTTGATAGCAGCCTCCGTGATGTAATCGAATTCGGCATCAAGATAATACTGCCCAACAGCGTCTTTCGCCTTTGCCTTGCGGCTGTACCACTCATGCTGAAAAGGCGGCAAAAAGGAAGAAAACCGGAGCTTGAGAAAGCTATTTTGAGGGATAGAAACCATACAGAAATCGTTTGGAATTGACGTTGCAATGTTTTTTCGCTGATACGGTGCAGGGGCTTCATCACTCTCAAATGAGACAAGGATTGACCGCTCGGCTTTAAGAATCTCAATCGAGACATCATTGCGAATGGAATCCGGCAGCTTTTTCAAGGGAACATCATCCGGAACCGATTTCAAAGCATCCACTGCCTTTTGGAGCTTGCTTTTTACGAACTTTGTCGATGCATTGTACAAAACCGGGGCTTGATATTCGACTTCAGGGGCATCATCACCGGCGTTGCGCTTGACATCGTTTTTGTCGATGCGACGTTTATAATCATTTAATGATGGGAACGCCATTCCAAACATCCTCGTCGTCAATTTGTTCCGTCACATTCAGGTCATAGTTGTCGCTGACCATGCAAAAATAACGAATCCCGCATTCACTCAGAAGCTTTCGATTTGCGCCGGGGGCCAGGATTGCGATACGGGAAGTGACCGGCATCATATCCTCACGAATGCCAAGGTTCCGAATCGTGTCTCCCAAAATAAGTTCGTTGCCACGTTCAAATTCACAAACATAGTAGACACTGCCATCGAAGCAGAAGCTCAACAGCCAGGGAGTGCCGCTGGGAATCGTAAAATTACGACTCTCCGGCAAAAATTCACATGCAACGCGGAAAGCACGGCAGCGCTTGCGGATACTGCTCGTCATCGTGATGTAATCGGCTTTCGCCAACCCTTCTTTGGTAGGATAGCAAGCCGGACGGCGGTTGGAGCCTTTACGGCAGGCGTTGTAAATGATTTCCTGTGCCATGTTTTTGCTGACCTGATATTGACGAGTGAGATACTCGGCCATCAGTTCATTGGGAATAACGGGGATAGCATCCAGCAGTTCGCGGATATCGGAATTGTGAATCTCAGACATACAAACGTCTCCTTTCATTTCTTGCAAAATGAACCAATGTGTTCTTTTGCCGTTTGTGAACCATAAATTAAACGCATTAGCGTTGTGCTTACGTGAAATTGAATTGTGCCTTTTTATGGATAAAAGAAAAAGAATGACACATTTTGAAAGTGAAAAATGAACACATTTTAACGTGTACATTCACAGCTTTACTCAAAATGTATCATTCTTTATAATAATCAGCGCTCCTTCGCCTTATTTTGACGTTTCAAATATCACATTTCAACATCAATGACGGTATTTTCCGCCGCCTTCTCTTCTTCTTCCCGCTTTTTCTTTTCCAGAGCCTTGCGGCGTTCGTAGAAGGACTTAGCATCGGTTGTGATTTCCTTGGCTTCATAGTCATCGGCCACAAAATCGACGAACAGTTTTGCGGATGCAGAGCAAACCAGACCTTGACCACGCGGCAGGCTGGATACCGCTTCCATCTCAACGCTTGTCAGCTGAATGGCTTCCTGAAGGGCTTTTGCTTCGGACGGAATCAGGTGCATGATGATTTTGGTATCGGCGTTACCAATAATTGCCTTGCCGTATTTGCCGTCCTTGTATTCGTAGAACTGAGAAATATCCTGAGTCATAGCAAAAGCGGAACCGCCATAAGCACGAATCGTACGGAAGATTTCAACAACGTCTTCAGCTGCCTGCTCGTTGGAGTCAGTGCCAATCAATTTCCAGCATTCGTCAATAAATACGGCTTTGCGCTGTGTACGGTCCTCTTTGATTTTCGTCCAGACAAAGTCCAGAACCACGAACATAGACATGGTAAGCAAAGAGCCTTTCATGCCATTGAAGTCAAATACGATGTACTTGGAGTCAAGGTCCACGTTGGTGTGGTGATTGAAGCAAGCCATAGAACCGTTAATTAGCGGATTCAAGATGTTGCAGACGGTATGCAGTTCAGGGTTTTTTCTCATTTCTTCCTGCAAATCTTCCAGCAGCGGCATCACCTTATAGTTGCCATCTTTATCGTAGATAGAGTTGTTATCACGGGTGATGCCGAACTTTGCGTATGTCGCATACAGGCAGCCGTCAATCAGCTGCTCTTCTTCCTGCGTCATATTGCGAACAACCAGGTGCAGGAACGAAAGAATCGTATGAATTTTTTTGGTCAAGAAGGAGCCGGAAGCCTCATAATCATCCAGCAGTTTTGCGTCCTCATCGTCAGGAGCGCGAATGTCCATGATGTTGATGTTGTTGTCCGAAGAGGGGTCCATGGAGACGAACTGACCATTGACTGCCTTACAACCACCGCCGTAGTCCTCCAAACCTTTCAGAGGAGAGATGATAAACACCTGCGTGTCCATTTCAGACAAGCGTAGTGCGAACAGCTGTGCGGTGAAAGTCTTGCCGTAACCGGAAGAGCCCAGGATAACGGCGTTTGCGTTTGCATGAGCGCGGGTATCAAACATATCGATGGTGACCAGAGAGTTGTTGACATGGTTTGTACCGACCATAACGCCGCCCGGGTCCTGCATTTCAAACGAGATGAACGGATAGCAGGATGCAACACCCGAAGTCAGAAGATTGCGATGAGATTTCTTTGCCAGCTCCTTATTGATTTTCGCAAGAGGAAGCAGGCAGGAATCGAAGCATTCTTCCATCATGAAATCCGCACGGCGAATCTTCATACTTTGACCTTCGATACGCTTTTTCAAAGCATCGAACTTATAATCGAGTTCCTTCTTTGTATCTGCCACGATAGTGATGAGCATTGACAGGTAATAGAACTCTTCGCCGCTGGAAAGGCCGCGCAGCATATATTCACTGGACGAAATTTTTTCCATACGCGCCTGATAGTCAGAGTCAGTATCGTGACTGTCCATGGCGTTTGCACGGCTCAGACGAAGCTGTGTACTGATTTTATTGAAGACAGCTTCACGGGACATGTGCTCAAAGAACATATCGACGTCAATGCCTTCACCAGCATTTACGAACGTAGCCACCCAGCCCGCATAAACACGCTGGCTGAACCCGTTCGAGGGAATGTAAGCGAAAGTATAAAACTTGCCATCAATGACAATGTAATCGTGATGCGTAAAGTCAATCCAGTCCGGAGCAATCAGTTCCGTTGCCTGCAAAGACGTCTTAACGCCATTCTTTTCGGCTTCAAAATAACGGTCCACAATGGGGTCCATGTGCTGCTTGAACGTGATGGTCTCGCTTTTTCTACGGTTCAAGAGCTGGTAAAAAAGCTGGTGTAGACCTGCGTCCTCGTTTCCGTCAGGGTTACCAAGTGCAGGAATAAAGATATTACCACACTGTTCCATGTGAGAGCGGACGTTTGCCGCAACGGCATTCAAGTCGGCCACAACCATTTCAAATTTAGAACCATCGTTGCTGATAGTGCGCTGGAATTCTACGACCACAAAGAAGCGACGGGTAATACCAACGGACAAAGCCGTCTTACGAAGCAATCCGATGTATGCCTGCAGCATTCGCTTACGACTCGGATTCTTTTCTGCTTTGTAATAGTCCGTCACGGTCGCGATTGAATTCTCGACATCAGCTTTACGAGAAAAGGTTTTGAACTGGATATTGCAGGGAGTTGCTTTGAACGTTTGATAGAAAAGCGAAATAATACGGTTTTGAGTTTCCGCGTCCATATAGGCAAAGTTGATAGGGCGAAATTCCATGATTTTGATATATCGATGGTCCTTTGTCACAACAATGCCGCCGTAAATATCCTCAATAGGAATGATACGCTGTGTGCTTCGAATGATTTGATAGCGCTCATTCTGAGCTTCCAGCTTTTGATTCATCCGCCGCCGCTCTTCTTTGGCGATTTCATCGCGTTCCTTTTTCGTCAGCGGGATTGTACCGATACTCTGTTCCACAACACCGTGGGGGATTTCTCCGACATTTTTGAATCGAAACATAGGCTTCACTCCTCACTATCAAAGATAGAAATGTCATTCAAGGACATATAATCAATATCGCTGTTGTTCTGTGTGGTTTGCGGCTGCTTTTGCGAGCCCATCGTCTTTCCAGAGGTTTTGACGTTCTGAGGTCTTTCCTCTGTGCGGCTGACCGTGGTGTCATCGAAAAGGTCTACATCATCCAAGCTGACATCGTCATCGCTGTTCACGACTTGTCCCCTGCCCTGCTTTGCGGGCTGTGCAGACTGAGTATCCTGGATATCAACCGATAAGTCATCCAAGTCCTCATCGACGTCAAGTACTTCCGTTTCATCGTCAAAGACTACATCATCAATCTGCGGGGCTTGGATATCGGTATCAGTGCCGTCCTCAAACAGCTCTGTATCCGCATCTGCTTCCACATTCGCTTCTACTTCATCGGTGTCGATACTTTCTTCGCTGTCAAAGATATCGACATCATCCTGAACCGCATTATTGCTCGGCCCTACAGTGACGGGCTTGAGCTCTACAGCCTGAGGATTCAGTTCAGCGTTATTCTCTTCCGGCTTGTCATTTTCCTGCTCATTGTCGGGGTCCATGAACTTCTCGTAATACTGTGCGGTCTTAACACGCTCGGCTTTATCCAGACGCTTCTTGATGGCTTCGTTAATAATGCGTTCGCGCTCTGCTTCTTTTGCCTTCTTCTCAGCCTCTTCCTGTTCACGCTTACGCTTGATTTCTTCTCTGGCAGCCTTGCGTTCAGAACGGGGCAAAGAGTTAATGTATTCCTTCTCTTCTTTCGCACGCTGTTTTGCTTCAGCACGGAGTTCTGCTTTAGATTTGAGGGCATCCGGTTTTTCCAGGAACCCATAGTCATCATCGTAGAAGACCTTGAGCTCTTCATCTGTAATGTCGGAACTGATAGGACCGTTCTCTTCACCAAGGACTTTTCCCTTTACAGTGCCAAGCATTTGCTTGAGCTTGTCTTTCGGAAGCATCCGCCCGTCATGAATCAGATATTCCGGTTCAAGTTCGGTTTTGATACGAGGATTGTATTTTGAGATTCTGCGACTTTGCCGGAAACGGATAACACGTTGAATAAACTCAAACAAGCTATCGCCGCCAACACCGTGAGCTGCACCAAGGAAAGCAGCAGCACAGAGTATTGCGCAATAGGCCACGGTACTTTGTACATCCCATCCCAAATCATGCCATCCATAAATGAAAATTCCCAAGAACGGTAGTGCCAGGATGATACCTTCAACGAAGTTTCGAGTTTTGAATTGTCCGTTCAACACATACCCGGTATCAAACGAGTTTTTGGGGATTTGATAAATATTTGGCTTCTGCTCTTCTTTACTCATACTTCTTCCCCCTTTTGCCGAGCCAATACAAGCATTGCGGCGCAGCAATTACGATATAGCTGCATCAGCATATTCTGGTCTTCCTTTTCTTTTCTGGACAATAATCCAATAGCGCTGATGTTTGCTACTGCACCGTTTTTATAGACATCCATTGAAAGCAAAACCGGCTCGCTTTTCATTGCCTGCATCTGACTGCACATATCAGATAAATCACTTTCAAAGAACGCAGAGACCGTCAGTTTGACGCATGGCCCATTTATACTGCACGTAACAAAAATTTCTGTGTCATTTATTGTCGTATGAAACATTCCCGACCGCATATTCGCACACCTACTCACAAAAAATCACCTCGTCACCACTTAATAAATTCATTTTCAACAAGAGTCATCATTGGCCTGCAATTTTTGCAGTTGCTCACCACGCGCCGCGAGAAGGCTGATGACAATGCGCGGTATCCGGCCACTCGCCAGAAAAAGTAAGTGGCCGGGTTTCAGTTACGCCTTATGGCAAGCGCCCCAAACGTAGTTGCGCTTATCGTCGTAACCGTAGACAAGCAGCGTCACGCGGTCGCCGCGAGTCAGCAGTTCATCGGAAGCGGTACGAGCAACGCGAGCCTGAATGTTGCCGACATCCACAATCAGGCGGTAGTAGTTGTCCTGAACGGAAGTCACGGTAGCACCGTAAGCGCCGTTGCGAGCCAGGCTGTGGATGTTCATTGCGGGATTAGCGCGGCGTTCCAGGATAGCGCGGTTCATGCGCATGCTGACAGTGCCATTTTCGTTATCCACGTTCAGGTCTTCGATGACCACGGGAATGCCTTCACCGACATGGAACTTCTTGGATACATCGTCGATATACTCGTAAGCAGACAGAGCACCAGCACCGATACTGGTCTCAACGCCCAGAGCTTCAGCGATGACGTAATCCGGACCACTAGACAGAATAGAAGCGATAGCGCGGGAGCCGTTCTGAACATCCGCATTACGACCAAAGAAGTGACGGTTGCGCTGGAGCTGCATAGCGTCCTGACGAGAGCCAGCGAATACGACCTCTCCATCCTCAGACTTGGCTTCCATGTACGGGCAGAAGTTGATGATAGCGCCATTCATCAGCTTTGCCTTACGCAGATAACGGCGCTGCCGGGTAGTCGCATCGTTCTCCTCAATGCCCTTCATCAGACTGAAGTAGAAGAAGTCCTCTGCCGGAATCATGACGCGCAGCGTGCCACGGCTCACTTCAACGACAGCGCTGCCATTCTGAACCGGGCGAACGCCAAAGACCTTGCCCTGCAGGAAGCGTCGAGGACCATGCTTGTTGTCAGCAACGCAGCGGCGCATCTCAGCCAGGTCACGAGCGCGGCGGTCTTCGGGCATATCGACATGCAGCATATCGTTGCCGTCATCAATGAAAGCACCAATCGCCAAGTCATCATCATTGAAGCGGCGAGTCGCACGAGGAACCTCATTGACTTCTTCGTCAACGCACTCATCGGCGGGAGCTGCTTCGGTAGCCTCTTTCGCTTCCTGCGGTTCAGATACCGGCGCGGCGTTTACATTTTCTTCAGGTGCAGCAGCGACAGCAGCTTCATTGGTTTCAACGGCAGTGGGATTCAGCATTTCATTTTCGTTCATGGTATTTGTCTCCTTTGTATTAAAAAAGAAATATGAGATTATCGACATTTGTCGCTGCCCGGTAGCAGGATTCGGGCACTGTCCACCACACGCCGCGCGGAGGCTGTCGATTTGTGTGGTTCCTGACCCGCATGGAGCGAATCAGGGAAAAAGAAAAACCCCGGTCACACAATCAGTAACCAGGGGTTAAGGAACAAACTATTTATTTTTTGAATGCGTTTTTCTTTTTGGGAGCAGGTTCATCCGTAGCCAGCAAATCTTTCTTGGACAAACGCGGTTTCATGCGCTCTTCGGAACGCTTCTGCGTAATATCTTTATTGATTTCTTTCTGGCGCTGGATATCACCGAACGACGATTCACGGGATTCAATTGCGTCGTGTTTCCGGGCATTGGGATAAAGGTCTGCGGTTTTCGGAAGTTCTGCCCATTTGGTGGGGACAAAATGCGGGTCATTGAACAGAGGATGATGAATAAATCCGAAGCGCTTGGCTTCCAACATGTTCTGGCCATTCGTCATAATCAAAATCTGTTCCTTGTCCAAATGCTGAACTTCATCAGGGTTCACAAGATTGCGTTTGCCGTCGCCTTCACTGAGCGAATACCCTTGCATCACGCCGCGATTTCCGGCAGAGGAAGCACGAGTATCGCTGACGCTCTTGGCGCGAATCGTAACAATGCCGCTCTTATCGGAAATATATTCGGCTGTATACTTATCATTACAGCCCAAAACCAGCATCGTATTGCAGCAGCCGATGATAGTTTCGGCGTTTTCCTCGCCGTACAACTGAGTCAACTGCGACAAACTCTGCAAAATGAGGGAAACTGCAATCTTACGAGAGCGTGCAGTAGCAATCGTCTTTTCAAAGTTCGGCCAGACGCCAGTGTTTGCCAACTCGTCCGCAATAACGTTGACCGGGATGCGTCCTTCACCACCAACTGCATCGAAAGCTTCTTTCAGGTCTTTGAACAGGAAGCTCAAAAGCAGAGAGGAAAGCAGCTGCATAGAAGCGTTATCATCGGAAATGATAAGGAACAATGCGGTTTTTTCCGCGCCAAGATTTGCCAGGCGAATGTCATCGTTACTGATAACGCGGCGAACCTTGTAGGTCATGAACAGCTGGAGTCGAGTATTCAAGCCGCCAACAATGTTGGGTTGTACGCGCTCACCCATACCCTTAAACACTGCCCATGCAGATGCGGCCGGATGGCTCGGCGGTACATGCGTGAAGTTTGCTTCCCATTTATCCAGGTCGTTGTGAAGCAGAGCGTCATAGATATCGGAGATGTTACAGGTCGGAGCATCTTCTTCCCATTCAGAAAGCTTCCTATCCCCTTCCTCATCACCGTAGAACGAATGAGCAAGGTATTCGACAACCCGGCGTCTATCCACCATTGCGGATTCCGGATTCTTTACAATCTCAATCAGAGATTGCTCATCTTCCTGAGTGATATACGGCAGCTGAGTCAAAAGCTCTTTTGCATGGCGCTCATAAATCTCAATCAAGCTCTTTTCACGGATATACGCACAACAGGAAACAGCAACGCGGAACAAGTTTTCTTCCGAGCTTTCCCAGAACGGGTCACCCTTACTGTTTGCACCGCCTCCCGTGTTAGCAATAACGGTCTTACAAAAGGTAATCACACGCTGGTCATCAATGTTACCAGTAATCGGGTCATAGATTTCCTGAACACAATCCCATGCATTAGAAAGGTCCAGATTGATAAGGTTAAAGACCTTGACCTTATAACCACGGGACTCCAAAAGTTTACGCATATCGTTGTGAATTTCGCCTTTCGGGTCAGTGACTACAACCGATTCGCCACGCACAATAGATTGGAATACCGCCGTTCTGACATAGCCAAAAGACTTACCTGAACCCGGAGGTCCGATAAGGATAAGGTTTCGGTTGCCGGTAGGTTCAAAAGGAAGCGCGATGACTTCCTCACCGTCTTGCGTGAACTGTCCAAGAATCGTACCCGTTACGTTTTCGACAGGACCAACCTCATAGACTTTTTTGGCTTCCGTTTCATTCATCCAGCGAGCTGTGCCGTATGTGCCCGCCATAGACGTTGCAACGCCACGGTCATCAACTTCTTTGGTTGTGTTGAGGTCTGTGTTATTGACGGAAAACCGGATAATAATGAATGTAATGGCACACGCAAAGACAAGTGCCGTCACAATGCCGTAGCCTGTCGTCAAGGCAAGCACGAACCCCCGCAAAAGCCCCGCATTCCATTCCCCGACAAAGACTTTCGCAATACATCCTGCTGGGAAAAGGCTGACAAGAAAGGAAAAGCAGAACAAAAGTACGAGCTTTTCACCCTTTGACAGCATCAAAATTTTCGTTTTGAATTCGTTCCATTTGGTCACTGGTTGTCCACCTCACTGTCAGTGTTTTCGGTTTCTTCTTCGCTGTCGGAAGTATCCAAATCCTCAACTTCTCCTTCTGTAACGGTCGTATCCACTTCCTGCAAGATAAAGTTGTTAGGGTTTGTATCGTCAAGAGAATCCGTGACGACCTTCAAAATATTATCGTTGTACCAGAATTCCCAGCCAAAGATTCTCGAAACGTCTTCAATCGGCATTGTGAACGTATTATCTTGGGCCAGCGTCATCGTATCGGTCCAGGCATACGATGTATTGCGCGACGTATATTTGAAGGTTTTCCTGTCACCGTGGATTTCAAAATACTCGCTTGCTTTGGTCAAAGCTCTTGCGGACGGCACATATTCCCAATGCCCATAAGTGATAGGCACATAGAGAAGACCCGCGTCCTCTGCATATTGCGTATTGCTGTCGTAAGCCTCGGCCAATGCTCGAACCGAAACGCACAGGCGGCCATCGCTGTTGATGGAGAAGTGCATGCCCGGAACCAAAGAGCCGTTCAAGATAACGCATTTCGTGGGAGCGGTCTTTTCGCCTTTCAGGATAGCCTGACCATCTTCTCGATTCTTGATTGCCTGGTCGTATTCTTCCTGAGAATTGAAGATGTAAAGCCGCTCGCAAGAACCTTCTTTTCGAAGCTGTGAGAAATCTGTCGGATAATCGATGGCAAGCGAATCCTTGTCAAGCTCATAGACTTCCTCTCCGGAAACAATGCACTTCAAATATTCATCGTCAACGCTATAGCCGTTCGAATCGTCATATCCAGTCGTGCTCACTCTATCGACAACATAGTTCCCATCAGCATCAAAGTGTCCGGATTCCGAAACGATATCCTTCTCATCAACGCCCAAAACCGTGCCATCGGATTCTTCACTTGACGCAGAGTCATCGGAGGAAGTCTCCGTCTCATCCACAGTCTCACTTTCCGAGGCTTCATCGTCAGGAACGGGAGTCTCTTCCGGCTCCATGTGTTCCGGGTTCGGACGCAGATACACGGTATGGCCGCTGAAAATCTCAAGGCCGTTTCCGTTATCATCCGTATACGGAATCAAGCCCATGCTTTCAATTACCTGAGCCTTCTCCTTATATAAAGGAGAGCCATCACCCATTTTCACTTCCTTGTATCCGTTGCAATCAAGATTGTTTGGACTCTTAACATTCAACTTGGTCAGAACGATTTCGCCATCCTTCATTTGGGTGCCGCCCGATGTATCCACATCACCGCCAATATCGGGATTCGAAGACGGTTCAGGCGTGCTTTGAATGGACGGGGTCGGCGCAGTGGAACTGGTAGCATTTGTGCTGCCGTTTCCGCTGTTGCCTTTACAAGCAGTCAGACAGCAAAGGCAAGCGCCCAAAATAGCGGCACTTTTCATAAAGTTGTCCATAATAAAAATGACCCCACTTCTATCTCAAGTGGGGCCTTACTCCTTTCTTCAATTAGTTTAGTTACTCATTTCAATTTCGGGGTCCTTTTGAGTTTCGCCGTAATAAAGTTCAAGGTGCAAATGTTCACCTGTACCACCATGACTACTAAGACAATAGCCACTGTAGCCGGTGGAAGCGATTGTTGCGCCAGCAGAAATTGTATCATCAACATTGTACGAAAGGCCCGGGCTCAAATGCTGATACAGAATGAAAACGCCATTCTTTTCGCCCGGAACTACGCCACCGCGTTCCCCGTAATAAATCATCAGCATGTTACCACGCTGTCCATTTCCTTTTGTGACAAGTACGCCGTTTGAATAGCCATCTTGCTTGCCGACAATGATGCCCTTAAACGGAGCACTCATAGGATATATCGAATGCGGTGGGACGATATCCGTGCCATTGTGCTTCGTATCGCCACGAGGCGATTGCCAGCTGGATGTAACCTTGGCCTTCCAGCCGCTCCACGGTCCAGGGAGAAGGCCCGAAGCCGGGCACTCAAACAGTTCGTCGGAATGGGTGGCGTAGAACTGTTCAATCATTTGTTTGATAGAACCGCTGATGACTGTGCCAGTACCAGCGCCACCAGTGCTATCACCAGCCCCGATATCCAACGAAGAATCCCCTTCGAAATCTGCTTCAGCGGCATTATACAGCTGCCGCATTGTCGCAGCTTCTTCATCAAAAAGGTCGGCTTCGGAAGTGTCACTCTCAACCGTGTCCTCATCTTGCGGAACATTGTAGTATTCCATAATTTTCTTCTTAGCTGCTTCCAAGGGGGAAACTTTGTAGGTACATGTGATGGTTGCGGTCTTTACTACTTCACTTACGCGCTCCATCACGATTGTTCCATCTTCATCAAAAACCGGATTTCCGTCTTCATCCATTTTAGGCTCCATTTTGGTGACGGTCTTTTTGCCATAAGTTGTAGTTGTTGTGGCTTCCGTTTTCCAGACTTTGTCTCCGACAAGCTCTTGGGCTGCTTTCACCATCTTAGGGACCCGGAAATGGAGCCCATCCTCCGTACGTGCCGCATAACTATCTCCGGCCATAATGTAGAATGTCCAGTTAAGATAATTTTTACCATCGTACAATTCTTTGTGAATGGTGTAAGAAATATTATCCATCGTAACGCCATTCGCAATAGCAGCGTCTTTGGCTTTATCAACCTCTTCCTGGGCTTTTGACCTCATGTCTTCCGAATATTTGTCGTACGCATCTCTGAAGTAATTATTCAGAACCGCAACAATAACATTTGATGTTCCCATGTAGGATTGGAAAATTTCATCCGAAGCAATCGCAATATCATCCTGATACGCTTGCGATGCATCGCCTTTTTCCCCTGTTGTAATCCAGGTCAAAAAGTCATCAATGCCATTGGATAGCTGAGCCTTGAAATCCTCCCATTCAAGTACAACTTCATCAACCGATTCTCCTAAAGCACTCATTGTCGTTTCTGCAATTGTGCCTGGAATTTGAGTAATAAACATAAATCCAAAAAGCAGCAAAAGAACCGGAATAAGCGCAATAACAATAACTACTGCGATAACTTTAATCAGTGTCTCTGGATGCGAAACCATGGTGGCAGCAGCACCGGCAAAATCGCCTGCTGCTGCTTGTCCCTCCGCTTTACCAATGACCTTAGCATCCTTAACGCCTTGTTTTACAGCATGTACTGTTGAGGAAACTGCTTTAGCTCCCTGTTTTGCGTCATTGACCGCTTCATCGGTTAAATTACTCAATTTACACCACTCCTTCCTTAATCAAGCCAGTCTCAGCTGTGTAGAAGATTCTGCACATTTCCATCTCACACCCCGTGGAGGTGCTGGCTTTTTCGTGAGACACCCGGCTTTCTTTCGAAAGTCGGGAAAAGGGTATCGTCCAAGAATTACTTGGACGGCTTATCCTTTTTGTTTTTCGAACCGTTGCGATTCTTATTCCCTTGCATCATTTGCTGGAACCTGTTGTTCCGCTCATTTCGAGAGTTGCTTTCACGGAACGATTTTCCTTCATAAGCGTTTTTCTGCTGAGGTTGAGAATTAGAACGAGCAGCAGATTGGGTTCTATCCTGACTGGAGTTTCGATTACGCCGTTTGTAAGACTCATCCGTGTCGGGTCCAACACTCTCGTAGTCATCCACCTTGCCAAGCTGGCGGGCAATGCTTTCAAACGTTTCGGGCTCATACCGGCGGGTCTGCTTGTTGTACTTAGCACTCCGTTCGATGTTCATCACATCCGGGGTCTCAGGAACGTTGCCATCAGCATCGAGCTTTTGCATGATACGCCACTGTGTAATGCCCGTATCGGGGTCTACACTAACACGGGTGACCTGAATACGGCCAATGCCATCACTCTCAACAAAGCCATTCGTATCATTGAATGCTTTGATAGACAAATGACTCAAGGACCTGATTTCAGGTCCATTAGAAGCTCCAGATGTATTGGGTTCGGCACTGGATACACCGGCATTGTCGCTGGATGTACCGGCTTCGGTAAAGGAATTACTGCGAGATGTATCAGCATAGAACTGAGTTCCATCCACAGGAGGTTTTTCGGCAGGCTGTTTACGAGCTGCGGAGCCATCGGCATCACCAGAGTCACCAGTATCTTCGCCAACACCGCCATGATTGAAGTTTTGTGCGGCAGGGGCGGGATTATCTTCCGCTCTGGATGCTTCTGCCGTCGCCTTGGAAGTTGCCTTTGCAGGAGCAGTATTTTCAGTAACAGAGGCGGCTGGCGCGGTCTGACCAGCAGAGCCATCATTGTCGGAGCCAGCACTTTCGGAGCTCACTGCACCACCACCTTGAATTTCAGGCGCAGGTGCGGAAGGTGCGCTTACGGTAGTACCGCCGTTATCGTCGGACGAACTGCCATCGTCGTGAGAATTATTGCCAACATTCTGATGCTGAACTGTGGGAGCAGTAGCATCGTCATTGGAAGTTTCCTCTCCGCTGCCCGAAGAAGCATCGGAGCCGGGATTCTCGTCGTGAGAGCTACCGTTGCTGCCGCCAAACGAGGCAGAGCCGACATCGTTATCGTCGAAATCATCGCCATCACCGTCAGCAGAAGGTGCCGCATGACCAGCAACAGCACCAACGTTGGAAGAGCTTTCTCCCTTTGCAGGGGGTTCACCGATACCAGAATCATCTTCATCGGCGGGAGCCTTTACGCCTTGGGCAGTGGGTGCAGTTTCTTCATCGGAGCTGTAATTGTCGCCACCGCCATTACCTCCAGCGAAGCCCGTATTGCCTTCACCGGAAACATCGTCGCTGTCAGTGCGTTGTGCAGAGGGTGCAGCAACATCATTGGAAGCGCCGCCAGCGTCAGCAGGGGGTTCAGCATAGTCAGGGCCAGCATTGCCTGCCGCTTCGTCATCAGTATCGACCGTTCTATCAGCGTAACTTGCAGGTGCCTGAGTTTCCACTGTAGCAGAGTCACCATCCATGGGCGAAGCATCCACATCAGCAGAGCCAACATCCTCAGTGCCGCCGACATAGCCAGAAGATGTAACCGAATCATCGGATTCTCCGACAGCCGGTTCATTGTCCGTATGTTGTACAACAGGCGCAGCACTGCCGCCAGAAGCGTTATCTGCGTTAGCAGGAGGTTCAGCGTAATCGACAGAAGCGTCATCAGACACATTGTCATTTGTAGCAGCATTGTCAGCCTGACTAGCGGGTGTATGAGTCTGAACCGCAGCAGAGCTGTCATTCGCGAACTGAGTCTCGGAATCAGTAGACCCAGCGTTTTCATTGACGACGTCGATGTCGGAAGGCGTATTCGAGCCGCCGAATTCCGCATCAGCAGAACCGTAACTCGTAGTCTGCTCTGCAGGACCAGCAAATTCTTCGCCGGGAGCACTACCAGCGGGAGGCTCGACGGAAACGGTAGAATCATTTGCTGCGAAATCGCTGCTGTCGGGGCTTGCCGGTGTAGTTGTAGGTGCAGGGCCTTCTTCGGTGACGGTCTTGTCGGTAGCAGACTGCATCGCAGACCCAACGGAGCTTTCACTGAAAGTACCAGTGCCATCCACAACAGTCTCGGTTTGAGCCGCGCTGCTATTGGTAACGCTGTCTTCACCAGCAGACTGAGTAACGGTAGAAGTTACGCTGCTGTCAGCAGAGGTTTCCATTTCGACATGTCCAGAAGGAGCTGCATCCTTAGTCTGAGGTACATTACCACCCTGAGCGGGAGAAGCAATAACGACTGTATTACCTTCTCCAGCCGCGCCGTTGCCACCAGCAGAGATTTCGCTCTCGCTCTGAGGCTCAGAACTCGGAGCTGGTTTAGCGGATACATTCTGTGCCTGAGTGCCAGGAGCGACAGCAGTTTCACTGCCAGAAGTGGTAGGTTCAGTGGGCAATGTACCAGCATTGCTGAGTACAGGTGCGGTTGCCTTCGTTGCTGTAGTACTGGCAGTGCCAGCAGGAGCAGTATTGTCTTCACCAACAGTATTGACATTTGCAGACGGGACATTGCCCTGACCCTTTGCTGTAGGTGCAGTTTCAGGCGTGGGTGTAGTCGCGGGAGCAGCTCCATTGCCGCCAGCAGGAACGGTGCTAATTCCCTGTTCAGGAGCAGCGCCATTCTTACCCGCAGGGCTGCCAACAATAGATGTAGTTTCAGGTGTAGGAGCAACCGTGGGTTCAGTGCCTTTTCCTTCCGTCATACCACTACTGCCGCCAGATGTGGCTTCAGGCGTGGGCGTAATAGCAGGACCAGCGCCCTTGTTTGTGGCAGTACCACCACCGCTGATAGGTGTATTGCCCTCGTGTACCAGAGGCGCTGCGGAATCCTCAACGGTTGCGTTTGTAGGCGTGCCATTGCCAGACTTTGCTTGCGGCACGTTCGTACTTGTACCAGATGCGTTGCCAGATGCAGATGCTCCCGTAACGGTTACATTTGCAGCGTTAATCGGTTTGCTTGTAGCCGTACCATTTGCGACAGGTGCGCCCGCAGGTGTAGATGCAGGTTTAACAGAACCAGAGCCATTGGTAACAGCGTCAGGATTAACCACATTCACGTTGTTTGCGCCAGGAGTGCGAGATTCCGCATTGCCAGCAGCTGTATTATCAACACCATTGGCATTGATTGTCGTACCATGTGCAGTATTAGCAGCATTTGCAGAGCCAGTTGCTCCTGTAGCAGTAGTAGTTGCCGTAACCGTCTGCGGTGTCGGTACGCCACTGCCAGTAGGCACAGCGTCTGTAGTTCTACCCTGTGCTACGGTATCGGGATTCACAACGCCAGGTTCAGAACTTTCGCTGTTGCCATGGCGGCCAGAGAACACCGATGCAACACGTCCCCAGAAAGAAGTGGCTTCAGGTTCTGGTTCATCCATTGCGGCCACGGGCGTATGTGTGGCCTCGAAAGCTTCCGGTGTCATGCCAACCGTATCGCCGACCTCGACACCAGTAACTTCCTGTCCGGAATCATCGTCAGCCAAAGAGTTGTATGCAATCTGGCCATTTTCGTCGGGTGCGGTTGCATCAGTTTCCTTAGCGGTTGCATCACCATCAACCATGGTCGCGTTACCGGCATCGCCAGTAACGTTTTCAGAGGCACCAGTGCCTTCAGCAGTACCCTTCGGCAACTGTCCAGATGCAACAACCTGGGCAGCTTCTTCGTCTGTCAGGCTGCCCTTCGGGTTCGATACCATGTAAGTATCGGTAGTGTTGCCATCGCTGACCGAAACAGTCAAAGCACCATCAGGCATATCGTCACGGCCCATGGCCATGTCAATACCGGTGACTTTCGCACCTTTAGCAAACTGCTCTGCCAGCTCAGGGTCAGCATTTGCAAGCGTGTCCTGCATAGCAGCCAAAGATTCCTGAGAATTGTAATCAACAGCAGAATCCGGGTTGCGCATTTCTGCGGCACGCTGCTCGTTGGACATCTGGAACCGACCGGCGTAATTTTCTTTGGCAGTATCAAACTGCTTTTGGGCCTCGGCCTGTTTGGCGTCTCGGGTAACAGCAGCCGCCTGTTCCTGGTCGTGCTTATTAAGCGCGGAATCAGTAACACGAGTAAGGTAATCCAGGTTTTTGCTTTCCATCGCGGACCTTGCGGCAATTGCGGCCGCGCCATCTGCACCATACTTGTTCAGCTGACCAGCGGGGACGCTGAAAGATGTGGAGTTCTTTGTATCCGGAATAACGTCGCCAAGACTTCTCCCCTTCCTGTCCGTCATGCGAGTAGCGGTCCATTCCTGAGAGCCATTTGCCGCAGTGCGTCCGGTATTTTCAAGACGGAACTTGCCTTTATCCGTAGTAAGAATTGCGCTTTGCCCATCCGGACTGATAGCCAGGTCGGAAGTCTTGGTTGCAGTCATGCCAGATTCATCACTCGAATAACGGAATCCGGAAACGCCTGTAATCTTGCCATTCTCATCGCGGTAAGTGACCTTACCATTGACAGCACCTTTAATGGCGTTATCGGGAGCCAGGTCTTCAACCGTACCCTGAGACACCTTGCCGCCGTCAAATCCGAGCTCATCCAGAGCGTTCGCCATAGCCTGACGATTCGAATTGGAGTTGAAGGTCTCGCCAGGGTTTTTGTACATGTCGCTGCGTTCGGCGTTCGTACCACGTACAAAGCGGTCGGCCTTTTCCTTGTCGCCATAGCTGACCTTACCGTATTTATCCAGATTGTTTGCAGCCCCAGCCGCTGCGCCATTGGCACCTGCAGCTGCTGCCACGCCTGCAGCAATTGGCTTGCTATTACTGCCCGCGCCGCCTACAACATTTCCAATGGCATCAGCAGCTGCACGGCCGTGGCCAGCAACGCTGCCTGCCAAATCAAGAACATCATGCGCAGCACCCGCAATAATTCGGAAAGCGCCAGCCGCTTCACTCATCGGGTCAAGACCTGTTGTGCTTGTGATGCGGAATCCGGCTTTTGCAAGCATATCGTCCAGCTTTTGTGCGATTTTGAGGTATGCGTATGTGACAAGGCCCCATTTCACGACGCTTTCAACAGATGCGCCGACCAATCCGATGTTCAATGCCGTTCGTGCAATACCAACGACCCAAATGTTCAGAATTAGCAAAACACATTGTGACCAGAACATCTGCATCCAGTTGACTGCCGTATCTTTTGTTCTTTCGTTAGTTGCCGTGGCAAATGCCAGAGGCGAAAGCAAAATAGTGAAGACGCAAATGATGTATCGTTCCGCACATTCAAGTACCAACTTAATCAGGTTCCACCAAATCAAAAACAGAAACACAATGCTGACAACCAGAGAAGCACCTTCGACAATCGAGAAACCTCCCATCCATGCAACTATTGTTCCAGCCGCATCGCCAGATTCAGTCTGGCCAATAATTTTCATGCCAGAGTCTTCAAACGAAAACTCCCCCAATCCGCCACCTGTAACGCCTTCACTTAACGCCGTTGTCAGAGGCGAAATGATTTCATCGAACATCAACTGAAGGAAGTGACTGCCTGTAAGAGTAAGAACCATGCCAAAGACAGCGTTCCAAATCAGTTTTGGTACGCTTTCGGTCCTTGCGCCGTCTGCAGTTTCCATCAAATACGAGATGATACGAACGGCAATCAGTGCTCCGGCGATTGTTGTCGAAATTACCATTATGGCTTGTGAAAAATAGCCCCCAATGCCGTTCCCACTCATTGCAAAGCCAGGAATATAATGGGCGACTTCTTCTGTCTTCATCTGCGTAATTTCGAGCAGCGGATTCATAATAAGGTCACAAAACTGCAAGATAATACGTGCGATGACCATGACAACCAGACTGAGGAAGTTACTGACAAGGTCAGAAACCGCAGAAAGCGCAATGCATCCGGTCATTGCAAATGCAAGAATAACAGCGGCCATGGAACGCTTAACGGCTTTCTTTCCTTTTACGGGTTTACATTTTATAAGAGAGTTAATGTTGCTCACCTTCTTTCAATAAAAAAAGACCCGCCCGATTACTCGGACGAGCCTTTTAGCCGCAAAGCGAATATTAGCCGCCAATGTTATTGCCGCCGAGCTCGCCGTTAATCTGGCCACCGAGTTCATTAGCAACCTTCATCAAGCCGGGCACTGCAACAGCAGCCACGACGATGATGGCAACCACGATAAGACGCTTTTTATAGGTCTGAACGTCTTTCGGGTCACTGGCCAGCAGCATACGCACCAGCATATACAGGAATACTGCGATGCCGATAGGAACAACGATGTTGGTCAAGCCTTTAGCAATCGAGTTGCTAACCTGGTTGCCAACATTGAACACCTTATCGATGGCATTGCCGACATTGTCTGCATAAGCCATAACCGTGCTCATCATGGCCGCAGTGCCCATTGCACAAGCAGTACCTACAGCCATCTGGAGGTTCTGCACCGGGGTGCGTTTCTGCAAGCTGTTTTTCATATTCATTTCGAACTACCTCCTTCCTTCGATTATCATCGTAGTAGAGCCTTCGTGAACTGATTGTTCAACCCTTTAACTCTACAATATCTATTATCTGCACCTCGCAAAGGCGTGCAACAATCATACATTCGTTTATTTGAAGCATTATTCACACAAAACGAAAAAGCGGGAGCTCCTGTCATGAGGAACTCCCGCTATAACTAATTTTATGTTTTGGTTTTTTTTAGTTTCGTGATGATGCGCGGACCGAGCAAGGATTTGCGGGTTCGTTTACGGAAATTCTGAAGCGCATATTTCAATGCTTCCTCATCGCCAATCATCACCAATTTCTTTTTGGCTCGCGTAATACCGGTATAGTACAAAGGCTTTGTCAACATCACTCCGTATGTCATACTCACCGGAATAATGCAGCAAGGAAATTCACAGCCCTGAGAGCTATGCACGGTAATGGCATACGCAAGCTCAATATCTTTCATATCTTCATTGTTATAAACTAAAGTTTCTCCTTTCGAGTCAAAGTAGATTTCAACGGCAACATCGCTTTCCAGCTGGACAATCGACTGAATCGTTCCCAAGTCACCGTTAATGACCTGCTCGGTGTTCTTTCGCTGAATGATTCGGTCGCCAACCATAAACAGTTGCTTGCCGATTTCAACACAGAGCTTATCATCCGTTTTAGGGTTCACAATCGCCTGAATTGCGGTGTTGACACGGTTCTTGCACAGATATCCGCTCGGCGTGCCTTTATCATAATGCGTAGGAGTTAGAACAATCGTACCCTCCATACCGTATTTGGACACGCCATTCAAATACTCCTCAACAATATGATTCATGATTTCATTCGCTTCTTTTTCTTTATCCTTGTTAACAACCGGAATGAAGCGAAATTCATTATCAAACACAAGATTTCGGGTATCCCCGGTATAGGCACGATTCTCACGAATCTTGATGGAAGCATCTGTAATCGTCGAGGTACTCCCCTGCCGATAGTTGACATCAAGGCGAACGGTTTTAATCACCCCGCACTTAATCAAATCGCGCAGAACATCACCGCGAGCTACCGGAGCCAGCTGGTCCGTATCGCCAAGCAGCACAATTCTGGTGGATGGGCTGCTCAAAACAGCGTCGATTGCATAAGCGAATAGGTGTTCACCGACCATACTCATTTCATCAATGCCAATGAAACCGCAGATGGTGCAGTCTCCTTGCGCTGTGAATCCGCTCGGATTATTTGCCGGAACCAAGCCACAAGCCTTATGAATCGTGGATGAGTTCATACCGGTGCTTTCCGCCATACGCTTGGCGGCCAAGCCCGTTGGAGCCATCAATAGAATATGTTCCTCCGGCCATACCATATGGTACACATCCATGATAGCCCGCAGACAAGTGGTCTTGCCTGTACCGGGGCCACCAGTGACGATAGAGATACGGTACTTTAGGTTTCGAACGGCTTCAGCCTGTCGTGGAGAGAGAATGATTGCATTCTCTTTCTGCCATTTGATGAAAGCGTCCTCGATTTCTCGCTCTTTTATCGGCTCAGCACTGGCAAGTTCAACGATTTTAGCTGACATTTTACGCTCTGCCAGGAAATCGTCTTTATCGTAGTAGTATTTGCCCTGCTTGACAATCGCATATACCTTGGCAACATCATCAAGCGATTCTTTTTGACGTTCTGCACTCACCTGTGGAGTGAGCGCGGCCATCCGAGCTAAGATAGCGCTCTCTTCCGCACACATACTTCCTGTCTTTTGGCAGGCGATATGTAATGCTTCGATTGTCGCGCAGGTCATGCGGCGCTCGGAATCTACCGGCTCGCCCATTGCCAGCGCAATCTGGTCCATCACCGCAAAGCCCAAAATCGGGACGGGCTTATAGGGATTGTTTTCCAGAACGTGAATCGTTTCATTTCCGTACGTCTCAACCAATGTGTTGATAGCGGATGGTGAAACGTCTACGCCTTGCAGAAGTTTAAGAACATCTGCGCGGACCAGAGCGGACAAGCAGGCATCGTTGAGTTTGGCAATGACCTTGTCATCGATTCTTGGAATGTCAAACAGCTGTTTGCAGTGATGAGCGCAAACGTCCAATGTGTTCATCCCAAAACGTTCAACAATATGGTTTGCCATCGTCTTTCCTAAACTGCTGCAATTCCGCATCAGGAACTTGCAAACCTCGCTTTCGGTTTCAGGCAAAATCTCGGTTGCTTTTTCTGCAACGAAGATTTTCTCGTTTTCCTCTTTAGAATCCGGTGCCCAATGTCCTTCCAGGCGAAATGAAATTTTCTTCAACAGCTCAACGGGAATATGCTGAGATGTGGCTTTGAATTCTGCCGTCATCCCGCCGTATCTGCGCACCTCAGGAGGAAACATATCCTCTTGCCCTTTTACACAAGTTGTAAAAATACAGCAGGCGTAATTTGTGCTCGTTGGTACGGCCTTCAGTACACGCTTTACGTTGCACTTGTTTAGCGTGATAGTAGTGTTATCCAATTTTACTTACCCCTTTATTTTTCTCGCAGCACCTCCAAACATTTCGGATATGCCACTTTTTCGACTTTTTCGTTTACCGTGATAAGATACGCCTTTACGTCATTACTGTACATATAGTAAGACCATGTATCGTAATCCTCGCTTCCGGGCGTTGCAACATCAACTGGCGTAGATAGCCAACACGCCTGACAATTATGCACAAGCCACAAGAAATATGGGTTGCCACTATCCTCAAGGCTTTTCTTCATTTTCCCTTCGCATTTGTGAAGCTCTCGCTCGAAAGCTTCCTGCTCGAATCCGCGTTTTGCCAAGATGGAAACCATCGCACCAAAATAGTCATCGCAGTCGCTGCATGTTGGCTTTACAAGTTTTTGCTCATAGAGAGCATCGACAAGCTGTCGGTTTTGCTCTTCGTAACTTGTCTGATTTTTGTTTTGGTTCTTGTTTTTACTCATTGATAAACTCCTTTCTATTTGATATGCCGATAAAAATAGGCAGCCACCCGGTAAAGGATGGCTGCCTATATCAGCAGAATGTAAATTGTGCGACGGGTCCCAAACGTATGAAACCGTTCAATGTTATCCATCGTACATTTATTATTTTATCCGTGCCGCACAATCCGTCAAGCAGAGAGTGCCTCAATCATCTCGCACATACATTTTTCAAGGCGCGTGCAGGATGTGACATTCGGCAGATAGTTCATCTGAACATCATAACGATGGCATGTCACTTTGCATTTATTGTAAAGTGCATGGGACATGGAATCCACCTTGCAGAGCACAAGGTCTGCAGCGTGAATCATCTGGTCACAGGCTGCCACCATATCTTTGCTCACATAGATGGCATCGGGATGAAGAACTTGGAATCGCTTCATCAGGTTTTGATTGCCGCCAACGACAGCAACCGAATATTTCTGAAGTAGTTCATCCAGCTTTTTTCCATAATCGACATCGGGTTCATCGTCAGGCTGCAAGGTTTCTTCCTCAAGAGCCTCCTGCTCATCTGGCAAATCATCCTCTGTCTCTTCCGGAACCAGCTGCATCAGTTCGTCAATCTCCGCATACGCCGTTTCCAGCTTGGATGTCAGAGCGTTTTCGCGCTTCTTACTCTGCTGCAGCAGCTTGTCTGCATCAGCTGCCTTGTTTTCAGCTCGCTCTACACAAGCCTCTGCGTCTACCAGCTTTTTGTTCAGAGTGTCAATCTGCTTAACGAACATTTCATCCGAAGCACCCTCATCCTGTCCAAACAGCTCACGCGAAACAGCTCTACGAATTTCATCGGCGTAAGCATTCGCCAAGTTGTAGACTGACGCGTAAACAGGAAGCATAAAGTTATAAAGATTGATAAGATTAAGCGTCTGCTGCGATACTTTCTGGGAAATCAGCATGTTGTTCTTATCATCAACGGTGATAAGTCCATCCATAACAAGGGCTTCCAGCATGCCAAAGCAAAAGCTGTCATCGTCCTCTTTGCAGACAAACTGAACATCCTCCGCGAGATTTGCCTGCATATTACGGAACTCTTGTTTTGTTAGAGGTCTGTTTGCTACTGGTTTGAAGCCAACGCCTGCCTGACACATAGCATCTTCACAGATAGCATAGCCATCACACATGATGGAGTAATTCGAATCACTGAATTCTGTCTTTTGGATTGTTAAGTTATCGTTTACTTTCACATCAATAGTTGCTTTGTTCATATCGGCAATCACTTTGTTCTGAAGGTCACTAATTGTTTTCTGTACGCCTGTGCCAAGTTTCGCAAAGAATTCTCTTTGGATGGCGCTGTCTTCGCCTTCTGAATTTGCCAAATTTCGGGTCCAGATATCATAGACATCTTTGTTTTGGGGAAGCTGGCTTTCCGGGCTGGCATATCCGTACAAGAAAAACAGATATCTCTTTGCCACG
>OIDT01000501.1_pt1 | contig 26630 bp, 30 predicted proteins | sample 1581601 | NCBI WGS metagenome assembly OIDT01 (sample SAMEA3882515, study PRJEB24775) | human gut metagenome | biome: human-associated habitat; feature: intestine environment; material: feces | place: Netherlands | collected 2009/2010 | reverse complement strand
GGGGGTCACGCTGGCAGACTGCACTGCTCTTTCGCCCGCCGAGGTGACCGCCCTTTCCCCGGACGGATGCACCGTGCGGGTAGTGCTGCGGCAGGGGGTGTACCACCAGATCAAACGGATGTTCGGTGTGTACGGTGCCGGGGTGAATGCTTTGCATCGGGAGGCGATTGGCGGCCTTGCACTGGATGCACAGCTTGCCCCGGGGCAGTGGCGGGAGCTTTCTGACGAAGAAGTGGCAAAAATTACCAGATAAAACACTGCACTTTTCACGCGACTTTCAAAAATGTATCACAATTTACCGGTAAAATAACGGTAAGAACCACGCAAAAAGGCACTTTTTTGGCAAAAAATGGCCCCGAAAGATAATTTCAACAAGAAAGAATTATTTTTTTTGTTGAAATCTGTTGCAAAAGTAAATTCTTTTGTGTAAAATATAGATTGTAATGCGGCTAAATTGTTTAAAATCACAACCCATGCCGCCGCGGCTTGCACAAACGAGGAAAAGGGGTATCCATTTATGGCCAATAGAGTATTTCAAAGCGTGATCTACCAGATGAAGGACGCAATCAATCGGGTGGTCGGCGTTGTGGATGAGACTGGCGCTGTCATTTCCTGCTCGGAGCTGAACCTGATCGGCGAAGTGCGCGAGGGCTATATGGCCGAGCGTCTGACCGCAGGCGACCGCTTTGTGCGCGACGGCTATACTTACCAGCAGTTCTCCAACGCCAAGCATAACGATTATGCCGTGTTCGTGGAGGGCGCCGACGAGACTGCAGGGCAGTTTGCCGGTGTACTGGCCATCAGCCTGCAGAGCATCAAGCAGTACCACGACGAAAAGTTCGATAAGTCCAACTTTATCAAGAACGTGGTGCTGGACAACATCCTGCCCGGCGATATCTACGCTAAGGCACGGGAACTGCACTTTGCCACCGATGTTTCCCGCGTGGTGTTCATCGTGCGGGTGATCAGCGGCGGCGATATCTCTGCCTACGATGTGGTCAGCAGCCTGTTCCCCGATAAGCAGAAGGACTTTGTGTTCAATATCAGCGAGACCGACACCGTGCTGGTCAAGGAGATCCGCAAGGGCATCGACCGCACCGATATGGAGAAGCTGGCTGCCAGCATTGTGGATACCCTCTCCGGCGAGCACTACATCAAGGCCGTGGTAGGCATTGGCACCCCCATTGCCAACGTGAAGGATCTGGCTACCTCCTTTAAGGAAGCTCAGATCGCCATGGAAGTGAGCAAGGTGTTCGATACCGAAAAGCAGATCATCCGCTACGATAACCTGGGCATTGCTCGTCTGATCTACCAGCTGCCCACCACCGTGTGCGAGATGTTCCTGCGCGAGGTGTTCAAGCAGGGCAGCATCGAAAGTCTGGATCAGGAGACCCTGTTCACCATCCAGCGCTTCTTTGAGAACAACCTGAATGTGTCCGAGACCAGCCGCGGCCTGTTTGTGCACCGCAACACGCTGGTGTATCGTCTGGAAAAGATCAAAAAGCTGACCGGTCTGGATCTGCGTGAGTTCGACGACGCTATCGTCTTTAAGGTAGCGCTGATGGTAAAGAAGTACCTGTCCAACAACCCGGCCAAATACTGATATTCCGCTGTGCGGGTTTTGCCCCGCCGGCGCCGAACCGGCCGCTCGAAACCGATGCTGGCCGGTTCTTTTTGCAGTACGGGCTGCGGACGGGCTGTCTTGACCGTCAAAAATCTTGATGTCAGGAGCTAATACGATTCCATGATCGATTTTGAACACGTTTCCAAAGAATATAAAAAGGGTGGCCGCCTTGCGCTGGAGGATATCAACTTCCATGTGGATGAAGGCGAGTTCGTCTTTCTGCTGGGTCACTCCGGCGCAGGCAAATCCACCCTGCTCAAGCTGATTCTGCGGGAGGCACTGCCTACCTCCGGCAAGGTGACTGTACTGGGCAAGGATGTAGCCAAGCTGCGCCGCCACAAGATCCCTTACCTGCGCCGTCAGATGGGTATCATCTTTCAGGACTTCCGGCTGATCCCCAGTATGACCGTGTACGAGAACGTGGCCTTTGCCATGCATGTGCTCAACGTGCCCCACAAGGAGATCCGTCCCCGCGTGGAGTACATTCTGGAGCTGGTGCATCTGGAGGATAAGGCCAAGTGCTACCCGGATACCCTTTCCGGCGGCGAGCAGCAGCGTGTGGCTGTGGCGCGTGCGCTGGTGCATAACCCCAAGCTGGTCATCGCGGACGAGCCCACCGGCAACATTGACCCGGAGCTGAGTCTGGAAATGATGCAGCTGCTGGAGCGGGTGAGCAAAATGGGCATCACGGTGCTGGTGGTCACCCACGAGCACGAGCTGGTGCACCGCTTCCATCAGCGTGTGGTTACCCTGAGCCATGGCCGCATCATCTCGGACGTGCCCGCAGACCCCGTGGCCGCAGCAAAGGATGATCTTTCGCTGGATGTTGCCGCCTTTGATGCGGACGATGCGGCCGCTGCAAAGAAGGAGGTGGCTGCCGTATGATGCGTCCCTCTACCTTCTTTTTCCTTACCCGGCGCGGTGTGCGCAACCTGGGCAAGCACTGGGCCATGACCATTGCCTGCATCGCTTCCCTGAGCGTGTGTATGACCCTGAATATCTTTGCCAGCTTGGCCGAGGTGAATGTGGGCAGCATGGTGGCCTATCTGGGCAGCCAGAACGAGACGGTGGTCTATCTGGACCCCGAATGTGATGATGCCACCGCCGCGCAGGTAGGCGAGACCCTTTCGGCTATGCCGGGGGTCAGCGGGGTGCAGTACGTTTCCAAGCAGGACGTGCTTGACACCTACCGCGGTTATATGCAGGATTATTCCTCCCTGTGGGATGAATTTGAGACCGACAACCCCTTTAAGGCCAACTACCGGGTCACCCTGAGCGACCTGACCCAGATGGAGCACATGAGCGTGAAGATGCAGGCCATCCCGGGCGTTGTCAGCGTTGCTGCTCCGGTGGAGATGACCAATGTCTTTGTGGAGATCCAGAAGGCAGTCACCAAGGGTGGCCGCATGATCGTGATGGTGCTGATGGTGGTCAGCATCATCACGGTGGGCAGCACCATCCGTCTGAGCGTTTTTGCCCGCCGCCGCGAGATCGAGATCATGAAGTATGTGGGTGCTACCAACCGCATGGTCACCCTGCCTTTCTTTGTGGAGGGCCTGACCATGGGCCTGATCTCCGGCATCCTGACCGCAGCGGTCAGCCTTGGCTGTTACAGTTATGTGGTCAACGCCGCTGGCGGCTTGGGCGGCATCTGGCAGATGCTCATGGGCCGTGCACTGGTGCCGGTGGCAAACGTGCTGCCGACCATCGTGGTAACAAGCCTGCTCAGCGGCGCTATCGTAGGCGGCGTGGGCAGTATGTTCTCTATCCGCAAGCATTTGAATGTGTGACCGAAAGGAGCCGCGTTTTATGAGTAAAGCAATGCACGCAAAGCCCTTCCGGCTCACAGGCCCTTATACTGGTCGGCACGCCCGGCCGGAAAGCCCCCGCAGCAAGCTGATCCGTGCGGTCAGCCTTGGGCTGGCCTGTGTCTGCCTGCTGCTGACAGCCACGGTGTATCCGGCTTCGGCGGCTACCAGCAATACCAGCATGGCCAGTTTGCAGAGCAAGCTGGATAAGCTTTCCCAGTCTATCAACCAGCACAAAAAGGAGCTGTCGGACGCCAAAAAGAAGGAATCCGCCGCCAAGGCGCTGGAAAGCGAGCTGAAGGAACGGGTCACCGTCCTGCAGGATCAGATCAGCGTGCTGGGCGGTCAGATCGCCGCAGTGCAGAACAGCATCGGCGAGAAGGAACAGCAGATCGGCGTGATGCAGACCCAGATCACGGACAAGCAGACCCAGATCGAGCAAAAGCAGAACGAGATCGATGACCAGTGGGACGATTTTAAAAAGCACATGGCTGCCATGCAGGAACTGCGGGACGGCGGCAGTGTAGCCATGCTCGGTGCGGTGAATGACCTGTATGAGCTGCTTACCTTCAATGAGGTGATGCAGGATATCTCTATCAAGGACACCGAGATCATGAACAACATGAAGTCCGCCAAGCAGGGGCTGGAGGACGATAAGGCCGCACTGGAAGAGCAGAAGGCCGGTCTGGAGGCTGAGAAGGCAGAGCTGCAGAGCCAGAAGAGTGAGTTGGACAGCCAGAACGCCCAGATGAAGGGCAAGCAGAGCGAGCTGAACAACAGCATCTCTGCGGCAAAACTTTCCGCTGCCGAGGCACAGGCAGCGCAGCAGAAGGCGCAGGCGGCCATCGAATCCGACGAGTTGAACTATGAGGCCGTGAAAAAGGAGATCCAGAAGCTGATCGCAGCGGCCTCTGCCAGCAAGCCGCAGCTGAGCTTTAGCGGTTTTGCCTGCCCGCTGAAGAGCTACAGCCGCATTTCCAGCGAGTACGGCTGGCGTAAGAACCCGGTCTCCGGCGTGAACAAGCTCCATGCCGGTACCGACTTTGCGGCAGCCGGCGGCACGCCTATCTACGCAGCTGCCAGCGGCTATGTGCAGGTGGCTGGCTGGTCTACCGGCGGCTATGGCAACTACGTTATCATCTACCACGGCAAAATGTCCGATGGCAATACCTATACCACCCTGTATGCGCACATGCGCTCGGTGGCTACCAGTGCGGGCAAGTATGTGAAGCAGGGCGAACTGATCGGTTATGTGGGCACCACCGGCAATTCCACCGGAAACCACCTGCATCTGGAGGTGTGGAAGGGCGGTTCCAAGGCCAACGCTGTGAACCCTCGGAGCTGCATCCCCATTCCCCACAACTAATAAGCAAGGCAAGGAGTCTGGTTGATCTATGAATGAACAAAAACGCAAGCGCGCGCTGCGCATCGGCTGTCTGGTTCTGGCAGGGGTGTTTGTACTCTCGCTGCTGGGCAGCATCTTTATGATGTTGCCGCTCTGACCGGGAGGAAAAAACCATGAACCGTAAAATTTCTTTGGGTATGGCGGTCACTATCGTGATCCTTGCCATGACCGTGACCTTTTCCATCACGATGCTCATCGCCATGCGTCTGTTCGACAGCACGGTCAACAGCGTAAAAGAAAAGGAAAGTATGTACAACAAGATCGCTGAGGTGGACCGCTACGTCCGCAGCAACGATTACTATACCATCGACGAAACTACTCTGTACGACCGCCTGACCGCCGGTTATCTGCTGGGCACGGGCGACAAGTACGCCCGCTACTACACTGCCAACGCCTACACCGAGCTGATGAACATCCAGAGCGGCAAGATTTTGGGCATCGGCGTGGAGCTTGGCATCGACCAGACCGGTTACGCTAAGGTGACCCGTGTTTACGATGGCTCTCCTGCACAGGAAGCAGGCATCGCCGTGGGGGACTACATCACCACCGTGGGCGATACCGATGTCAAGAGCCTGTCCGGCGCAGATGCTGTGTACAAAGCCTTGCAGGGCGAGGCGGGCACTACCGTTACCGTGACATGGCTGGACAGCTCTGCCGCCAGCAAAACGGCTGAGCTGACCCACTCTGGATACACCAGCACCACCGTGGACTACCAGTTGCTGGACAATGTGGGCTATATCCGCATTCGTCAGTTCGACGGCACCACGCCCAGCGAGCTGGACTATGCCCTGCGCACCCTGACCGCAAACGGCGCAGCCAGTCTGGTATTCGACCTGCGGGACAATGGCGGCGGCATTCTGGAAGATGCTGTCAACTGCATTGACCTGATCGCCCCGGAGGGCACGGTGGCCTACGCCGAGGATAAAAACGGCAACCGCACCGTCATCGGCAGCAGCGATGCCGAAAGTGCCGTCAGTCTGCCGATGGTCTGCCTGGTCAACGGCAACACCGCCAGCGCAGCCGAGTTGTTCGCAGCCACCCTGCGCACCATGAACGGTGCCCGTCTGGTGGGTACCACCACCATGGGCAAGGGCACCATTCAGAGCAGCCCGCAGCGCCTGTCGGACGGCAGTGCCGTGGTCATCACGGTGGCAAAGCTGGTCTGCGGCGACGGCAGCTGCTTTGACGGCACCGGCCTGACTGTGGATGTGGAGCGTGCCCTGAGCGCAGAGGAAGCAACGAACTTCTACGACTACACCCCCCAGACCGACCCGCAGGTGCAGCGCGCTGTCAGCGCTGCCCAGCAGCTGAGCGGTACTACTACGCTGGCAGGCGCAAGCTCTGCCGCCGCAGCGGACAGCACCGCCGCCTCTGCCGCAGCAGACGACACCGCCCCCGCAGAAACTGCGGAAGGGGAGACCGCCGAAGGCGAGACTGCCGCGTCTGAGCCGGAGACGGCTGTAAGCACAGCGGAGTGAACCCTGCAATCCTGAACCATAAACACCAAAAAGGCTGCTGCGTTCTGCAACAGCCTTTTTCTGAGAAAGGAAATGACCCTATGCCGGAACTGACCGACCTTTCTGTGATCCGTGCCCTGTGCGAAAAATACGATTTTGCACTTTCCAAGGGCTTTGGGCAGAACTTTATCATCAACCCGGGCATCCCCACCAAGATCGTGGATGCCAGCGGGGTAGACAAGCGCTACGGTGTCATCGAGATCGGCCCTGGCATCGGCGTGCTGACCAAGGAACTGGCCAAGCGCGCCGCCAAGGTGGTGTCCATCGAGGTGGACGAGCGTCTGCCGCCCCTGCTGGCCGAGACCATGGCCGGTGTGGACAACTTCAAGCTGGTGCTGCAGGATGTGCTGAAGGTGGACCTGAAAGCCCTCATTGCCGAGGAGTTCCCGGGGATGCCGGTGGCAGTGTGCGCAAACCTGCCCTATTACATCACCAGCCCCATCGTGATGAAGCTGCTGGGCGACCGCCTGCCCATCGAGAGCCTGACCGTCATGGTGCAGAAGGAAGCCGCCGACCGTCTGGCTGCTGTGCCCGGCACCCGCGCTTCCAGCGCCATCAGCTGCGCGGTGAACTACTACGCCACCTCCAAGCTGATGTTCACCGCCGCACCGGGCAGCTTTTACCCCGCCCCCAAGGTAACCAGCGCTGTGGTGCGCATGGACATCCGTCCCACCCCCGCTGTGCAGGTGGAGGACGAGGCGGGCTACTTTGCGCTGGTGCGCGCCGCCTTTGGCCAGCGCCGCAAGACCGCTGCCAATGCCATTGCAGGCGGGCTGAACCTGCCCAAGGAAAAGGTCATTGCTGCCATCGAATCCGCAGGCTTTGATGCCCGCATCCGCCCGGAGGCACTGACGCTGGAGGACTTTGCCAAGATCCAGCAGGCACTGGGCTGAGCAAAAAAACAGTATAGTCGGTGGGCGATGGCTCACTGAAAAAAGATTGCAAAAAAACCGGAACCTTTTCAGAGCCGCAAGGGCTCAAAAGGTTCCGGGTTTCTGTTTTTGTGAAATGCTGGGACGAATGCGCAGGCGTATCGGACTTTTTTGCGCCCTTGCGCGCCGGGCAAAAAAGAAATTTCTTTTCATAGTTCTGCGGTGGGTAGGACGAAACTTTGTCAAATGCGTGGAATATTACAGAAAAATTTGTGAAAGGCGACCAATGAATATCCCCTAAACGTGTTGATATTGAGAAAAAAGACGGGGGATTGTTTACAAAAGGATTACAGGCTGGTATACTTTATAGCGGTAGATCCCTATGAGATCCGCAAAGAAACAAGAAAGGAAATACCGAACCGTGAATACCGCCGCACCGCACGCCCTGAAAAAACGATTGCTGACCCTGGCACTGAGCCTTGCTTTCCTGCTTACCTGTCTGCCCGCTGCACTGGCAGTGGACCTGAATGTGGACGCAGGCTTCTACTTCAAGCAGAGCCGGGGCGGCACCTGTACGCTGGCCTCCGCAGCCATGATGCTGCGCCGCCGCGCCTACTTTGACGGGCTGAGTGACTGGACGAACGTGACCGAGAATAGTGTGCGCTCCACAGCATGGGCCAACGGCCTTGCGCACAGTTTTACATATAAGGAGATGCAGGTGGGCTACGCCACCCTGCCCTCCGGACTACAAAGCAAAACGGCGGTGCTGATCTCCCTGCTGGAGCAGCACCCGGAGGGCATCGTCCTCTACGACCGCACCCAGCCCCATGCGGTGCTGCTGACTGACTACACCAACGGTATTTTCTATTGCTCCGACCCGGCGGGGAACATCGGCTACGGCCGCATCCCCATTACCAGCTCCAGCGTGTCCATTGCAAGAGCGTCCTGTTACTGGTACGTCACTGCAGATCACAACAGCGTGGCGGCACAGGCCGATGGTCTGCGGCTGGAGGGCGTGCGCTACCCGGTGAATATCCGCACCGGCAGCGGCATGACGCTGACCGGTACGGCTAACAGCGCTACCGGCACTACCTTGACCAGTGTACAGGTGGCCATTCTGGATGCGGCAGATCAGACCGTGCAGAGTGCGGCGGCGCAGGCGAACGCCGCCGCTTTCTCTCTGAACACGCTGGACAGTCAGATCCGCTTCGGGGAGCTGCCGGAGGGCAGCTACAGCTATATGGTGCTGGTGACCGACTCTACGGGCGAGAGCCTGTGCTTTGCCTCGGACTTCACGGTGTCCGGCAGCGCAAGCAGCACCCAGACCTACTGGTCGGTCAAGGATGCCGAGGGCACCAAGCTACAGCAGACGGTCCAGCAGATGGAGACCACGGTAGAAACTGCTGCTGAGACCACCGTAAGCTGGTTTGCAAAGCTGTTCGACTGATAAAAAGAAATAATTCAGGGCTGCTGCACATTGCTTTGTGCAGCAGCCCTATTTGTGTAATTTAGAATTTTTCTGCAAAAAAGTAGTTCAGAACCGCCCGCAGGCGGTTCTGAACCACAAAATTTAAAATGATTTTTCCGCGGCTATTACCTCCGCAGTTCTGTGCCGGGGTAATAGTGAGCCAGAATGGCGCGGTAGTCTGCGCCCTGCTCTGCCAGTGCCTTTGCACCCCACTGGCTCATGCCTACGCCGTGGCCGTAGCCCCTTGTGGTAAAGGAGAAGGTGCCGCTCTGGCAGACCACCGTAAAGCAGGCGCTGCGCAGCCCCAGCGCTTTGCGCAAGGTGGTACCCTGCACCGTCTGCCCGCAGACCGGCAGGCTGTCCACATAGCCGGAAGAGGTGAGCACCGGCGTGCCAAACCACTGCGCCTGTTGGGAGAGGTCGGCGGTAATGCCCAGCCGCTCGGCCAGAAGCTGCTGCAATTGGGCGGCGGAAAGGTTCAGGGTATATTCGTAGTTGTCGGCGGCGGTGTCGGTGCTGCTGTCCACCGGCACCAGATAGGGCAGGGCGGTGCCCCACACCTTCTCGCTGGCTTCGGTGCGGCCATTGGACATGGCAAAGTAGCTTGTCCCGGCGGGGGCATCCTCGTAATATAGCACCTGCGTCTGTACTGCATCCACCAGCGCAGAAAGCCGGGCGTAGTTGGCCGCGTATGCGGTGCCCCAGTAACTGTGCAGCACTGCATCGGTCAGGCAGCCTTGCCGCCGGGCGGGGTCTGCGGTGAACCATGCGCCGTTTTCCTCGGTGCTGTGATCCCGGCGGTAGAGGGCATAGCTGTGCGCTGCCACTGCCTGCGCCTTCAGTGCTTCGTCCGGCCAGCTGACCGGCATCTCGGCGGCAACTGCCCCAATCAGGTATTCCCGCAGCGGCAGCGTTACCGTCTGCCCGGTGCTCTGATCCGTAAAGCAAACGGTATCGGCTGTGTCAGCAGGGGAGGGAGCCACTCTGCTGCTTTCTTCTGAGGTGACAGAGGCCGCCTCTGCTGCGGACGGCGCAGTGCCCTGCACAACAAGCGCCATACAGGCAAGACGGTAGGCAGCACACGGCAACGCGCAGCCCAGCACCAGCAGAACGGTGCATAGCAGCAAAAAGGAACGTTTCATACTAGACCTCCTCCCGGAACGCAAGCTTTGGGGACATCATACGCCCGGCAGCGTGCAAACCGGCGGGAAATGCGCAGGGAAGCCCCAGTATTTTTGCGCTTTGCGGTGAGAAGTGTACACTTAGCGCTTGAATTTACTTCATAAAAGCGATATTATAAAAGTATGTCCATCAGAGAGTAGGGTGGACTGGATCGGAAAGTATAAGAAGTAAGAGACGGAAAGGAGCACTCCTATGAACTTTGCACACGCAGAAGTGGCAACGCTGGACCCGACGACCATGCGTACCCTGTGCGAGGAGTACATCGCAAACAACTACATCGACCCGGAGACCAGCGAGCGGCTGGGGGTCAAGCGCGGCCTGCGCAACCCGGATGGCACCGGCGTGCTGGCCGGCCTGACCAACGTCTGTGACGTTGTGGGCTACAAAAAGGATCAGGAGGGTCATGTGATCCCCACCCCCGGCAAGCTGATCTACCGGGGCGTCAACATCAACGAGATCGTGGACGAGGCTTACCGCAACGACCGCTTCGTGTTTGAGGAAGTGATCTGGCTGCTGTTGTTCGGCAGCCTGCCCACCCGGGAGCAGCTGGACGATTTCTGCGAGATCTTGGCAGAATCCCGCGCCCTGCCGGACGGCTTCATGGACACTATGAACGCTCCCTCGCCCAATATCATGAACAAGTTGCAGCGCTGCGTGCTGGGCCTGTACTCCTACGATGACCGCGCCGAGGATCTGAGCCTTGAGAACATCCTGAACCAGAGCATCAACCTGATTGCCAGCATGCCCACCATGATGGTGAACGCTTACCAGATGAAGCGCCGCTACTACGATAAACAGAGCATGTTCTTCCACCTGCCCAAGCCCGGTCAGAGCACGGCAGAACACATCCTCAGCACCTACCGCCCGGATCAGAAGTTCACCCACGAGGAGGCAAAGCTGCTGGATATGTGCCTGCTGGTCCACGCAGACCACGGCGGCGGCAACTGCTCCACCTTTACCACCCGTGTGCTGTCCTCCTCCGGTACGGACACCTACTCGGCCATCTCTGCGGCCATCGGTGCTCTGAAGGGCCCCAAGCACGGCGGCGCGAACCTGATGGTCAACCGCCAGCTGCAGGATATCCTCAAGCACGTCGAGAACCCGGAGGATGACGATGAGGTGCGCGAGTATCTGCGCCGCATCCTGCGCAAGCAGGCGGGCGACGGCTCCGGCCTGATCTACGGCATGGGTCATGCGGTTTACACCATCAGCGATCCCCGTGAGGTCATCCTGAAACAGCGCGCAAAGCATTTGGCCTACGAAAAGGGCTTTGAGGAAGAGTACAACATGCTATGCAGCATCGAGCGGCTGGCACCCGGCATCTTTGCTGAGGAAAAGGGCAGCTCTAAGCCGGTGTGCGCCAACGTGGACCTGTTCAGCGGCCTGATCTACAATATGTTGGGCATCTCGGAGGATCTGTACACCCCGCTGTTCGCCATCGCCCGTGTGCCGGGCTGGTGTGCACACCGGGTGGAAGAGGTGATCTTTGCCAACCGGATCATCCGCCCGGCCTACAAGTATCTGGGCGTGCGCCAGAAATATAAGCCCATCGAGGAGCGTTAATGAAACCGTTAGAGTTCGTTGTTGTCCTGCTCTGCGTGCTGCTTGGCCTTGGCCGCGGCGCAGACCTTGCCTTTGCCACCGACGCTGCCACCGGTCTGTGTACCGCAGGTGCGGTGTGGTGGCGGTATCTTGCCTTGGGCGCTGTGGTGCTGGCCGCAGTGCTGGCCGGGCGCAGCCGCCCGCTGCCCCCGGAGCCGCTGCGCAGCCGCCGCCCGGCGGCAGGCGTGCTGGCCTTTGCCGGGGCAGTGTGTATGCTGGCTGCCGGTGCAGCACAGTTTGTGCTGGCCGCCGGTACGGTAAGCACCTTTGTGCGCATTCTGCTGGAGGTGGCCTGTGCCGTGTGGCTGAGCAACCTTGGGCGCAGCTGGCTGCGCGGAGACGGCTGGAAAACGCCCGCCGGTGGTCTGCCGGTGGCCATTGCGGGCAGTGCGTTGTTCTACTGGAATGTGCTGATGCGCTTTATGGAGAACAGTTCCAGCTGGCACAGGGTACAGCCCACGGCAGCAGTCTGGCAGGAGATGGCGGCGTTGCTGCTTCTGGCGGCGCTGGCGCGCACGCTGTATCTGCCCCGGCCGGAAAATGGCCGTAGCCTGCACGCAGCGGCGCTTGCAGCCTTTTGTCTGTGCCTGTGCTGGGAGCTGCCCCGGGTGCTCCTGCTGTTGGCAGCAGGCTTTGGCGGCGGCATGGCGGCGGTGTTGCCGGAGCTGCTTTCCGGCCTTGCACTGTGCTGCATCGGCGGCATGGGGCTTGCCTGTGCCGGAAAGGAAAAAGCTGGAAATAACTGACCAAAACGGCTTGATACCCTTGGTGCAATTGAACAAAAGCTTTGTGGCAGGGTGCATAAAATCATACAAAAGCAAAAAAAGATAAAATTGTGTTGTTAATTTTTTAGCAGACACTTGAAAGTTTGCCGGTTTTGGTCTACAATAAAGATACCGTGATTTATCCGATTATGGGTAAAATAATTAGGAGGTACTATTACAATGGCTGTTAGAGTTGCTATCAATGGTTTCGGTCGTATTGGCCGTCTGGCTTTCCGTCAGATGTTTGATGCTGAGGGTTACGAGGTCGTCGCAATCAACGACCTGACCAGCCCCAAGATGCTGGCTCACCTGCTGAAGTACGATACTGCTCAGGGCTCTTTCTGCGGCAAGATCGGCGAGGGCAAGCACACTGTCGAGTCCACCGAGGATTCCATCATTGTTGACGGCAAGGAGATCAAGATCTACGCTGTTAAGGACGCAAAGGATGCTCCTTGGGGCGAGCTGAACGTTGACGTCGTTCTGGAGTGCACCGGCTTCTACACCAGCAAGGAGAAGAGCATGGCTCACATCCAGGCTGGCGCAAAGAAGGTCGTTATCTCTGCTCCCGCAGGCAACGATCTGAAGACCATCGTCTACTCCGTCAACGAGAAGACCCTGACCGCTGAGGATCAGGTCATCTCCGCTGCTTCCTGCACCACCAACTGCCTGGCTCCCATGGCCAACACCCTGAACAAGACCTTCCCCATCGTTTCCGGTATCATGACCACCGTTCATGCTTACACCGGCGACCAGATGATCCTGGACGGTCCTCAGCGCAAGGGCGATCTGCGCCGTGCTCGTGCTGGCGCACAGAACATCGTCCCCAACACCACCGGTGCTGCTAAGGCCATCGGTCTGGTCATCCCTGAGCTGAACGGCAAGCTGATCGGCTCTGCTCAGCGTGTGCCTGTTCCCACCGGCTCCACCACCATTCTGGTTGCTGTCGTCAAGGGCAAGGACGTCACCAAGGAAGCTATCAACGCTGCTATGAAGGCTGCTGCTTCTGAGTCCTTCGGCTACAACGAGGATCAGATCGTTTCTTCCGACGTTATCGGCATGCGTTACGGCTCTCTGTTCGACGCTACCCAGACCATGGTCGCTAAGATCGACGACGACACCTATCAGGTTCAGGTCGTGTCTTGGTACGACAACGAGAACTCCTACACCTCTCAGATGGTCCGTACCATTAAGTACTTCGCTGAGAACTGCTAATCGCGCATCTTCGTTAAAAATTGGATGATTTGTCGACCGGAGTTTGTCTTGATCAACTACGAACAAGCTTGATTTGGTACGATAAGCTTATCTAGCAATTTTTCACCCTTTCTTTTGTGGTCCGCCATGAAGGAAAGGGTGTTTTTTTATGTGTTTGAAAGATCTCCGCGATGAATTTATCTACGACTGTGAATGCCGCCATCTGGCTAAAGGCTCCCTGCGCAATTATAAGGCTGCGACCCGTTTTTTGCTGGAATATCTGGAGTTGAAGCAGATCACTGAGTTGGAAGACGTCCGTCCCCGCCACATCCGGGACCTGATGAAGGAGAAGCAGGACGCGGGCAGCACGTCCCGCTATATCAACGACCTGCTCAAGGTGTGGCGCACATGGTTTAACTATCTGGTCAATGAGGGCTATCTGGAGGAGCGGGATAATCCGGCCAAAAAGGTAAAGTGCCTACGTCAGCCCCGGACGATCATCGATACCTTTACAGCGGCTGAGATGAAGCGAATGATCCAGTTCTACGACGGCAAGGATTTTCTGGAGGTACGGAACAAGACCATCATCATGCTGCTGTTCGATACCGGGATGCGCTGCAACGAAATGATCCTGATGGAGCCGGAGGACATCAAGCAGGACTATATTCTGGTTAAGCACGGCAAGGGCAGCAAGGAACGGGTCGTGCCCAAATCGCCCGCACTTTCCAAGCAGCTCGTCAAGTACTGCACGCTCCGGGATGGCTACCTGAAGGAGCACCCTACCCGCTATAAGAACCTCTTCCCCAGCAAAAACGGCAAGCCCATGACCGATGAAGCCGTGGCACGGATACTGAAGCACGCCGCAAAAGAGGTGGGGGTCTCGTCCTCGGTGCGGGTCAGCCCTCATACCTGCCGCCACACCTTCGCACAGATGCAGCTGAAGAACGGTCTGGACCTGTACAGTGTCTCCCGCCTGATGGGGCACGTCAATATCATGATCACCCAGCGTTACTTGTTGGGCATCAAGGATAAGGACATAGTGGATCGCGGCACCCAGACCAGCCCCCTGATGAACCTGTAAAAACTGAATCGTACACTTCAAGAGCAGTCCCGCCGGGTGGTGGGGCTGCTCTTTTTGGTGGATGGGCATAAAAATACCCCCATTACTCTACGGAGAGAGAAATGAGGGGGGATGGAATCAATCTACCTCGGTGTCCAGATTTTCGAGAAGCTCGGTAAAACTTGGCGTGGCATACTGATCGTTGAAGCTACTTAAATAGGACAAGCTCATAAGCGCCTGATTCAGTTGAAAGACAGCCTTGTTGTTGGAATGCTTCAGCAGGAAGATGAACTCGCGCCGCAAATCACCCTCAAACTGATGAGTCCTTATGGAGAGTAGGAGCTGCACAATGACTTCCTGCCCAAGAGGATTTAGCTGGTCGAATTCGCATAGGGAGCTGTGCCTTTTGTCGCCTGGATCAAACGGAAAACGGTCGTTCTTTTCGGTATTGTACGGGTTGTCTTCATTGGGGTTCTGCAGATTGGTAAATTTATCATCGGAGGAATGGCGCGCTAAGTATTCGTTGCGTGATGGATAATGGTCGAACAAAATCAGCTCCTTGTTGGGTACGGCGGAACCCATTAATATTCCAACGGATACGTCCAGAGATCGTGCGATTTCCTCCAGCAGATGGAGATCAAACCGATCGTTATCACGATTCAACATATTATATAAAGTGGTATAGGGGATATCGACCCTCCGGCTGAGTTCTTTGATGGGAATCCTCTTAACTTCCGCAACGGTCTTAATGTTTTGGCAGACGCTCATTCTGGGACACTCCTTTCTAATAGGTATTTATATGATAGCATGAAATTCTAAAAATGTCAACACATAAAGAACAAAAACCTTGCAATAGAAATTCGAAATGCCATAAAATACTTAAAATAGATATTTACTTTCAAAAAATACTTGACAATAGAATTCATTGGCGGTATACTTACACTGCAAGGTTGATGAGATGAGAACATTGATTCGGCTTTCCAACGTTGACAAATCTTAAGAAGGGAGGAGCCCATCGTGAACCGCAATCTGGTTTTATACCCGGGTACTGGATAGTAAGATACTGTTGTAGCGGCCAAGAGTGGCAAGGCGGCAAAAGCGAAGGTTGGCTTGTCCTTTGGAACATAGAGTCCGGGCAGCACCCTGCCAACAAGGAGAACTGTACATGGACTCTGACGAAATAAACAAAAATATAAGTTTGGAGTGTTGATGTTGCTAAAAATTTGGAAGAATTATTATCTGGACGCGAGCAGCGTGTATTACACGTTGAAAAAGGCCCATACGAAGGCCGATGGCGGGGTTGAGTACGATATTTGTACCTATCATGCAAGGCTGGAGGAGGCACTGGCAGAAGCTGTAAGACGCACAATTCGTGAGGGAGTCGCCAGCGGGGAGCTGAAGGAATGGGAGCAGGTGCGTGCCGAGCTCCAGCGGTTGGCGAGCGAGGCGCGGGGGCTGCTGCAGTCCATCTGCCCGGCGGATAAGGCCTTTGCCATGGCTCTGAAAAACAACAAATGTGCATAATAAAAGGAGAATTGATATGATCGAACTTTACTTCAATGATGCAAATCTTCTGCCCGAGAACCGTGAAGAGGAGCAGTATGCAGAGGCGGCACTCAACAACATCTTGGCTGGAAAAACGGCTGACACGGAGATGTGCATCATGCCCTGCTTTTACGATGCTCCGCTGCGCAAGGGGCTGCTGTACCATCTGGACGACGGCACAATGCTGCGGATCAGGCCTATCCTGAATGAGGCGGGAGAGCCGGAGCTGCTCATCAGATGCTTTACGGAGGAGACCGTTGAGGAGATGATGGAGGGGGTGAAGCCGTGAACAGAAGACAAGCAGCGGTATCCTGACACTGCAGTACGAGCAAGAAGTTTGACGAAGCTAACCGTAAACGTAAAAGAAGACTGCAAAAAAATTACATGTGCGCGTATCGCGCAGGAGGTACAATTATGAACTATAATCATGAAGACGTACTAACAATCCGGACGAATGGCAGTAAGAATGACGCATCGGCGCTATGGGCGTTGAGGGATGTGCTGGAAGGGAAGGCTTTGATCTACGATGCCTGCACAGACACACCCCACGACAGTTTGAATCCCTGCGAAGGAATTACGTTGAAGCTGGCCGATGAGCCAGATATGGGGTGTGACATGGTAATCACTTTCTTGCCGTATCTCAGCGATGATGGACGGGCGTTACTGAAAATCGACTGCCATTCTGTACCCTACCGGAATGATGCGGAAGAAAAATTTGTCCCCATGGCATATGACTGGAGGAATGATCCGGGCATTGATACCCTTTTTTAATCAACCAAACAGGAGGGATACGACTATGATCGATATCTACATGAACGGTGCCGAGGTCCATGCCGAAACACCTGAAGAAGAGCGGGAAGCGTCGCTTATTCTGAGCGCAGCGCTGTCCGGGAAAACGATCCCGGCGGGCGGATGCATCTGCCCGGATCAAAGGGATTCCACGGTCGGTAAAGGCATTACGATGCGTTTTTGCGATGGTACGGATATGACTATTACGCCTACCTCAGATGCAGAAGGCAACCCCGAACTGGAGATCTGCTGCAGCATGGAGGCTGTCATTCAGGAGGCAGCGGAGGAGTCGACCTACTATTATGAGGTGCGGCTTGAACCAAAGCCTGTACTGCGGAGCTATATCGCTGCCGCCTATGAGCTCTGCAATGAACTGACCGATAGTGAGCTTGTGCAGATGGGGCATGACCGGAATACGGGGCGCATTCGTCTGTTGCAGGCGTTGGAAACGGTGGATGCACTGGCCGATTACAGCGAAGAGGCGGCGACGGAAGAGTTCGGAAACTATATGGATGCGAATTTCCCCAATGTGACGTTCAAGCCGGAGTTTGTGAATCCCCGGGCGGCACGATGGTGTGGAATGTAAAGGATAAGGAGGAAACTTATGACGGATAACAAGACCTGCAGCGTGGACATTTTGAGTGTATCGTTGGGCGAAGAAGGATATTTGATCATCCCACGGCAGACGCGTGAGCTGTGTGAGCCGCTGGTTAAGGCTGCAGACGCGATGGAGAGGGCGCTGGAGGACCTTCCGGTTGATGAGGCGGACAAGAATAGGATCGCGCGGTTGTCGGCAGAACTGATGGCCCAAGCAGAGCAATATGCGGTAGAGCTGGGAATTCAGGCATACTTGGAGTTTACCAGAACGCTGACCCCTGAGATGAGCGTTGAGCTTGAAGGGCACAAGGACAATGAGGTGCCAGAGACATGATCCAAAGCAAACAAAAAACGCCTAGCACATGCAAGGCGCTTGACAATAAAAAAGCTGCGGTAAAGGTGGGTACCGGCAGTGAACAGTGCGCCCAAGCAAATGAGCAGGCTGTGGAATGGACAGGACGTCCAGAGGCAGTGTTATGCTAAAAAAGGAGAATAAAATGAGCTTTTTAGAAGATGTATTTCAGACCGCTGACGAAATCAAGCAGAGTCAGGAGAAGTTGAAGAATGCCGTAGATGCAAGCAGTTGTCAGGCAGCGGCGCTTATTCGACCGTATCTGAGCGAAACGCAGAACGAGACCCTATCTGAAATTCTGGAAGGGCTGGTCGCGTCCGTTGCCGAGCATTCGTTCCAAATCGGCTATAGCAGCGCCATGCAGACGTTCGCAGAAACGGCGGTAACACTCGAGGCAGGGTCCCATGTGCAGCAGTAAAACAAAAACCGCCTTACCTGCGCCAACAGGTAAAGCGGTGATGGTGACGGGAAAAATCTATGTGTGTATGTTCCCGCCCCTATAATAGCACAGAACGAAGCGTTTGACCAGAGTCTTTTCTGGCAGACACTGACAAACCGGCGCATGGTCTGGCAGGATGGCTGGGCTGTGTGCCCTTTTTATAAGGAGGGGCATAAATATAATATGAAGACACATTGGCCATTCGGCGGTTTTTTCCTGAAGCCGTCCGATGAAAAGAACGGAACCCATGAATATGAGGACTACCTGAAGGAGTGTGAGGAGGAAAAGCAGCTACCCGAGGAGGAACTGGAATTCCATTGCTCCAAGGACCCTAAAAAAATGACAATGCAGGAGTCGCAAGAAGAGATAGGTAAGTTCCTGTGCTGGAACAAGATGACGCCGGAGGAGAGACGGGCGGAGCTGGAGGCACAGAAGGCAGCCACATGCGACACAGAGCAAGCCGCCGGGGATATGCCCTGCGCCATAGAGCCAGAGAGTGCGCCAGACACCCCACAGGGCGCTGTATTGGATGAGGCGGTGGATGCTCCGCCGGGCGTGGATAGTGTGCCGGGTGATGTATCGGGGGATGCGCCAGAGAGCGCTGCAGACACGGTGCTAGACAACGTCCCAGACGCTGCAGAAGGATATGTGCCAGATGCGATAGGAGCCCTGAAAGCACCGGAGAAGGAGGCTGTGAACGCGACGGCACAAGGGGTAATAGCACCGGAGACAACTACAGCGGAGACGCTTATGCAACAAGGGGCAGAGCCCACCAGACAGGCAGCAGAGCCGGAAGCAGAGGCTGAGGGGATATCCAGTCCCCAGACGCCAGAGCCCATCGAGCTGCAGGAAGGGTGCTGTGCCGTTCAGGAGGCAGAGGAAGCGCCAGAGGTGGAAGTGGTGCCCGCAGAAGCAATCGTGCCATTGGTAAAGATAGGAGGGGACGCCCCGGCGGAGAAGGAGCGGTGGGCGTATGCTTCAGAATTGATTGGTGATGCATTCCAGCATTGGGGGAACGGAAGAGTTCTTCTGGATATGGGAACCGGACGCGGCAAGAGCGAATTCGTTATCCGGAAGATGGCTGGATGGGCGGTTGATCGGTTTTTGAAGGGAAATTATGACAACCGGATCCTTATGATTTGCCCGTTGACGCTATTGCATGAAGATCTGGAAAAACGACGCAGGGCAGAATACTTGATGGTGTTCGGCGATGATTCAGAAGAAGGATGGGATCTATATAAAGAGGTCTTAACCGTTATCACCTACCAGAAACTTGAGCAGCTCTGTAAGGGAGATGCATCCGATCAGAGAATCCTTCAAGAGCTATTGGACAGACATCGAATTATCATTGCGGATGAATGCCACTACTGGTCCGAGTTCTCAGCCTTCAATATCAATACACACTATTCACTTGATGCCCTCCTACAGGCAGAGAAAGACCATACCGTGGTTTATATGAGTGCGACCGGGCGGGATACTTGGAAACTTCTGGAAGAGAAAGGTGGTCCAACGCAGTCTGAACGTATCTATAGGTTGCCGCAGTACTATGAGTACGTCAAAGCCGCCTATTTCTATGCCCGACACAATCTGGTGACGATCCTGAGACGCCTTCCGGCGGGTGAAAAAGCAATCGTGTTCATGGAGCTTGGCGATGATTTGGCCGAAATGGAAAAAATATTTGGCGACACAGCCGCATATTATTGCTCACCTTTCAACGAAAGATATCGGAAAAAGTACAGCGATTTTTCGGTCTGCGTGAAGGATGGCCAGCAGCTAAAGGATATTCTGTTCACGACAAAGGCTATGGGTGTGGGAATCGGATTGAAAGATCGGGGTGTGAAGCATATTTTTATCGACCAATGGAATCCTCTGGAAATAGCTCAGTCACTCGGGCGCAAGCGCTCCTTGGATGCAGATGACACCTGTACTGTTTATTTCAGGGATTATAGCCTTGACTGGTACTGGGGCACAAACAGTGGGCTGAAAAGGTTTCGCGGTATGCTGTTGAACAAGTATTTGCCAGCGCAGGCGTACATGGCAGGCGAAGAAGAATTTAATAAATACCTGCATAGTGACAATCCGGAAGTGATTCAGAAGAAAATCGATAAGAGTAAAATTTTGGAACACAATGTAGTCACTGGATACCATATCAATCCGCTGGGGCTTCAACAGGTAAAGCACGATCTCGAAACGCTTTATGACATTATGAGCTCAACGAATTATCCTGAGTCATTTATGAAGTATGCGATGTTTAACCTGCACCAACCCATCAAAGCGTATCGGTTCAAAGATTTGGAAGATTGGCTCTATGCGCACCTGAATCAACCGATGGATTCAGAGGAAATGACAGAAAAAATTATGAGTTTTGGCTATATTGAAAAATATCAAGGGAGAGAGCCGGGTCAGATGGGTTTGAATAAATTTCTTCTATGTTATGGTGTTAAGATTATAAGTGATAGAGAGAATAAGAGAAACGAGAATCGCAATAAAACTTTCTGGATTCTGATTAAACAGTGACTATAGTTGGTGGCGCAAAATTTGGTATATAATATATATATATATAGCAAAAAATGCGCCAAACTATCTTCTAGTAATATTCTCGGTAATAGTAATCTCAGTGCGGTGACTCCAGTGCCCTTAACATGCAAATGGTTGCAGCACTATGGATATGATCTTGGAAGTAAGCAGAAGCGATTTGAAGCAGGACAAAAGAAAATGGTCTGGTGGGTGACAAAATCAGAAAATTGATGCCTACGAAATTCACTCTACTATATAAAAAGTGAAAAATATAGTCACTGATGCCGCTCTTTATTCGACTTTCTTTATTTGATTTTTTTTGTGTGGTTGTGTTAGCCGAGTGCTTCTTGAACGGCCGAAGCATGAGGACGGGACAGAAACGCTCGGTTAACATGATCACGCCAACGGAAATCTTGACTAAGCGAACCTGTGAGCTTTTTCAAGATTGGAGTTGATCTAAATGGTATGAGCGCCAGCGAATACCTTTCTCTTTATCAATACTTCACTAATAGGACGCATATCAGAAATGGGCGACGATTTGATCAGAGTGAAATATCTCAAATAATTGAGAAAAACATCTGCTGCAGTGTGATTCTATCTGGATTGATACAATTAAAAAGTATACCTCGAACGGAATATATCGTGTTACCGTATAATACAAGGGCATCTACACTGTGGACACCGTTTGATGGCGGAATTTTGGGCTGTCAAAAAAGGACTATTCAAAGCAACGCCTATACAACATCGAACAAATCGTTCGGAGTTCAAAAGCTCACCCCCCCTCGAATTGAGGGTCGATGAACTGTTATCAAAATGATTACGGTTGGAAAAGCTCAGAGGACAAAGTGACTACCGAGATTTGTATTTTATCGATGATACGATCAATGAACATTATCCAAATCGGTAAAAGTTCAATAGCGTTCAGATAGGAAGTTGATATTTCGTGGTGACCCTCAACATGGGTCATTTTGTCCCTAGTTGAAACCAAGTCAAGACGCAAAAACGCCCCACTGCTCGACATAGAGTAGCGGGGTGTTGCTATTGAAGGGCACTTATTTCAGAATAGAGAGGTCGTCATAGTGGGCGACACCATTATAGAGTAGCTCGAGCATGGTCACGGCAGAGGGGCGACCATTCAGCGGATAGCCAGCCAACTCCTGAACACGCTCGGGGCAGAGATCCCATGCGACCTTGGATGCCCGGCGACGTGAATTGGTAGGGAATAGGAGCACGGCAGCAGGGTACTTGACTATGATATATACAGTCTAAAAGGGCTTTGGCTTTGGGATGGTGACTGTAGCGAGGGATTTCCATGACACCCCTCAAGGTGTACACCACAAATTCTCGTGTATTCGTCCTGTTTTTTTCACCGACCCTCATTTTGAGGGTTGATGAAAGCGGATCAAGACGATCCTTGTTGCGCTGATGGAATCGCCATACACGACCCTGTACCAAACAGTACGCACCTGTCACGACATAAGTTCAGATGAGGTCGCTTAGACTGACCCCACCAAGAGAAGGGTGTACGCAATTTTGCGCAGATGTAGATGGTGCTCAAACGTGTTCTCCGTGCGCACAAGTGAGTATGCTCAAAAATGAGCGGTCCTCCATGTTCTATAAAACCAATAACGTTTGACCAAAAGTGGTCGAATGAAACTGTTCCCCCACAATTTCGGGGAGACTCATAATCAAATCGAAAATCCGCCGGGATATCTGCTGTCTGATATTAAACGCCGCTCTTTAAGTTCACTTCTTGACCGGATACCAAGTAAAAAAGAGCCCTGCTACTCGTGTCTGAGCGGCAGAGCCCTGTTGCTGCTATAGGAAATGATGGTTGGTGTCAGCGTTCAATGATTTCTGTAGTAACTTTCGTTTGACCCTTGCCAAAAAGTCCGGCATAGCCAAAATCAGTCAAATCCTTGAGCTCCTGTGCTTTTTCTCGTGTTTCACGGTAATCTTCACGAAGCAGAGTATCTCCGTTTTCATCATGGAATACCGTTTTGACAACGAATTTATTTTCAGCCATAAGCTTACCTCCTGATGGCGCGTGATGTGATTTCAACTAATCGATGAACTAAATTTTTGTTAGAACCATCTGCGCCGTCTTCTGCCATGAACAGCATCGTCTAGCATTTTGTTCATCAGCTTCTCATAGTTTACGCCGCAGACCTCGTCCAGAATAGCATCATCATATGGGATGCCCTTGGCGTTCAGATGATCACGGAACCAAAACTTAGTCTGATAGTAGGGACCCATACGGTCAGAATAAGCGCTTGGCCACTTCCCAAGACAGTTCGGATGACAGTCAGGGATACTCTGCCACTCTTTGCGCACCCGCTCGTGCATCTGACGAAGATCTGCGTCTGACCGATCGGCGGCTTGTGCGGTATAGATCTGGTCAAGCTCTGCCTGCTTTTTTGACTGACTGATGTTCTGCCCGGCGTTTACCGCTCCAGCTGCACCCAGACCAAACAACCCAAGGAAAAACGAAATAGCTCCACTCATGATATTATCCTCCTGATATTTTGAAATGTACTATAAGAAAACTCACGACTCGAAGATTTCAAAGTCAAACACCGTCTGGTCTTCACCGTATTTCGCTTTCATAGCGTATAAAGCCAGATCTCGGTATTCTTCTGCTTCTTTTCTGGTGGCAAAGTTGATCTCGGTAAGCACCTCCGGCTCGTCGCTGAGATAGCAGACCAGTTTCACCACGAATTTATGTTCGGTCATACCCTTCCCTCCCATCAGGCAGCAATTTCTGCGATGTAGTTCAGGATGCTAAATACCATCAACCCCAAACCGATGAGTGTAAGGATGGGACCACAACCAATATTGTCGCCTCCGCCTTTATTGCTCATCATGCTGTACATCATATAATGGTCAAACCAATCGTGGTCACATTTGCGGCTCATAATGGCTCCTCCTGTATTTTGAAGTGTGTTTGCTTTTGCTGTACCTGAAGTCTACCAAACGATGCGTCCGATAAGATGGATTTACAAGTGCGCTGTTAAAAATATGGAGCGTTGTGGCTGCCGTCGCGCGGACTGATGGTTGACCGCACTATAGCAGGCAAAAAGTCTCCGGTAAGGCGTCCGGTGGCGGGAAGCACCTCACTCCGTCAGCCCCAACAGATAATCGGTCGGCACCTGATAGAATTGGGCAAGCTGGATCAGATGAGGGATCTCGGGGCATTTGTCGTGCTCCCATGCGTAGACTGCCCGGCGGCTCACACCCATGGTTCGGGCAAGCTCGGTCTGGGTATAGCCGTGCGTCAGGCGCAGATGCTGCAAACGTTCTGATATAATGGTCATAGCTGCTCTCCTTTAAATAATGGGCGTCCTCTCACAGCCCGGCGGATCTCTGTCTTTACGGGTGCATTTTTAAACAACGTCAAGGGTAATGGTGCCGCTCTCTTTGGTGATGATCTCACACTCGGTGGTCTGGATATCCCGCAATACCAGCTTTTCGATGCTCAGGATGCTGGCAAGGGGGATGGAAAGCATGGTGTGCCCGGCCATGAAATGCAGCTCTGACTTGTTCCGGTGCGTGTGCAACTGGATGTCTTGGAATGCGATGTCTGCCCCAGTAAAGACGGCGCAACCACTGGCTTTGCACTCGGACGTCTCGGCAAGAAAGGTGTCAATAGCGATTTTATAAGTATCCATGAGGAGCCTCCTGCTTTATATCCGGCACTACTCTCACTCGTGCCCTCGCTCTCTGTCCTGCCATGGTTTAAGTCAGCCTTTACGAACAACTCCATGCAGTCCGCACAGATGACCCGCATTTCCTTGGTGCTCCGGATGATGGTACCGCACTTGGGACATACCCACCGCCGGGTACTGCTCTTTGCCTTGGGAGGTTTCGGTGCTCCGGTCTGGCTGCTGCCGGGTGCCTTGCTGCCTGCTCCGGTGCCTGCCATATCCGACCATGCCAGCCGCTCGCCCATCTGGATATCCTGCCAGCCTTGGAAGATGATGAAGTCCAGCAGCTCTTCGGATGGGCTCGTGATGGTCCAGCCGTACTTTTCGTGGTGGTCGACGGTCAAACCGTGTGCCTCGGCCTGCTCCTTAAAGCGCCGGTTGTGATAGACCCCGTTGTTGCTGGTGTCCTTGATGCCGGTCTCCATGCAGTACTCATGCACCATCTCATGCAGCAGGGTGGAAGCGGTCTCTTCGATGGGGCGGTCAAGGGTAGCTGATGAAATATTGATCTCGTACTTGTTCTCGCCGCCTGCCTGCCAGACCTTGGAGCAGGTGATGTGACCATAGGCGGACGGGGTCTTTTTCAGGCTGATGATGGGCTCGGGCAGCTTGCCTGCAAAGTAGTGCTTGTTGAGCTCGCGGAACATCTTTTCCAGCTGACCGGCAGCGCGGGAGGTTTTGACAGTCTGTTTCATGATTTTTCGAACCTTTCTCTTGATAAAAAAGGCCGGGACAGGTATAATATTGGTGTAGCCCGCCCCGGCGGGTGTAGTGGGCTCTATACAACGCAAACTTTGGACGGTGGGCGCTGTATGGGGCTTTTTTCAGGTGATGCTCAGGCGGGTGCCGGTGACCGTTTTGCTGTACTGGTCATACAGGTCAGGGGCTACGGCCTTGATGGCTTTGCTGTCCAGTCGGGTGCTGGAGAAATCGGATAGGCGGACTTTGTGGCAGCCTACTTCCAGATAGTTGGTGGAGCGCTCTGCAAGGGCCTCGCGGATCTGGATCTTCAGCTGTTCCTGTTCAGCCTGTGCGGCCTCGATCAGTTGGGTGGCCTCCTTGTACTGCTCGACAAGGGTCAGTAAAACGTTGATACTCATGTGCGTACCTCTCTTCAAATTGTTGGTGAATGATTGGATGTGAGAACCGGTGTTCCCGATGGCATGAGTATACGCCTGATTGCACAATTATGTAAGATGGAATGTTGCACAAAGAAAAAACGATGATTTTATACATTATGCATAATTGAGCAATCATGCGTGATAAACAATACATATAAGAGTGGAGAGAATACAATGGGTGGAAGAACCAGTGCGGCAAGCCACAACAAATACAATGCAAAAGCCTACGACCGGATAAACCTTGTTGTCCGTAAAGGTCAAAAGGAACAGATTCAGGAGTATGCCAAAGAGAAGGGGATGAGCCTGAACGCCTATATCAACGCCTTGATTCAGGCAGACATGGGCGAACACCTGACCCCGGGGGTAGTTAAAAATCTGGTAAGGGACACTGACCCGGTAGAATGAGATAGTTGTTCCATCTCCCCAGACCTGATTAAAATCTGGCAACAGAAGGCCTCTGTCTTTCACAGAAATGTGATCGGCGGGGGCCTTTTTAGCGTAAAAAATAGCCTGACCCATGCAAAAGAGCACAAATCAGGCTGACACTGGATATGAAATTCTAAAATTCACTTAGAAAGGAGAGCACGCGTTGTAGGGAAATCCGAACAGATCATTCGGTACATTATTGGATCTCCTGCTCCAGTTCATCGAACAACGCACAGGAAAAGAACTGACCAAGCGTGATATCAAGGCCATCACAGAGCTTTTTAATGGTGGCGATGGACACACGCTGACGGGATGGGTCGAGCATACTATATACCGTAGATGGTGTTACACCGGCACGGGTCGCTAACTCGTTGGGACGTATACCACGCTGGTCGCAGAGTTGTTCAAAGCGTTTGGCAACGGCATCTTTTACAGTCATGATGAAGTTCACCTCATCATGATAGTACAAAAGTTCGTGCAGCTTAGTATACGCAGTTGCGTATATAGTGAGAATGTTTTATGATATATGAGGTACGCGGTTGCGTAATGATGGGAGAATGCACCTGCAAACAAAATAAAAAATATCCTCCATAGTGATAATGGAGGATACCAATCTTTCAACATCATTGTTTGAATTCTCCTATTAT